>ENA-OWRC01000061-OWRC01000061.1-human-gut-metagenome-genome-assembly--contig:-NODE-61-length-150562-cov-59.122121_pt1 | contig 150562 bp, 116 predicted proteins | sample MGYA00248268_ERZ651895 | MGnify/ENA primary metagenome ERZ651895 (study PRJEB26924, sample SAMEA4378242) | human gut metagenome | biome: human gut; feature: human-associated habitat; material...
GGTAGTCGCCGTTTTGGATGAAGCCCTGAAGCATAACTGCTTCGGGGCTTTTTTTGTGCCCGTAAAGGAACGGGAGATGGCGTAAAATTCTCTTTTATTTTTTCGTCTCTTATGGGTTCCTATCGATTTTATTGTATCTTTGTTTTGGTTTTTAAATATGTTTTTATGGATACAATTCTACCCTATGCACTGTTGTGCTTCACTTCCTTTTTCACATTGACAAATCCTCTGGGCACGATGCCGGTATTTCTGACCATGACCAACGGACTGGGAGAAAAGGAGCGTCAGCATATTGTGAAAAGAGCGACTATCATTTCTTTTATCATATTGATTGCATTTACTTTTTGTGGACAGTTCCTGTTTAAATTCTTCGGCATCTCTACCAACGGATTTCGTATTGCGGCCGGTATTATCATTCTAAAGATAGGCTATGACATGTTGCAGGCACGTTACACCAATACGAAACTCAAGGATGAGGAAATCAAGGCGTATGCGGACGATATTTCCATTACTCCACTTTCTATTCCGATGCTGTGCGGTCCGGGAGCTATTGCGAACGGCATCATTATGATGGATGACGCCCATACTTGGAGCCTGAAAGTGACACTCGTTTCGGTGATTGCAGTGGTATATATCCTTACTTATATTATATTGCGTTTGTCTACCAGACTGGTTCGGGTGATTGGTGAAACAGGAAATAACGTCATGATGCGTCTGATGGGATTGATTCTGATGGTCATTGCCGTGGAATGTTTCGTGGGAGGAATGAAGCCGATATTAATCGATATTATTCAGGAAAGTCGTTTCTGAACGGCCATTTATTAGAATTTATCTTTTAAGTACGACAAATCATAATAAATGTGTAAATTCAGCTGATATTCTGTTATTCGTTTTGTTTTTTCAGATTAAATGATTACATTCCAGTCGAGAAAGTGTTTTCGGTACCTTCTTTTTATTAACTTTTAAAATTTGATTTTATGAAAGTGCTATTGGTCGGTCTGGAACGTGTCGGAAAGCTGTTCTCTATGGAGTCTCTTTTTAAGAAGAAACTCACCGAAGCTGACATGACCGATGTGGAGGTGGTAACAGCTGAGATGACAGAATTTGGTTCTCTGGGAGGGAGAAAGTTGGAACGGAACATGAACGAAGCTTTGCGCGATGAAGCGGACTTCGTGGTAGTAATGGAGCCGTGGCAGAAAGATTTGCTGACCCGCTTCATGGATTATCGGAATTGGCATAAGATTCATCTGTTTGCGGATATCTGCAAACGTAAGGCGAAAACCGACATGCCATCCTGCGATGTAGATTTTGGCTACAGGAGCATGAAAGAAGAGATGAATGACGGATGCCGGAATTTATTGGAAGGATTGAAAATGCTTTTGAGAAAGCACGAGTCGGACTCATCTGACTTGGCAATGATTTAAGCACAACAATGGTTGTGATGATTTGAGTGGAAAGGCCCTGAATATTTGCTATTCGGGGCTTTTCGGTGTTTAGAAGAATTCCAGTACGAAGGTGGTATTCCAGCCGTTACTTTCTGCTTTCAAGAGGCTGATGCTTCCGTTGGAGAGTTTCATAATTTGTCGGGAGAGGGAAAGACCGATTCCACTGCCTTCCTTTTTGGTGGTGAAGAAAGGCACGAAGATTTCTTCGGCTTCCTGTTCGGGAATGGCGGGGCCGTCGTTGCTCACGTAGATGAGGATATGCTCCTCTTTGGTGGAGTAGGCACGGATATGAATTTTTCCAGTACACTCTCCGATGGCTTGTACGGCATTTTTTATCAAGTTGATGAGTACCTGTCGGATCAGGTTCGGGTCGGCATAGAGCATCAGGTCTTCAGGCTCTATTTGAAGAGACAGCTGGATGTGGGAAGGGATGAGGTGGATACTTTCTATTTGCAGCAGAAGTTCTTTCAGGTAGAAAGGCTCCGGAGAAGGTTTCTGGAGCGAAGAGAACTTCCGGTAGCTGTCTACAAAGGATATCAATCCAGTGGACGTTTCGTGAATGGCACGGATACCTTCATAGATGGGACTGTTCTTCACATCTTTTCGCTGTAGGAAGGTTTCACTGAGCGAAGAAATCGGTGCGATGGAGTTCATGATTTCGTGTGTTAGTACCCGGGTCAGTTTCACCCATGATTCGAGCTCTTTGGCATCCATCTCATTCCGGATATCGTTTAGGGTCAGAATCTTGACTGTATTTTCTCCCAGTTGCATTACGGATGCCCGGACTAACAACTGCACTTCTCCTTTGGAGGTCGCATATTGCAGGTTGCAACGTTCGCCGGCAGGCAAGGTGCCCAACAGTTCCGGAATGTCCTCTCCGTAGCGTTCCAGTTGCTGGAGAGTGCCGAGAGCCGGGATACTGAGCAGCCGTGTCGCAGCCGGATTGCTTTGGATGATTTTGTTCTGTTCGTCGAGTACGATGATGCCGGAACTGATACCCGAGAGCACTTGTTCATAAAATCGTTCCCGCTGTTCCATCAGCTGTTTCTGTTCGCCCATCATGGCCCCGAATTCATTCAAGGTATTTTGTAGGATACGTTCGCCTCCGATGAAACCATGTGTCGGTAGACGGAAGGAATAATCGCGGTTGCGGATGGCTTCTAACATGAGCCAGCTTTTTTCCCGTAATTGTTTCTGACTGGAATAAAAGAGAAAGACGGCGAGGATAACCAGACAGGCCCCGATGACGATGCATTCGCTTTTATCTTCACTTATTCCTAGGGTCAGCAAGACCACGCCTGCTGTGAGGGAGAGAATCCGTGTCAGTGGGGAAGAGAACCATTTAGATGCCATGGCGTTTCATTTTGTTGTACAGTGTCTGCCGCGTAATGCCCAGTTGTGCCGCTGCCTGTGACAGGTTGCCGTCGCATTGTTCGATGGCTTTCTTGACGAGGTTCTTTTCCATTTCGTCCAAGGTTTGCAGCGGAGTATCTTCTTTTGTTCCTTCCTGTACGGTCGGGGATTCCGGGGCTGGAACGTCAGCCAGTTGCAGGTTATCCGCTTTCAGTAGCTTGCCATCCGAAAGGATGACTGCCTTTTCGATGGTATGCTGCAGCTCACGGATATTACCGTACCAAGGATAGTTCAGCAGGCGTTGTTCGGCATCGGCACTGAAACCGGTCAGTGTGCGCTGGTATTGCAGGTTGTATTGTTCCAGGAAACGCTGTGCCAGTGGCAGGATGTCTTCCTTCCGTTCCCGAAGTGACGGAATGTGCAGGTGGATGGTATTGATGCGGTACAGTAAGTCTTCGCGGAACTCCCCGTTGTGTACCATTTCATCCAGGTTGCGGTTGGTGGCACAAATCAGCCGGATATTGGTAGGTTGCGGGGTGTTGCTTCCCACCTTGATGAAATATCGTTTCTGAAGTACCGTAAGTAGTTTGGCTTGCAGGTGATAAGGAAGGTTGGCTATTTCATCGAGGAACAGCGTTCCGCCGTCGGCTGCCTCAAAACGTCCGATACGGTCGGTATGGGCATCGGTAAACGAGCCTTTGACGTGGCCGAACAGTTCACTTTCAAACAGCGATTCGGTGATGGCTCCCATGTCGACTACTACCATCGGTCCGTTGCGTCGGGGAGACAGGCGATGAATTTCTCGGGCCAGCATGTCTTTTCCGGTTCCGTTTTCTCCCGTAATCAGAATGTTGGCATCGGTGGTGCTGACCTTCTCTACCAGCAACCGCAACGGACGGATGACGGCTGAATTACCCCAGTACATGGCCGATTTCTCATCCGGTTGTGCGGCCTGTTTCCCCTTTTTATCATTCCCATGCCCCTTTGCGTAGGCTTCTTGCAAGGTCTGTACCAGTTTGGCATTGTCCCAAGGCTTTACCACGAAGTCGGTTGCCCCGTCTTTCAATCCGGTTACCGCCAGATTGATGTCGGCATAGGCCGTAAACAGTACCACCTGAATCTGGGGACGCAGTCGCTTGATTTCGCGCAACCAATAGAGGCCTTCATTTCCGCTGTTGATGCCGGAAGAGAAGTTCATGTCGAGCAGTACTACGTCCACCGCTTCCCGTTGCAGGAGGGAAGGGATGGTGACCGGAGAATTCAGTGTAATCACCTGTTGGAAATATTCTTCCAAAAGATATTGCAGAGAAGTAAGAATGTTACGGTTGTCGTCTACTACGAGTAAAGTTCCTTGTTTTGCCATCTGTGATTGAGATTTTATGACAAAAATAGGAATTTTCGAGGGGAGGGCATAAAAAATGTCTAAAAAATACGGACAGTGACAAAAAATTAGACACCGATTGTCAAAAAATTAGACACTTCGATTTTAGGTGAATATCGTATCTTATTGTGAATGAGTATAATAACTTTTTGGCACGGTATTTGAATGGAATTTGTCAGATAAACGATTACGATATGAACAAAAAGAATTTATTACACATCACGCTTTTCCTTCTTTCCGGTTGGATGGGGCTGGAAGCTACGGCGCAGGAGGTCTGGGATGTAGACCGTTGCATGAGCTATGCGGTGGCGCACAACCGTACTGTCCGTCAGCGGGAACTGGAGGCCGACAATGCCCGGATGGATCGTATGAAAGCCATTGGCAGTTTCTTGCCGGGAGTGAGTGCGAGTACTGGCGTACAATATAATTTCGGTCGTTCGGTAGATCCGGAGACCAATACCTATAACACCGTGTCTACCTTCAACAATGCCTATTCCATGGAAGCCTCCATGCCGATTTTCCGTGGCGGAGGACTGGTGAACGAGGTACGCCGCTCGAAGGCTGCCTGGTTGATGGGGAAAGCTGCCTGGCAGGAAGCCAAGGACAACACCGCATTGGAAACCTTCCAGGCGTATATTGATGCCTTGTACTGCTACGGTACTCTGCGGCTGGCCCGCAAGAAACTGGTGGAAAGCGATTCATTGCTGTATAAGACCCGCCGTCAGGAAGAGCTGGGACTGAAAGGGTTGGCCGATGTGGCTCAGATGGAAGCCCAGCAGGCCACCGACAGTTACAACCTGACCCACCAGCGGAACTTGTACGAAACGGCCTTGCTGACCTTGAAGCAGAAAATGAATTTTCCGGCAAACGATACGTTGCAACTGGATACGGCTGTACTCGACACACAGACACTTCATTATATTCAACTGACTCAGGAGCAGGCGGACGATGTGTTCCGCATCGCCCTGAATGTCAATCCTACCCTGCGTCAGGCGGAGCTGAATGCGAAGGTGGCCGATATGCGCCGCAAGATTTCCTGGGCTGATGTGGTACCGTCCATCACCTTGTTTGGGGGTATTTCCAGTTCTTATTATAAGGAATTGCATTCTACTTCCTATCCGAATTTCCGCACCCAGTTCAACAATAACTTCGGTTCCTATGTGGGTATCAGCATGAGTATTCCTATCTTTAACCGTCTTTCGGGAGTGACCGGATTGCGACAGGCAAGAAACAATTACCGCATTGCCTGCGAGCAGTACGAGTCGCAGAAGGAAGAATTGCAGAAACTGGTGCTTCAGGCCGTACAGGACCGTGAAGGCTATCTGAAAGAGAGTATCCAGATGGAGAAAAAAGTCAACTCCGATTCGCTGGCCTATCATGTCACCCGCCGGAAATACGAGGAAGGATTGATGACTTCGCTCGACGTACAGAACAATGCGGCTACCTTGCTCGAAAGTGAGACCAAGTTGTTACAGAGCAAACTGACCTACCTGATGAAATGCCGTCTGGTAGACTATTATAAAGGAGAAGAAATTATTCGCGGGTTGGGAGAAACCGCTAAAAAAGATTGATAAAAAACGACGAGATTATGGATATACAGTTAGAAAAGAAAAAAGGAATCCAAAAGAAACACCTTCCTTATATTGCAGGAGGAGTGGTTGTGCTTCTGTTGTTGGGGTGGATTATTTTCGGCAATCATGCTTCTACGTTGAAAGTCGACGGCAAGTCGCTGAACATTGCCGATGTGACCTATGGCAAGTTTAATGATTATATCCGGGTGAACGGACAGGTGCAGCCGATTTCCGTGGTACAGCTCAGCCCCGAAGAAGGAGGTATCGTGCAGGAAAAGGTGGTGGAAGAAGGAGCGCACGTAAAGAAAGGCGATGTGATTCTTCGTCTGAGCAACTCCAACCTGGACTTGCAGATTCTGAATGCGGAATCTGAACTGGCAGAGAAACAGAACCTGCTTCGTAACACGCAGGTCACCATGCAGCAGGACAAGCTGAACAACGAAACGGAGAAGGTGCAGCTCGATATTGATACCCGCCGCAAGCAGCGTACGTTCCAGCAATACCAGCGCTTGTACAAGGAACGGCTTATCAGCCGCGAGGAATACCTCCAGGCCAAGGAAGACTACGAAGTGGCCCAGAAGAAGCACAAGCTGATTATGGAACGTCTGGCGCAGGATTCCATCTATCGCAACGTGCAGATGGACCAGATGGAAGATAACTTGCAGAACATGCGCAAGAACGTCTTGCTGATTCGCGAGCGGAAAGACAAGCTGGAAGTGCGGGCTACCATCGACGGAGAACTGGGACTGTTGGATGCGGAACTGGGACAGAATATCAACGCCGGACAGATGGTGGGACAGATCAACGACTTGTCGGACTACAAGATTGAGGCCATGATTGACGAGCACTACATCGACCGTGTGACTAACGGACTGCCGGCTACCTTTGAACGTCAGGGTTCTTCGTTCAACCTGAAAGTGCGTAAGGTGTATCCTGAGGTGCGCGACGGACGTTTCCGTACTGATTTCATTTTCCAGGGCAAGCGTCCGGAGAACATTCGCAGCGGACAGACCTACTACATCGACCTGCAGCTGGGTGAGCCTACCGAAAGCGTGCTGATTCCGAAGGGTACCTTCTTCCAGGTGACTGGAGGCAACTGGATTTTCGTGGTCGACAAGGATGGAAAGAAAGCCTATCGTCGTAAAATCCGTATTGGACGTCAGAACCCTCAGTATTACGAAGTGCTGGAGGGACTGGAAAAAGGGGAACGGGTCATCATTTCCGGATATGAGAGTTACAAAGACAATGAAGTATTGGTGTTAAATTAAAAAGATAAATTATTATGAAAAAGATAGCAAGTATATTCGTGGGGTTAGTAATGGTATTTTTGTGTGCAACCTGTATCAGTGCCAAAGGCAGTTCGGAAGACAAAGTCAGTGAAACACGTAGTGTGAGTGCTTTCCATTCCATTGAAGTGGAGAGTGTAGCCAGTGTGTATTTTACTCAGTCGAACACTTATTCACTTCGTGTGGAAGGGGAAAAGAAATGGGTAAATCAGACAAAGTGTACGGTGAAAGACGGAGTCTTGTTGATTACGTGGACGGAAAAAGGAAAGAAGACCACCAAGAACGTGAACGGACTCTCCATCTATGTCAGTGCTCCCGATTTGCAGGAAGTTACTTTTGAAGGAGTCGGCTCATTCAACTGCAAGTCTCGTCTGAACCTGAAGGATGTGAAGTTTGATATACAGGGAGTAGGCAGCCTGAAGGTAGCCGATTTGCATGCCCGAAACGTAAAAATCGATTTGGAGGGAGTAGGCAGTGGCGAGCTGACGGTAGATTGTGACCAGTTGGATGCCAGTGTGGAAGGTGTCGGCAGTCTCACCCTGAGCGGAAAAGCCCGGTCGGCCCATATTTCCAAAGACGGCATCGGCAGTGTTTCTACCCGTCGGTTGAAAATCGGTGAATAAAATTTTGCCATCACATAATAAACACGTAACAACTTATGAACACACTTTTCAGAAATTTCTCGCATACCTTCCGGCGTTTCTTTACGGCCAGCGTATTGAACCTGTTAGGATTGAGTATCGCGTTTGCCGCCTGCTTCGTCATCCTGACGCAGGTGGACTACGACTATAACTACAACAAAGCCTATCCGGCACACGACCGTATTTATCGGGTGGAAGTGAATGCCGGCGGAGATTACGGCTGGGCAATCTGGCTGGCCCGTCCCTTCTGTGAACTGGTAGGAGCTTCTTCTCCCCATATACAGGCCATTTCAGTGACTTCCTTGTCAAATTATTCCAGTGATTTTGAGGTAGACGAACACATTTATTCAGAGCCAGAGTTTACCGGATTTGGGGATTACCTGGAGGTATTCCAGCCTACCATGGTATGCGGCACGACCGCTTCCCTGAATGAACCCGGCCAGGCCCTGATTTCGGCGTCCATGGCCCGTCGTTTTTTCGGTACCACGGATGCCATTGGCAAGACGATTTATATAGACCGTAAATCCCGTAACCAGCCCTTGGTGGTAGGAGGGGTCTATCAGGACATGCCGGAAAATTCCCAGTTGGGTAACTGTGTGTTCTCTTCTTTCCGTTCGGATTTGAACAAAGATTCTTGGAAAAACTGGAATTATGCCCTGTATATCCGGCTCGACAATCCGGCTTCATTGGCTGATGTGGAGCGGTCGGTCATCGAAAGCTGCAAGCTGAATATTCCAAGAGAACTGATTAGCGGAGAGGGAGAGGAAGACTGGGAGAATTTCATTCATTTTACGCCGCTGGACGAGGTACACTATTCTACAGTGGGTAACAAGGCGGCTACCAGCAAGGCTGCTGTGTACCTGTTGCTGTGTGTGTCGGTACTGATTTTGCTGACGGCGGCAGTTAACTACATGAACTTTTCACTGGCAGAAACTCCCATGCGGTTGCGTTCCATCAATACCCAGAAGGTGTTGGGCGCTTCCACTTGCTCTTTGCGGATGTATCTGCTGTTAGAATCCGTATGGGTTTGTGTGTGTGGCTTCCTGTTGTCTTTGCTCTGGCTCTATTTGCTGAAAGACACCTCTTTGAGTACCTTGGTGGCATCCAACCTTTCTCTGATGTCTCATCCGGGGCTGGTGATGGCTTTGGGTGGAATTGCCGTGTGCATGGGCTTGCTGGCCGGAGCCTATCCTTCTTACTACGTCACTTCTTTCCCGCCGGCATTGGTGTTGAAAGGTTCGTTCGGCCTTTCTCCGAAGGGCAAGATGCTGCGTACATTTTTGGTTTGCTTCCAGTTCTTCGTCTCTTTCATGCTGATTATCTCCGTGGGCATCATGTACCTGCAGAGCCGTTATATTCAGCAGAGCGACTATGGTTATGACAAGGAGGTCGTATTGGTGGGAGAGATTCCTGGTGAGTATCTCGATCGCCGGGAAGCGATTGTCAGTGAATTGTCCGGAATTTCGGGCATAGAAGGAATTTCGATTTCCCAGTTCGTATTAAGTTCAGCCGATAACTACATGTCGTGGGGAAGAGGAGAAGGAGAGCATCACATACAGATGGCTTGTTTTCCGGTAGATTATCGCTACTTGTCTGTGCTTGGCATTAAGATTACCGAAGGTCGTAATTTCAAGTCGGGCGACGGGGATGTATATATCTTCAATGAGGCAGCCCGGAAGAAATATTCCTGGATGAAGGTGGACGAACCCGCTACTCAAGGTGATTATCCGGTGGTCGGATTCTGTGAGAACATCCGTTTCAGCAGCTTCCGCAACAACGATGCCGTAGAGCCGATGGCCTTCTTTATTTACGGGAAAGATTATGCGGTCTGGGATGCGAACAGCATCTTGAACATCCGGGTGGCTTCGGGAGTAGATAAGGTGGACATGATTCACCGCTTGACAGAGGCCGCAGAAAAGATAGCTCCGGGCCGTGACTTCAAGTTCCGTTTCATGGATGAGGTGATTGACCAGAACTACCATCGGGAACTGCGTTTCACCCGTCAGATTCTGTTGTTTTCCTTGATTGCCATTGTGCTCAGCATGATTGGTGTGTTCGGACTGACCTTATTTGAAAGCGAATATCGCCGCAAGGAAATCGGTATCCGGAAAATCATGGGAAGTTCCACCACTGAAATCCTCTACATGTTTACCAAGCGTTATTTCGTCATGCTGGTGGTCTGCTTCGTCTTGGCAGCTCCCTTCGGCTGGTGGATAGGCCACGACTGGCTGGAAAGCTTCTCCGACAAGACGCCCATCCGTGCCTGGGTATTTGTGGCTTCCTTCCTGCTGGTCAGCCTCATTACGGTACTGACCGTGACATTCCAGTGTTGGAAGAATGCCAATGAAAACCCCGTGCGGAGCATCAAGACTGAATGACAACTTCAAACCCTAAAATACGATGAAAGGACTGAAAACTTATTTTACTTATCTCCAGCGCAACAAACTGTTTACGTTGGTCAATGTGGCAGGACTGGGCATCTCCCTGATGTTTGTGCTGCTCATAGCCAACATGGTCGTGCGGCAGGTCACCGTGGGCGACGATATAAAGGATATCGATCACATTTACGTCCTGTCGAACGAGAGCTATTTTGCCGGTAATTACCTGGTGGGCGAACGGTTGGCCAGCCGCTATCCGGAAATGGCCGACTGGTGTGCCGTCAACTCCGAAGCCTATAAGTCGGGGACCTATGCGACAGTCGACGACCGGAAAACCAATCTGGAGATTTATTGTGTGAAGGAAAATTTCTTCCGTTTTTTTGGTTACTCCCTGTTGTCGGGAAATCCGGACCAGGCGCTGGTCGATGCGCACAGCATCGTACTGACCGAGTCGGGTGCCCGCAAATTGTTTGGAGAGGAACCTGCGGAGGGAAAGAGGATTCATCTGTCGAACGATCGAAAAGGCGTGTACACGGTGACGGGTATCATGAAGGATTTCAACAACTCGCTGATTCCTGATGGAGTGGAAGCCATTTTACCCTTTGAATATGTGGATTTTGTGAACTGGGGAAGCAGCAAGCACAACCCGGACATGAACAATGTGGGAGGGACTTCCATCTTGGTACGTTTTCCGCAGGGAACAGACCCGAACCGGAAAAACGCCGACATGCGCTCTTTCTTTGCTACGTTTTTCTGGCCTTATCAGCACGACGTGTTTCACGAGGCATTCTGGACCTCGTTGAAAGAAGTGCATTTTGCTTCCATCCCCAGTCCGCAGTTCCAGCAATACAACCTGACCCGGGTGTGGATTTTTCTGGCAGCCGGTAGCTTGATTCTGCTGATGGCAGTGTTCAACTATGTCAGTATGTGCGTGGCACAGGTGAGCTACCGGACCAAAGAAATGGCTACCCGCCGGCTGTTGGGCTCTTCGGAGCGCAGCATCTTCTGGCGTTTGATGGGCGAATCGGCCCTGTTTACCGTGGGTGCTTTCCTGCTGGCCTTGGTACTGGCCAAACTGGTGGAACCGACCGCGAGCGACGTGTTGCAGACCCGGCTGGACCTCTTAGGCGATATGGGGTGGATGACCGTACTGGTTTATCTGGTGGGGATTGCCCTGCTTTCGCTGGTGGCCGGACTGGTTCCTGCCGTCCTGCTTTCCCACTATCATCCGCTGGATGTGGTGAAAGGCACTTTCCGCCGGAAGACCAAGGCCGTGTATCTTCGGATTCTGTATGTGGTGCAGAGCGGACTCACCGTGGCCATGCTGACCTGCGCCCTCTACCTGTCCGTACAGATTTACCGTATCTTGCATGAACCGCTGGGCTATACCTACGGGCATGTGCTCGACTATCCGGCATTGGTGGCCGGCTCCAGAGAGAAGATTCATCTTTTCCGCGATGAGGCTCGGAAGAAACCTTTTGTGAAGAAGGTTTGTCTGACACAAGGGGTGCCTTTGAACGGAGGCAACAACAACACGATGCAGATGTACGACGCGCACAACCGACAGAAGAGCATCAGTTTTCAGGTATTCCGTACGGATTCCGCCTTTTTGGACATCTTCCATATCCGTCTGCTGGACGACCGGAAACTGTCGCAGGCTAAGATGTATTTTTCTGAAAGTACGTTCGATTCCCTGCAACTGGCCTATGACCGTACTCCTGCCTTGCACGATATAGACGCTCGCTCGTACATGGTAGGCGGACGATATGCCGACTTCAAGTTCCGGTCTGTACTCGACCCACAGTCGCCCACCTTCCTTTTGGTGGAACATCCTGATAGTTTGGGTGCTTGGAATGTGCTGATCGAGACCATCGACGGCGATCTGCCGGCCTATAAGAAAGAGCTCGACGCCTTGTATTCAGAAATTATCGACGGGGCACCTTTTGAGTCGAAGTGGTATGGCGATGAGATGCGTGAGAAATACCAGGATTTGTTGCACCTGCGTACCCTTATCGTGGCCTTCACTTGCGCCGCCTTGTTGATATCTCTGCTGGGACTCACGGCCATGAGCATTTATTTCATCAGTCAGCGCAAGCGCGACATTGCCATCCGGAAGGTATTCGGTTCCAGTGCGGGCATGGAACGGACACGGCTGCTCCGTTTTTCCCTGTTGTCTTTATTGGTAGGGATGGTGTGTGCGGTTCCCCTTTCCTGGTTTGGCGTGCGGCAGATTGACCGCATCCTGCACTATTCGCCGACGACCATGTGGGGCGTGTTTGGAGTCGCTTTCCTGCTGGTAGCCCTGATATCCTTGGGTTCCGTGTGTCTCATCAGCTGGAAAGCTGTCCGCGAAAATCCGGTGAACCACATCAAGACCGAATGATTTTTCAGTGTGTAAGTCTATAATCAAATCGGGGCTTCCGGCAGCGACTGGAAGCCCCGATTTATTTTTTAGAGCCGCGCCCCGACTCTAGCCCAGTTGACCAGTCCCCAGAAGGCTTCGATGTAGGCCGCCCGTCGGTTGCGGTAGTCAATGTAATAGGCATGTTCCCAAACGTCGATGACCAGCAATGGTTTCAGCCCCTTTTTGAGCGGATTTCCGGCATTCGGTTCACTGACGATGGACAAGTGTCCGTCTTTGTCGCTTGCCAGCCACGTCCATCCGGAGCCGAACAGTGTGGTAGCTGCCTGTGTGAACTTTTCCTTGAAGGCTTCCACCGAGCCGAAATCGCGTGCCAGTGCATCGGCCAGCGGTTGAGGCATTTCCGGCTGATGGGGAGTCAGTGTGTCGAAGAAAAACGTGTGGTTCCACGTCTGGGCCGCATTGTTGAACATCGGTCCTTCTGCCTCCAGCACAATCTGTTGCAGGCTTTTTTCTTCAAACGGCGTACCGGCAATCAGTTTGTTGAGGTTGTCAATGTACGTTTGCAGATGTTTTCCGTAGTGATACTCCAAGGTTTCTTTACTCATTTTCGGAGCCAGTTCATCCAACTGGTACGGAAGTGCGGGAAGTGAATGTTTCATTGTCTTTTTGATTTAAAGGTGGATAAATTGTTAGCTGTATGGCAATAGTCAGACAAAATGTTTGAGCAATTGTCATTTCTGGTTCTAAATTAATATAAAAATCGGGATTCTGCTAGAAAAAATGCCACTAATATCCGGCTTTCTTATCAGAAATTGTAATTTCGCAATAGATTAGGTTGATTTCTATAATATTTTAAGGTTAGAATTATTATGTGTGGAATTGTAGGTTATATCGGGAGGCGGAAAGCCTGGCCGATATTGGTGGAGGGCCTGAAGCGTCTGGAGTATCGCGGATACGACAGTGCCGGAGTGGCCTTGATGAGCGACACTCATCAGCTGAATGTGTACAAATCCGTGGGAAAAGTGGCCGACCTGGAGCGGACGGCCGAAGGGCAGGACCTGTCCGGTTGCGTGGGAATTGCCCATACGCGATGGGCCACTCACGGCGAGCCCAGTACGGTGAATGCCCATCCGCATTGCAGCCAGAACGGCGAGCTGGCACTGGTGCACAACGGAATAATCGAGAACTATGCCGTACTGAAAGAAAAATTGCAGTCCAAGGGCTGTGCCTTCAAGAGCAGTACCGATACTGAGGTGCTGGTGCAGTTGATTGGCTACATCCAGCAGCAGGGCAACCTGGATTTGCTGACCGCCGTCCAGCTGGCTTTGCGGGAAGTCATCGGAGCCTATGCCATTGCCGTGGTCGACCGCAAGCATCCCGATGAAATTATCGCCGCCCGCAAGAGCAGCCCTTTGGTGGTCGGAGTAGGAAAAGGAGAATTTTTTCTGGCCTCCGATGCTACTCCGATGGTGGCCTATACCGACCAGGTGGTCTATCTCTCGGATGGGGAAATAGCCGTGTTGCGGGCGGATGCACCTTTGAAGATTGTCGACCTGCACAATGTGGAGTGTCCGCACGAGGCACAGACGGTAGCCCTGAACATCGGTCAGTTGGAGAAAGGAGGCTTCCCCCATTTCATGCTGAAAGAGATTTTCGACCAGCCCGACTGCATCAGCGATTGTATGCGGGGCCGGGTGAATCCGGACACCTGCACGGTGACACTTTCCGCCGTCACGAACCACAAGGAACGTTTGCTCCGTACCGGCCGGTTCATCATCGTGGCTTGCGGTACTTCCTGGCATGCCGGACTCATCGGCAAACAGCTGCTCGAAACTTTCTGCCGTATCCCGGTGGAAGTGGAATACGCCTCTGAGTTCCGTTACCGCCATCCGGTCATCCATCCCGACGACGTGGTGATTGCCATTTCCCAAAGCGGAGAGACGGCCGACACATTGGCCGCCATCGAACTGGCCAAGTCGCAGGGCGCTTTTATCTACGGTATCTGTAACGTGGTCGGTTCTTCCATTGCCCGTGCCACGGATACCGGTTCCTACATCCATGTGGGGCCTGAAATCGGAGTGGCTTCCACCAAAGCCTTCACCGGACAGGTGACGGTGCTTACCCTGCTGGCCTTGGCTTTAGGCCGTGAAAAGGGTACGCTTCCGGAAGCGGAATACCATCGGGTGGTGAAGGAACTGGCTGGCATCCCCGAAAAGATGCGGACGGTATTGAAGCAGAACCCCTTCATTGCCGGCTTTTCCAAGATGTTTACCTATGCCCGTAATTTCATCTACCTGGGCCGGGGCTATGCCTTTCCGGTGGCTTTGGAGGGCGCCCTGAAGCTGAAGGAGATTTCTTATATCCATGCCGAAGGCTATCCGGCAGCCGAGATGAAGCACGGTCCCATTGCCCTGATTGATACCGAGATGCCTGTGGTCATCGTGGCCACCCAGTCGCCTTTGTACGAAAAAGTGCTGAGTAATATCCAGGAAATCAAGGCCCGCAAGGGAAGAGTCGTGGCTGTCGTGACTGAGGGAGATACCGTGATTCGTAGTCTGGCCGATTACTGCATCGAGTTGCCTGCCACGTTGGAATGTCTGGATCCGCTCATCACTTCCATTCCTTTGCAGTTGCTGGCTTATCACATCGCTGTATGCCGCGGGATGGATGTCGACCAGCCTCGAAATCTGGCTAAATCGGTAACGGTGGAATAATCACATCTATTTTCTTGAAACTCTTTGTATTAAAGGTGAAATGCAGAAGTGAATTCTCTGTTCCGCACTGTGAAATACAAAAACCACAGTGTGGGATATATATTTCACACTGTGGGATACAAATCCCAAACAGTGGGACAGAGAATATATTAGCTGGTTTGGAAGAAAATGTAAGGGAGAAAGAAAAATAGGTGTGATGACTTGTCTGTTTGAATTGATGGTAAGTAGTCATGATAGATTTTGATTTTCCTTGATTGAAAAATCAAAGTAAATTCTTATTTTTGTACATAAACGAGTAAATAACCATAGTATGAGCAGACTTTATCCGATTGGCATTCAGAGTTTTGAAAAAATCCGTGAAGGAGGATATGTCTATGTTGATAAGACCGCTTGGATTTATCGGCTGGTAACGGGAGGAAACTATTATTTTCTGAGCCGTCCGCGGCGTTTTGGGAAGAGTCTGCTGGTTTCTACTTTGGAAGCCTATTTTCAAGGGAAGAAGGACCTGTTCAAAGGACTTTCTATCGGGCGATTGGAGCAGCAATGGGTGAAATATCCTGTGTTTCATCTGGATTTGAATGCCCAAAAATATGAATCTGCACAAGATTTGGCGAATATGCTGAATATGGCTCTTACCCGGTGGGAAAAATTGTATGGAAAGGAGATTTCGGAAACTTCATCTTCTTTGCGCTTTCAGGGCGTGATACGCCGTGCTTCTGAGAATACAGGATGCAAGGTGGTTATCTTGGTGGATGAATATGACAAGCCTTTGTTGCAAACGATAGGGAACGAGGTACTTCAGACTGAATATAGAAATACCTTAAAGGCTTTTTATGGAGTCTTGAAGAGTTGTGACCAGTACATTCAATTCGCATTGCTTACAGGGGTGACTAAATTTAATAAAGTAAGCGTGTTCAGCGACCTGAATAATCTGAGGGATATTTCCATGCTGCGTGAATATGAAAATATCTGCGGTATTTCGGAGGAGGAACTTCATCGAGATTTTGTGCCGGATGTAGAGGCTTTGGCAGAAGCCGGAGGAGCACGGTTGGAAGAGACCTACAAGAGGTTGAAGGAATGGTATGACGGGTACCATTTTACCCCCAATGGAGTGGATATTTATAATCCTTTTAGTTTACTTAATACATTTGCTAACAGAGACTTTGGTAGTTACTGGTTTGAAACGGGTACACCGACTTTTTTGGTCGAACTGTTAAAGGAAAGCCGATATGATTTACAGCGTCTGACAGGTGAAGTAGCGATGGCTGATTCCCTGCAAGGAATAAATTCAATGAGCAATAATCCGGTTCCTTATTTGTATCAAAGTGGGTATTTGACTATAAAAGGATATAATCGAGAGTTTCAAGTATATGAATTGGGATTTCCGAATAAGGAAGTAGAAGAGGGTTTTACCAAGTTTTTGCTTCCTTGTTACGCACATTTGGATTCAGGGAATACGGCTTTTGAGTTGATGAGTTTTGTGAAAGAGGTACGTGAGGGGAATATTGAGGGCTTCATGCATCGCTTGCAGAGTTTCTTTGCAGATATTCCCTATGAAATGACACGTGATTTGGAACTGCATTATCAAAATGTACTTTTTATTGTATTTAAATTGTTGGGTTTTTATACACAAGTGGAATATCATACTTCGCAGGGACGCATTGATTTGGTGTTGAAGACTGACCACTATATTTATGTCATGGAATTTAAATTGGAAGGTACGGCTGAGGAGGCTATTCGTCAGATCGAAGAAAAGAATTATGCCCTTCCGTTTGCATCTGATTCGCGTAAACTGTATAAGATTGGGGTAAATTTCAGTAATCAGACTCGAGGAATTGAGGCCTGGAAAACCGTAAGTAATTCATAATTAGTGGTTGATAAATAAGAAGAAAGCGGAATTTTTCTCTCTTGTACAGATATTTTCCTTATCTTCAAGGTCAAAATCGCATGCTATGAATTACGAAACCTATCAATTGTTGCTCTACGGCATGTCTGCATTGGCTGTAGTCGTCTTTGTGTCACTGTATTTTGTGAAAGCCGGTTACGGCATGTTCCGTACCCGCTCATGGGGATGGTCTGTCCCCAATAAAGTTGGCTGGGTATGTATGGAGGCTCCTGCATTTGTAGTGATGGGGATAGGAGCCTGGAAAGGAGGAGTCAGCTTATATACGCCGCAGGCCGTGTTCGTGGGCTTGTTTCTGCTGCATTATTTTCAACGTTCGTTTGTCTTTCCGTTGCTGATGAAAGGAAAGAGCCGGATGCCGCTGGCTATTATGGCGATGGGGATACTTTTCAATGTCATCAATGCTACATTGTTGGTGGCCAGTTTCTTCAGCTGTGCCGTACCCGGAAAGTATGAACCGGCGACTTACTGGTCGCATCCTTTGCCGTGGCTGGGAATCATCTTGTTTGCCATCGGGATGGCCATTAATTGGCAGGCAGACCATGTAATCCGGAACCTGCGCAAGCCGGGCGATACGCGACATTACTTGCCGGAGAAAGGTTTCTACCGCTATGTGACTTCGGCCAATTATTTCGGGGAACTGGTGGAATGGACAGGCTTCGCTTTGCTGACCGCCTCACCTGCGGCCTGGGTGTTTGTCTGGTGGACGGCAGCTAATCTGGTACCTCGTGCCGATGCCATTTATAAACGCTACTGTGAGGAGTTCGGGCGACAGGCTGTGGGAAATCGAAAAAGAATTATACCTTATATATATTAGGAAAAGGAGGAGAGATGGATTCACTTTTATTTACGCCGGTTACTTTGGGACCGCTGATGTTGCGTAACCGTACCATCCGGTCGGCGGCATTTGAAAGTATGTGTCCGGGAAATGCACCTTCGGAGCAGTTGTTGGACTATCACCGTTCGGTGGCTGCCGGAGGTGTGGGTATGACCACGGTGGCGTATGCTGCCGTGACCCGCAGCGGACTTTCGTTCGACAGGCAGTTGTGGATGAGGCCGGAGATTGTGCCCGGATTGCGCAGGCTGACAGATGCCGTACATGCCGAAGGAGCTGCGGCAAGTATCCAGTTGGGCCATTGCGGCAACATGTCGCATAAAAGTATTTGTGGCTGCCTTCCGGTCGGCGCAAGCAGTGGATTTAATCTGTATTCGCCCACTTTTGTGCGCGGACTTCGGGCTGATGAACTGCCGGAGATGGCGAAGGCTTACGGGCAGGCGGTGTGTCTGGCGCGGGAAGCGGGATTTGATGCCGTAGAGATACATGCCGGTCATGGTTATCTTATCAGTCAGTTTCTTTCGCCTGCGACCAATCACCGGAAGGATGAGTTTGGCGGGACACTGGAGAACCGGATGCGTTTTATGGAGATGGTGATGGAAGAGGTGATGAAAGCGGCTGGGAATGATATGGCTGTATTGGTCAAGATGAACATGCGCGATGGTTTCCGGGGAGGCATGGAACTGGATGAATCCTTGCAGGTGGCGCGGAAGTTGCAGGAACTGGGTGCGCATGCACTGGTGTTGAGTGGCGGATTCGTCAGTAAGGCACCGATGTACGTAATGCGCGGAGAGATGCCCATTCGTACCATGACGCATTACATGACTTGCTGGTGGTTGAAATACAGTGTGCAACTGGTGGGAAAATACATGATTCCTTCCGTACCTTTCCGTGAGGCCTATTTTCTGGAAGATGCTTTGAAGTTTCGTGAGGCACTGGATATGCCGTTGGTGTATGTAGGAGGCCTGGTGGCCCGCAAGAAGATAGACGAGGTGTTGAATCATGGGTTTGAGGCAGTACAGATGGGACGTGCCCTGCTCAATGAACCGGATTTTGTGAACCGTATGCGGCGGGAAGAGAATGCACGTTGCAACTGCCGGCACAGTAATTATTGCATTGCCCGCATGTACACCTTGGATATGGCTTGTCATCAGCATTTGAAGGAAGAACTGCCTCCTTGTCTGAAGAAAGAAATTGAACGTATTGAAAGCAAAGGATGAAAATGGAACGGAAACTGGCAGTAATTACGGGGGCTGACGGAGGAATGGGAACGGAAATTACCCGTGCGGTGGCATTGGCCGGTTATCGGGTGGTGATGGCGTGCTGTAACCTGGAAAAAGCAGAAATGAAGAAGAACCTGTTGATAAGGGACACGGGGAATCGGGACATTGAAGTGGAATTTATCGACTTGGCTTCGTTGGCTTCTGTGGCCGCTTTTGCGGAAAAAATTTGCGCTCGTGGAGAGAAACTGATGCTGTTGATGAATAATGCGGGAACGATGGAAACCGGACGGCACTACACGGAAGATGGATTGGAACGTACGGTGAGCGTGAATTATGTGGGGCCTTATCTGCTGACTCGAAAATTGCTTCCGTTGATGGGAGAGGAAAGCCGGGTGGTAAACATGGTATCGTGTACGTATGCCATTGGTCGGTTGGATTTTCCGGATTTTTTCTACCAGGGTAAGAAAGGAAGTTTCTGGCGGATTCCGGTTTACAGCAACACCAAACTGGCATTGACTTTGTTCACGCTGGAACTGGCCGACCGTGTGAAAGAGCGAGGAATTGTAGTTAATGCAGCCGATCCGGGGATTGTGTCGACCGACATTATCACCATGCACATGTGGTTTGACCCTTTGACGGATATTTTCTTTCGGCCGTTTATCCGGACACCTCGTCAAGGAGCAGCTACGGCAATCGGCTTGTTGCTGAATGAAGAGGCTGGCAAGCGTACCGGTACATTGAATGTAAGTGGACGTGCTGTAATGTTATCTAGAAAGTATCTTCCTCATGCGCAACAGCAGGAGTTGTGGAAGCGTACGGAGGAGATTGTGAAGAAATGGTTATGAAAGATTGTTAATGGATTTTTATTCTTTAAAAATGATTAATAATTATGTTGTAAAACATTTATCTTTGATATTACTATTTCCCCCTTTCATTATGAATTCAAAAAGCGATATTTTATATGAATTTGCAATTGTTTATTTGAATAAAAGAATTATATTTGTGGAAAGTCAACTTAAATATTCATATAAAATTTAAATTGTTATGATTGTTCTAATTATTATTGTAGCAGCTGTTGTTGCATGGTGGTTCTTGAGTTCACATGATTCTGAAGCAACTAAAATTGCTTTGAAAGAGAAAAGAAGAACAGAAGATCAGAAAAAGGTTATTCGCTATTTCTTGAATGATGGTTGTGGAGCAAAACGCATGAAAGATAGTGAGTATGATAGTATGGTTGCGAATGCAATCAATAGTATGGATTTTAAGAAGCGTGCGCTAAATAAAATCGGACTTGATGAAAGTGAACTTCAGGAAGTGGCTCCGGTGTCTTTCCGGGGTTATCGTTTTAATAAAGCATGGGGACGTCGTGGAGAAGATGGAAAATGGAGAAGCTCTTGTTTCCAGGTTTCATGGTTGTTCTTTAGTTCCACTCAGGTGTATATGTATCAGTATACTTTGAATATGGATTGTGATGATAAGAAGGAAAGTACGGATGAGTACTTCTATAAAGACATTACAAACTTTTCTACTGCTTCTGAAACTGAAGAAGTTCAGACTGAATGGGATAAGAAAGCCAAGATATGGAAAAAGGAAAATGTGGAAACCACTCAGTTCTCATTGGTTGTTCCAGGTGATAAATTGTTCTGTGCAATGGAACCTAGTGAGGAGAACGAACGTTCCATTAAGGGTATGAAGGCAAAACTTCGTGAGAAAAAAGGAGCTTAAAATTTTTGACAGGAATGACAACAGAGGAAGAAGTACGTGAGTATTGTGAGCAACGTCAAATTGTTCGGCCGCATATAAACTACACTCTTGCTCTGTTGTTATTGTTTCTATATGAAAGTTCAGTAGAAGTGTTTTCTCACTTCCTCTATATATGGGGAAGTGAATCTTTTTCTTTCTTTAAGGGAAAAGAAACGATGTGTTATTGGGGCACACAATTGTTTTTTTTCTTGATTTTTGGCAGGTGGATTGCTGTTTTTGCTGTTCGGCTTTATCAGCGTTTTGCTCCTGAGTATATCCGCCGAAGATGCCACTGCCGGCCATCCTGTAGTGAATATGCCATAATCGTTTTGCGACGATATGGGATTATTAGGGGAGGGTATAAATGTTATAGACGGATTTTTTATACTTGTGGAACAGAATATGTGGACGATGCTCCATAATCTTAACTAATACTTACTGATATGGGAATTTTTAATAAACTGCGTACAGATGGTATGACTTATGACGGACAGGGGGAAGAACGTCGTGGAATGATTGACAGGATTACCTATAATGGAGAAGAAAATGATTTGGTATGGAAATTTCCTTATGATAATATCTCTACCGGTGCCCAGCTTTTTGTGAATGGAAGTCAAGAAGCTATATTCTTCAAGGGGGGAGCTGCGCTTGATGTGTTTGGGCCTGGACAGCATACATTATCAGCTAATAATATTCCTTTATTGCAAAAGCTGGTTAACCTTCCTTTTGGTGGGCGTACTCCTTTTGTGGCAGAGGTATGGTATGTGGATAAGAAACCTCATACTGGGATCTTGTATGGCACTCCTGCACCAGTTCCTTTGTTTGATCCGTATTACAATGTGACGGTACCTGTAAGATGTAATGGCTCGTTTGGTATTCGTATTGTGGATTCGTCTGTTTTTATTAATCAGATGGTAGGTACGCGGCATTTGGTTTCTACGGACAACATTGAAGATTTTTTCTTTGATTTGGTGGTAGACCGTTTGTCTGAAATTTTGAGCCGTTATGTAGTGGAAGCGCAAGTCAGTATTGGACAGTTAAATGCCAGACGTTCGGGAGTACGAGACTTCATGTTTGACATGCTAAATAAGGAAGTGGGAAAATATGGAGTTGAACTAGAACAATTTAATATTGTTACTATTGATTTTGATAAAAACTCACCGGAAGGGAAGATTATAATAGAAGCGCAGGCTACAGATGCAGCAGCTGCAGCAGAACGTAGGCGGATGCAACAGTTAGGTTATACATATCAGCAAGAACGACAGTTTGATGTGATGGAAAAAGCAGCCGGAAATGAAGGTAGTGCGGGTACCATGATGGGTGCTGGAATGGGACTTGGAATGGGACTTGGCGTAGGTAACATGATGGGAGCACAGATGGGGCAGATTGGAGGTGTGATGAATGCGCAAGGTATGGTTCCTCCCCCTCCTCCTACTATGCAGGCCATTTATTATGTATTGGTTAATAATTTACAGCAGGGCCCTTATACAATTTTGCAGCTACAACAAATGGTACAGCAGGGAATCTTACTCCCGGCTACATTGGTATGGAAACAAGGTATGCCTCAATGGCAGGCTGCATCCACTTGTCCGGAGTTGGTTGGTATGTTTGGAATGACCCCACCTCCTCCCCCTCCTCCTGTTGTTCCTTAAAAGAAGAAAACTATGTCAAGACGAATAAATTTGTTTGCAGATTATGTACTGCCACTTATAACAGTAGTGGTAACTGTGGTGTTGTTCTTTCTGTTCTGTCCGGAGGAGGAGACTGCATTGTTTTATGTGAACATGGTGTATGCAGTAGTCCTTGAAGCAATATTTTTTGTTTGGTTGAATTTTGGACGGAAAGAAAGCGAAGATACATCTGTTGTGTTTAGAATTGTGTTGGGGGTACTTTCGGGTATTTATGTGTTTGCAGGGTTTGTGTGGATGCTGTTATACGGATTGTTTTTGTCAGATATATTATCTTTAAAGTATTATGTGGCTGTGGTAATTATTCTGACATTAATATGGGTAATTGTAGGTACTCTTATAGCACAAATGGATTCTAATTATAAGGAGGGAGTAGATTTAGCTCAAAATACAACTTTGACAGTTGCTTCTTTAAGTGCTAAAGTAAATCAACTTTGCTCGCGTTGTGAACGGGCTTATATAGCGAAAGGAAGGATTTATAAGAATGAAAATCATCTTAAATCTCCGGTTGCAAAGCTAAAGCTTAAAGTTTCTTGTTTGACTCCTAATGTGTTTCGAGACACCAATGCTTTGTCTCGTTTACAAACGTTGTTGAATGAATGCGAAGATTGTGTAAATGAATTTGTATCAGCAGAAAACAGTGAGGTTGAAGCTATGGAAAAGAAACTAAAGAGCATGATTGATAGAACAGTGAGTGAAATTGATTTTATTAAACAATCAACAAGATTATAATTATGGAAGTGATAGCCTTACAATGTCCTAACTGTGGTGCAGGTGTGGACTCTTCTCAGAAAAAGTGTAATTCATGCAGACAACCTATTATGTTGTCTTCTTTTCGAAGTGTTGTTGAGATGCCTCTTCCGCAAGTGAATAAGTATATGGGAACTTATCGGAAGGCTTTAGCGGAGCATCCTGATAGCGTAGAATTGAATGTGTCAGTCGGTATTTGTTATTTGCGCTTGAAAATGTATGATAAAGCTGTAGAAGCTTTTGAGAAATCAATGCCTGATAATTTTGATAATCCAGAACCTTTTTTCTTGGCTGCGGTGACATTATTGCAGGGAAAGAAGGCTTTTGTTACTCCTCGGGCTGCGATAGATAAAGCGTTGGAGTATCTGAACGCAGCGACTATGATAGAAATGCGGCCAGTATTTTATTATTTTATGGCTTATATCAAATATGATTATTTTGAACGTAAGTTTTTGAATACAAGCCCTTCTTATAAGGAGATGCTACAGACAGCCGTTGACTGTGGTTTGGGAGAAGCTGATATTGTAGAATTATATACAATGTTAGGTGTAGAACGTCCGGAAGTGCTATAATAGGTTGAAAATAAGCATAAAATGGCGTACAAAAATATGTGATTTTGTACGCCATTTTCATGTATTATACCAAGTGAGCAATCAGTTCTTCACGGTTGCCTGCCAACAGGTCGATGACCGGAATTTCAATCATGGTGTAGCATCCCGGCTGTTGTTTCATGGAAGCACGGGCTACACAAACCAGTACCTGAGCAGTCAGGGCCGGATTGTTGATTTTCATGTCGAACTCAAACAGTTGGTTGTGAGTTTTTCCAGATACACCTTTACGTACCAGGTTTACGCCATGACCTACATCGTTCAGGTCGTCTACGCAAGGCACCCGGATGACGTGTGTCTCATCGTTTACAAAATATGGGTCGGCCTTGATGGCTGCTTCTACAGTCTTGAAATCAGCCCCTTCTTCCAATTCCACATACACCATACGGCGGTGAATACCTGTACCTACCGGAATAGTCATGGACAACGCATCTTTCACGCCTTCGATGGCGCGAACAGCTACAGAGTGGCCCATGCTGCGGCCCGGACCAAAGTTAGTGTAAGTGATACCCTTCGGAGCGATGGCTTCCAGCAATGTGCGAACAACAGAGTCGCTTCCCGGATCCCATCCGGCAGAGATGATAGAAACGGCGTTGTGTGCCTTGGCTGTTTCGTCCAGTGTGCGGCGCAGGCTGGTAATCTGCGTATGGATGTCAAAACTGTCCACGGTGTTGATGCCTAATGCCAGGATTTCTTTGGCGTAGGCTTCTACGCTGCGGGTTGGGGTAGCTAAGATGGCTACGTCTACGTCCTTCAGTTCGCGGATATCCTTTACTACCGGATAGTCGGCCAGTTCTGCCGGTTTGTTTTCTGCTCCATGACGGCGTACCACACCTGCTACTTCAAAATCGGAAGCTGCTTCAAGGGCTTCCAGGGTAAATTTCCCGATGTTTCCGTAACCTACTACGGCTGCTCTTATTTTCTTCATATTTCTTATATGTTTAGGTTGTTTCGTTGAATGTGTCGCAAAAATACAGAATTAGAATCGTTCCAAACAAGCTGAAAATGGGAGAATTTCCAAAAAAACTCGCTGAACTTACAATTTATAACTTTCTTATCATTATTTTTGTTATCCATTTTATAAATTGTTAGAAAAACATGATTGAATATATCAAAGGAGAACTTGTAGAGGCCACTCCGGCTTGGGTAGTAATAGATTGTCACGGAATGGGATACGGCATCAATGTGTCATTGAATACATTTTCGGCCGTACAGGGAAAGAAAGAGGTCAAACTCTATATTTACGAGGCCATCCGGGAAGATGCATACGTGTTGTATGGGTTTGCCACTTGTCAGGAAAGGGAATTGTTCTTGTTGCTCATCAGTGTGTCGGGTATTGGAGGAAATACAGCACGTATGATTTTGTCGGCACTTTCTCCCTCGGAATTGTGTAATGTCATTGGCAGTGGGAACGACAAGTTGCTGAAGACCGTGAAAGGTATCGGATTGAAGACCGCGCAGCGCATCATTGTGGAATTGAAGGATAAGATTGCCGTGACAGGCATCGAGAGTGTCACTACTGTGAAGTCAATGGCAGTAGCTGCCAACTCGGAAGTGTATGAGGAAGCCATCGCTGCCTTGACTATGCTGGGCTTTGCTCAGGCCCCTTCGCAGAAAGTGACGGCTCAGATTCTCAAGGAGGAACCGGAGGCGCCGGTGGAAAAGGTAATCAAGTTAGCTTTGAAACGGCTTTAACAGTGGGCTTTGTTTGCACGTATTTATTTTTTTTGTTCCTTTGTGGAGTTCTATTAATTAAAGACTGAAAGAAATGACATTTGCGAGCATTGTATGGGATGTGGATCCGGTGTTGGTTCATTTGGGATTGCTCGAAATCCGCTGGTACGGTCTGATGTGGGGCTTGGGATTTATCTTGGCCTATGAAATCGGTTCCCGTATGTTGAAGAAAGAAGGCTGTCCGGATAATTGGGCTGATAAATTGTTTATGTACTGTATTGTCAGCAGTGTAATTGGAGCCCGTCTGGGGCATTGCCTTTTTTATGAATGGGATTATTATGGGGCGCATCCTATTGAGATTCTGAAAATCTGGAAAGGGGGACTGGCCAGTCATGGGGGGGTCTTTGCCTTGATATTGGCTTTGATTTGGTACTCCAAGACTGTCACGAAGAAAAGTGTATGGTGGTTGTTCGACCGTCTGATTCCGGCAGTAGCCGTGGTTTGTATATGTATCCGTTTCGGTAATTTGATGAATTCCGAAATTTTCGGTTTCCCGACTACCTTGCCGTGGGGATTTGAATTTGTGCGTTCACGTGAATGGCAGGAACTGTATAACCAGAACGGAGTGGCACAGGCTTGTCATCCTACCCAGATATATGAGATGCTGTATTGCCTGGTGGCTTTGATTGTTTCCTGGGTGATGTATCACAAGTATCACCTGGAAAAACGTGTGGGGCTGATTACCGGTGTATCTTTGCTGATTTTTTTTGGAGCGCGATTTGGGTTGGAGTTTATGAAAAACCCACAGGTGGCTGAAGAGGTGGGCATGACCCTGAACATCGGACAATGGTTGAGCGTACCTTTGATGCTGTTGGGCATTTATTTGATAGTTACAAGTAAGAAACGGAAAGAAGTGTTTTGATAATCTCTGATAATAAGTGACTTCCTCTTTGGAAGTAGATTTTTTGTACGAATGTTTCATCTTTGGACAACTATGTTTCATGTAACATAATTGTTCGAGGATGAAACATTTTTTATATACCTTTTGGGAGTGGAGGGGGTACATTTGCAATGCCATTTTGAAAATGGTGAGATACAATCTTATGTTTAACTTAATCTTATGCGTAAATGAAAAGCAATAAACGAGCATTCTTATTTACACTCCTGTTCTCAATGGTGTGTATGGTATTGCAAGCGCAAAGTTTGCAGGTCGAAGGGACTGTGATTTCAAAGTCTGATGGGGAGCCGATTATTGGAGCCTCTGTACTTGAAAAAGGTACAACAAATGGTACGATTACCGATCTCGATGGAAAATTCTCTTTATCAGTAAAACAAGAATCAGAAATTGTTATTTCTTATGTGGGTTTTAAAACTCAAACTTTGAAAGCTGCGGCAGTATTGCATGTAAACTTGGTAGAAGATACGGAAATGCTACAGGAAGTTGTGGTAACAGGTTATACCACCCAGCGTAAGGCCGATTTGACAGGTTCGGTTGCTGTGGTTTCAACAGATGCCATGAAAACAGCTCCGGATTCAGACCCGATGAAAGCTTTGCAAGGAAAAGTGGCCGGTATGACGATTACGACCAATGGTTCTCCGAGTGGTACGGCTACTGTACGTATTCGTGGTATCGGTTCTTTCAATTCTTCTCAGGATCCGCTTTATGTGATTGATGGTGTGCCTACCAACATGTCTCTGAATTCATTGAATGCCAATGATATTGAGAGTATGCAGGTATTGAAAGACGCGGCTTCTGCTTCTATCTATGGTTCACGAGCTTCGAATGGTGTGATCATCATTACTACTAAGAAAGGTAAGAAGGCAGACAAGGTGAAAGTCGATTTCTCTGCCAATCTGACCGCCCAGTTTTATTCTTCTCAGTCATTGATGGATGTATGTAATTCATCTGAATATGCTACGGCTATGGCGCAAGCAGCATTGAATGATGGAAAAGATCCGGTGGCTTATGCCAACAACTATGGTTTGGACTTGAATGCGGCATCAGGAACCCCGATTACGGTATGGAATCCGCAGACAAACCAATATGTAAATTATACAGTCAATGGACGGTATGACGGATTCATCAACAGCAAGAAAACGATGCGTTATTCTGATACAGACTGGTTGGATGAAATTTCAAGAGTTGGTTTCTCTCAGAATTATGACCTTTCTCTTTCGCATGCGAATGACAAGCATTCAACGATGTTCTCTTTGGGATACAAAAAGAACAACGGTATCTTGAAGTATACGGATTTTGAAAATATTTCAGCCCGTATAAACTCTTCATACAATGTGAATAAGTATATCACTATCGGCGAAAACTTTACAGTGACTTATTCAAGTCAGGTAGACTGTGCACCGATGGAAAATGCATTGAAGATGGCACCAACCGTACCGGTATATGAAACAGATGGAACAACTTTTGCTGGTCCGGTAGGTGGTATGAGCGACCGTCAGAACCCGCTGCGTGAATTGTATCACAATAAAGACAATCATTTGGACTACTGGCGTTTGTTTGGTAACGGATATGTAGACATCAAACCTTTCAAAGGTTTTGTATTCCGTTCCAACTTCGGTATCGATACGTATAATTCAATCATTAACTCAATGACACACACTTTCCATTCTGATATTGTCAACAATGATATCTCTAAGACGACATTGTCAAATAAGAATGAAGTGAACTGGACATGGTCAAATACCATCAACTACAATTTTAATATTGCGAAGAAACATGACTTCAATGTGTTGTTGGGATCTGAATTGTCAAAGCAGAGCTCTATTGATTTCTCTGCCTACTCAGAAGGATATGCATTGGAAGATGTAGATTATATGTGGCCGAATGCTGCGACAGGCGTCATGAAGAATACAGGTGCGAAAGTAGGTTACCGTTTGGCTTCTTTCTTTGGAAAGATTGACTATAACTTCGATGACTTGGTTTTGGCTTCATTCACTATTCGTCAAGATGGTTCTTCTCGTTTTGGTAAAGGTCACCGTTGGGGTACTTTCCCAGCAGCTACATTGGGTTTGCGTGTATCTAAATGGATTAAAGCAAGCTGGATGGATGATTGGAAAGTGAGATTGTCTTGGGGACAAACAGGTAACCAAGCAATTGATAACAATGCACAGTTTGGTTTGTATGTCGTGGATTACGGATTGGACCGTGTGACTTCAACTGCATACGACTTGTATCTCCAAGGTTCAGGAACCTTCCCTTCAGGATATCGTGCAACTCAGCTTGCCAATCCTAATTTGAAATGGGAATCTGCTACACAGTATAACGTGGGTACTGACTTTACTCTCTTGAACGGTAGTTTGTATGGTACCATCGATGGATATGTGAAGAATGTAGGTGATATGTTGATTTCTCCGGCTTACTTGGGTGCAATTGGTGAAGGTGGTAATTCTTGGTTGAACGGTCCTTCTTTGCGTAACTGGGGTATGGAATTCAACGTAGGATACCGTAAGTCACTGGCTTGTGGACTGGGCTTGGATGTCAGTGCCAATATAGACTTCTTCCGTAACAAGGTTACTTATCTGCCGTCGACTACTACCGGAGCTTATGCCCATACTTCTAAAGAAAATTTGGTTGAATCAGGCATGCCTTATGGTTCTTCAGTAGGATATATCGTAGAAGGTTTGTTCCAGAACCAGGCTGAAGTGGATGCTTCAGGACAGGCCAATGCCCGTGTAGGTGGTTTGAAATATAAAGATTTGGATGGAAATGGAATCATTACGCAGGATGACCAGGATTGGATTTATAATCCGGTTCCCGCTTTCTCTTATGGTTTGAATATTGCGTTGAACTATAAGAATTTTGATTTGACGATGTTCTGGCAGGGCGTTTGCAATCAGGATGTATATAACAACCAGAAAGCACAAACAGACTTCTGGAGTATTGTGGATGCTGGTTCTAACAAAGGAACCCGTTTGTTGGATGCTTGGAATACCAACAATACAAGTTCTACTATTCCGGCTTTGACGACCGACAATACAGCAGATGAAGGTAGAGCTTCCAGCTATTATGTAGAAAATGGATCCTATATGAAATTGCGTACATTGCAGTTTGGATACACCGTACCCACTACTTTCTTGTCTAAGTTTAAGATGACTAGTGCTAGAGTTTACGTGTCAGGTCAAAACCTGCTGACTATTAAGAGCAAGAGTCTGACTTGTCCGGATCCGGAGAATCCGAACTGGAATTATCCGCTTGCAACTTCTGTATCATTTGGTTTACAAATTGGTTTCTAACTTAAAATAAGGAAAATGATGAAAAAATATATATTGCTGGCAGCTTGTGCACTCGGTTTATCATTGAGTAGCTGTGAAGATTTTTTGAATTATACTCCGACTGCAGTAGTAGACGAAGACAAGGCCTTCTCTGATCCGGAGAAAATGGTAAATGCGGCTTACGCCATGTTGGGAGACTGTTGGTATACTTATCCGTTCAACTTGTTCCCTTATGGCGACGTGAGTTCGGACGACTGTCTGAAAGGTGGTTCAGGAACGACAGATACAGGTTATCATGCCTTTGATATCTGGACTACACTGACCCCTACCACTCCGGGTGAGATGGATGAATTGTGGTATCGTTTGTATGTCGCTATTTCCCGTTGCAACCGTGCATTGCTTGCGCTGGAACGTAATGGCGATCAGCTGGGCGAAGATGTGAAAACGCAGCGTGTCGCAGAAATGCGTTTCTTGCGTGGACATTTTTATTTTAAACTGCTGACGGTATTCCGTCAGGTTCCTTGGATTGACGAACAAGTAGTGGAAGATAATTCGTATGAAAAGATCAGCAATACTGCCTTGAATTATGAACAGCTTTTCCAGAAAGTGATTGATGATTTTAAGGCGGCTTATGACGTGTTGCCGATGAAAGAACCGGGCGAAGACGGTCGGGCGAATAAGGTAGCAGCTGCCGCTTATCTGGCTAAATGCTATCTGACTTTGGCTTGGGGAGATGGATATGAAGCTACTACTGGTGAAAATCATATCAATTCTGAATACATGCAGAAGGTGATAGACTATACGGATGATGTAATATCTTCTGATTATGGCTATTTGGAAGATTATGGAGATATTTTTTTGCCGGCCTACAAGAATAGTAAAGAATCTGTCTTTGCTGTGCAGTGCTCTGATTATGAGGATGACAATACCACTTACGGACGTGCCAATTGGTCGAATATGCTGAATGGTTGCTGGCAGATGTGGTCTTGCGGATGGGATTTTCACAAGCCGTCTCAGAATTTGGTGAATGCCTTCAAGACTAAGAACGGTCTTCCGATGTTTGATGACTATAATAACGAGATTGATTATCCGATTAACGGTCAGCCTACCAGTCAGAAATGGGATCCGCGTTTGTTCCACACTGTAGGTATGCCGACTTTCCCTTACAAGTATGAAGCTGAATATACGATGACTACTGCCAATTCACGTACGCCGAATACTTATGGATACTATACTTCTCTGAAAGAAGTCCCTCAACGCTCTGAAGGTGAGACCTACAATGGTTCATGGCAGGCTTTTGCGATGAATGATTATGTATTCCGCTATACGGACGTGATGCTGATGCGTGCGGAAGCGCTGATTGAGTTGAACAGATTGAGCGAAGCAGAGGACATTGTGAATGATATCCGTAATCGTGCAAAGCAGTCGGTTGCCAAGCATATTAGCTATGCTGCAGACCAGTGTGAAATTGCACTCTATCCGGATAATTATTTTTCGACCAAGGAAATTGCCCGCAAGTGTCTGCGTTGGGAACGTCGTCTGGAAATGGCCATGGAAAACGGACGGTTCTTTGACTTGCGCCGTTGGGGGATTGCCTCAGAAACACTGAATGCTTATTTTGAAAGTGAGCAGAATGATGTATATGAGGGTCAGCCTTATGGACAGTATTACAAGGACGCTCATTTCACTCCTGAGAAGAACGAATTCTTCCCTGTTCCTTACAATCAGATGTTCTACATCCCTGGATTGTACACTCAGAATAAAGGATATGAATAAATTTAGAGTTGTTCTTCCTCTTCTTCTCCTGGTTACAGAAGGGGAAAGGAAGAACAATCTGATTATTAAATAATATAACTTATGAACAAGTATGTATATACGATGAAAGTCGCTTTTCTGGGACTTTTTCTAGGATTGTCACCGATGGCGCAGGCTGATGCTGCGTGGACAGTCCGTCATCTGGTTAACAAGCAGAGTATCATCTCTTTGGAGGTGACTGAGAATTACTTGCTCCTTCCGATTCAGGACGATGCACCTGAAGGTAAGATTGCTGTGGTAAAGGATAACGAGTTGGAAGGTACTTTTATGAATGTCCGTCTGGCTCGTGAAAGAGTAGATTCATACGTACCCTTTGCTTTGTCGGCTTACAAAGGTCAACATGTCTCTATCGATATTCAGGGCGTTCCTGAGAGTGCACTCTGCTGGAAGGAATTGAAAACAGCTGAGACCTTTGATATGACAAACAAAGAGAGCTTCCGTCCGGTTTATCATCATACACCGGCATATGGCTGGATGAACGACCCGAACGGTATGTTTTATAAAGATGGAGTTTATCATTTGTATTTCCAGTACAATCCTTATGGTTCGGTATGGGGTAACATGCACTGGGGACACTCTACCAGTATCGATCTGGCACATTGGACATTTGAAGGTTGTGCCATCGTGCCGGATGCATGGGGAGCTATTTTCAGTGGCTCATGTGTGGTAGACCATGAGAATACGGCTGGTTTCGGAAAGGGAGCTGTGATTGCTTTCTATACTTCTGCCAAGTCTACTTCGTGGGGCGATGTACAGGCCGAGAGTATGGCATATAGTCTGGATAATGGGAAGACTTTTACCAAATATGAAGGTAACCCGATTGTAACTTCTATAGAGAAAGACTTCCGTGACCCGAAAGTGTTTTGGTACGCACCGGGCAAACACTGGTGTATGATTCTGGCCGTAGGTCAGCACATGGAAATCTATTCTTCTTCGAACTTGAAGGAATGGAAGAAAGAGAGTGAGTTTGGTGCCATGCAAGGTGCGCATGGTGGTGTATGGGAATGTCCGGATATGGTAGAGATTCCGGTGGAAGGTACCCGTGAGAAAAAATGGGTGCTGATTTGCAACCTGAACCCGGGTGGTCCGTTCGGTGGTAGTGCCGCACAGTATTTTATCGGTTCATTTGATGGAAAGAAGTTTGTGAATGAATTCCCGACGCAGACAAAATGGCTGGATTGGGGTAAGGACAATTATGCCACTGTCACTTGGAATAATGCGCCTGACGGCCGTTGTGTGGCATTGGGATGGATGAGCAACTGGCAGTATGCCAACAATGTGCCTACCCGCCAGTATCGCAGTGCCAATACCATTGCACGCGACTTGACGCTTTATCGTGAGGGCGGAGAATTGTATCTGAAAAGCACTCCTTCGCCGGAGATAAAGAAGGCTCGTGGAGAAAAGGTTTCAGTACCTGCGTTCAAGGTGGCAGGACAATACGAAGTGGCAAGTCTGTTGAAGGACAATGAAGGAGCCTATGAAATTGAAATGGTGATTCAGAATGCCGGTGCATCAAAGATTGCCTTCAGCCTGTTGAACGACAAGGGTGACAAGGTTTCCATGTACTACGATGTGCCGCGCAAGCAGTTTGTGATGGATCGCAGCCAGAGTGGAAAAGTAGACTTTAGCAGTGACTTTCCGGCAGTGACAGTGGCCCCTGTGACCGTAGAAAAAGAGACGACATTGCGTCTGTTTGTAGACCGTTGCAGCATCGAGGCCTTTGGGGAAGAAGGAAAGTTTGTGATGACAAACCTAGTGTTCCCGTCCGCACCTTATCATAAGATGTTGTTTGAGTCGGATAAAGACGGTTATAATGTGAAGACCTTGCGGGTATATAAACTGCAGTAACGGGCTGTTTCCATGTGGAAACAGCTTCCGGATGAGGATTTTCTTTTGCTTGTAAAAATGTTTCATCCTGTTTCAATTTTGTTTCATGCAACAATATTGTCACAGGATGTAACATTCCTTATCTCTCTATATGGGTCGATTGCCTATTTTTGCAGCAAACAAATAAAAACAACTTTCATGCTAACATGCTAAATTAAAATGCTATGAAGGCCGAAAAAAAACAGTTTTCTAATCGTATGGGAGCTGCAGTGTTGCTGCTCGCTTTGGCTTGTGTGAACGGATATGCACAAGAAAACAAATCCTCAAATGACGGTAGTTCCAAGGAGGAAGGAAACCGTAATGTCATGTTGAACGCTGCGAGTGCGAATGGACCTCGTGAAATTCAGATTGGTCTTCCCTCTGCGGATGTGAATGTGCTGGAAAATGGAATTCCGGTGACCTATGCTACCAATCCTCACAGTGTGAACTCTTTGTGGCGTGCAGATGCCAGTTTAAGTCATGTCGGGTTGCTGAAAATCTCAGAAACAGCCATTACGACAGGAAATATCGGTTATGCAGTCAACTCTTTTACCCAGCTAGGTGAAAAAGGTTTCAACGGAACCCTGAATTACAAGTCCAATCATTTTGGCATGCAGGAGATTTCATTGAACTTGAATGGGGAGATTGCCAAGGACTGGTTCTATAGTGGAAGTATTTACCAGGATTTCGATCCGGGAACATTCAAAATTAAATCGACTCCTTTCCAAGATCGTACACAAATTTACAAGTTTGCCTTGACAAAGCGTTACAGTCAGAACCGCGGTGAGTTTACGGCTATGTATCATTACAGCAACAGCCATCCGGTATATATGTATGCTACTCAGTCGGCTCCGTTTGTGTATGTGGGCGATGGAAGTGTGAGAGAGTTGGGTGCTTTTGCGCTGGGTACAACGTCTTACCTCCCGGTGGACAATGAAATGATATACCGTGACATGCGGACAGGTGAACTGAAGAAAACCAATTTGTATGATGCGGTGCAGAATAAGGGTAGTGAAGTGACGTTGATGAACAATTATAACTGGGACAACGGTCTGTCGTGGAAGGTGATTATGAAATATGACCATGCGACCGGTTCTTGTGTGTACCAGACTCCGATGGAGCTTTCACAGCGTGCGAACAGCAGCATCAATTATCAGTATGAGGGTGAAGACGGCCGTATGCAGGCTTACAACGGTGAATATGTGCAGAGCCGTATGTCTTGCTTGAACCGTGGATTCATTGACGAACTGATGTTTACTACGGAATTGTCTCGTAAGTTGTCGAACGGTACATGGCGTTTGGGACTGAATGAATGGTATTACGACATTGATTATGCTTCTAATACCACCATGTACGATCAGTCTGTACCGACCGATGGAAGTTATCCGGTTCGTCTGTACAATCCGGATTATGCGACTTCTACTTTTCGTTCGTATGATGGCAACGGGTATTATTACGATTTTAACAAGAACGCATCGGAATATTACAAAGGTCATGAAAACAAACTGGCTGTGTATTTCACTCATGACTGGGATGTGACAGACAAGTTCAACCTTTACTATGGTGCGCGTCTGGAATATCAGGCACTTCGTGGAAACAATGCAGCCGTGAAAGATGCAGACGGTAATTTTGTGGGACGTTTTGCTGATTATCACTTGGGAGCTACAGCACCTAACGGAACAAAGATTGAACCTACTCCGATGGAATATGACTGGTTTAATTACGCTTTGAGTGCGGCTGCTACGTATAAGCTGACAAAAGAATTCGGATTTACCGGTGACTTTACTTATATTACTCAGCATCCGAAACTGGAAAACTTTGCTCCGGCTGTATTACCGAACACCGATAAGATTTCAGTACCTCTGGGACGTGCGGGTATCTATTATAATAATGAATGGTTGAGCTTGACTTCTTTGTTCTCTTACATTTCAAAGACTAACAACAACTCTACATTGAACTTGCAGCACAGTGTGAATGGAGTGAATGAAATCCTGGCAGCACCGTTGAACTATGATATCAAGACATTGGGATGGACCACCGACGTAGTAGCTCGTCCGTTCAAGGGATTTGATTTGCACTTCCTTTTCACTTATCAGAAGCCGACTTACAAGAAGTATGAAACTTCTGTACAGTTCTCCGATGGTTATGTAGGCCAGATTAACGCTACGGGTAATATCGTAGCGGAAATTCCGCAGGTTATCGTGGAAATCGACCCGAGCTACATGATTACAAAGGATTTGAAAATTTGGACAAGTTTCCGTTACTTCAGCAAGACTTATGCCAACATCAATGATGCTTACTATTTCAACGGCCGTTGGGAGACTTTCGGAGGCTTGAACTGGCAGGTGAACAAGAAACTGTCATTGGGTTGCTCTGTAGTTAACTTCCTGAACCAGACCGGTGCCAAAGGTAGTATTGCCGGAGCCGAACTGGTCACGAAGGACGAGGCTGGAAAATATGCGAATACTGTAATGGCCGGAAGTTATATCCGCCCGTTCACGGTAGAGTTCTCCGCACAGGTAAAATTTTGACATTCATTTTTCTAGGTAATAAATATCTCCGGCAGACCTTCGGGCTGCCGGAGTCTGAAAAGTTTTCAGTTTAGGTATTTCAATAATAAGAATAATTCGTATTTTTAATCCCAATAAAAACAACGTATCATGAAAAAGAATTTTGTTAACCTCGCATTAGGTGCGTTTTTCTTGACTGGTATGTGGGCATGCCAATCACAAAAGACTGACCTTGTATTTGAGCATCAAGGAGACACTCTGACTATTGTACATATAAAGAATCCTTCAAAATATTTGTTGCTTCCTATTCAAGAATCTTCCAATGAAGGGAAGGTGAAATTGGATACAGGTAGTCCTGCTGATACACCGATGGACGTTCGTCTGGCGGTAGACAGCGTGGAATATTATGTGCCGTTCGAATTGCCTGCAGGTGTGAAAGAAGCTACGGTGACAATTGGAAAGGTGGCTGCCAATGCAGTTTGCTGGGATCATATCCAGCTTTCGGACACGTTTAATACCGCAAATACCGATTATTACCGTCCGGTATATCATCATACTCCGCTTTACGGATGGATGAACGATGCCAACGGTCTGGTTTATAAAGATGGAGAGTATCATTTGTATTTCCAGTACAATCCTTATGGCTCCAAATGGGGGAATATGCATTGGGGACATTCTGTCAGCAAGGATTTGGTTCACTGGGATCACCTGAAACCGGCTATTGCACGCGATACACTGGGACATATTTTCTCAGGAAGTACGGTGGTTGATAAGAATAATAGCGCAGGCTACGGAAAAGATGCCATCATTGCTTTCTATACCTCTGCCAGCGACGAACACGGACAGATTCAGTGCATGGCTTACAGCAATGACAATGGACGTACTTATACAAAATACGAGAAGAACCCGATTCTGACTCCGTTTGACGGGTTGAAAGACTTCCGCGACCCGAAAGTGTTTTGGTATGAACTGGCGCAGAAGTGGTATATGATTGTTTCTGCCGACAAGGAGATGCGTTTCTATTCTTCTTCTAATTTGAAAGACTGGGAGTATCAGAGTAGTTTTGGGAAAGGATATGGCGTTCAGCCTAATCAGTTTGAATGTCCTGACTTCATTCAGTTGTCGGTAGATGGTGACAAGAACAAGATGAAGTGGGTGATGATTGTCAACATCAATCCGGGATGTATGTTCGGAGGTAGTGCCACAGAATATTTCGTAGGTGATTTTGACGGAAAGGAATTCAAATGTGACACAAAGCCTGAAGTAACAAAATGGTTGGATTATGGAAAAGACCATTATGCTACTGTTTGCTTCTCTAATACAGGCGACCGCGTGATTGCTGTGCCTTGGATGAGCAACTGGCAGTATGCCAATGCCACTCCTATTCGCCAGTATCGTGGCGCCAATGCGTTGCCGCGTGAATTGTCTCTTTACACAAAGGACGGTCAGATTTATATGGCTGCCAATGCGGTGAAGGAAACTGAAGCATTGCGTAAGGATCCTCGCAAGGTGGATAATTTTACGGTAAAAGGTGAATATAAGATTGACGAAATTGTGCCGCAGACGGATGGGGCTTACGAACTGGAAATGGACGTGACTCCGGGTAAAGCACAGGTGGCAGGCTTTGAGCTGCTGAATGATAAAGGAGAGAAGGTGAAAATCTACTTGGACATGAAAGCAGGTAAACTGGTGGCCGACCGTACGGAAAGTGGTATTGTGGATTTGACACGTTACGGAGAGGTAACCGTACATGAGAAAGAAACAGATGATCACCGCAAGACAATGTCAATCAACTATAAGAATGACTTTGCACTGGGTACTTGGGCTCCACTTTCCTTGTGTGAAGGAAAAACTTATCATTTGAATATTTTTGTAGATAAATGTTCTGTTGAAATCTTTGTAGACGGCGGACGTATTGCCATGACAAATTTGGTATTCCCTACCAAACCATACAACACACTGCGTTTCTACAGTGAAGGTGCTGACTACAAGGTAGAGAATATGAACATATATAAATTGGGGTTGTAAACGATTAAGAGAGACAGACATGACCATGAAAAACTTTATTGTGACGGCTTTGGGTGCACTAGTGGGGTTTCAGTATGCAGGAGCTGCTGAGAAGAAAATTATCCGTATTTCTACGGATAAGACGGACTTGGTACTCCAGGTGGCTGAAAACGGACGACTCTATCAGAGTTATCTGGGAGAGAAGTTGTTGCACGAGGCTGACTTGGCGAATCTTGACTGGAGGGTACATCCTGCTTCGGATGCGAGTGTTTCCACTCGCGGATGGGAGGTTTATTCCGGTTCGGGAAATGAGGATTTCTTTGAACCAGCGGTAGGCATTACCCATGCTGACGGGAATGCTTCCACGTGGCTATATTATGTGTCTTCTTCTTCCAAAAGTGTGGAAGGAGGTACGCAGACCGATATCTTGTTGCGCGATGACAAATATCCGGTAGACGTGACATTGCATTATGTAGCTTATGAGAAGGAAAACATCATCAAGACCTGGAGTGAAATAAAGCATCAGGAAAAGAAACCCGTCCAGTTGTTCCGTTATGCTTCGACCATGTTGTATTTTAACAGTCCTTCCTATTACCTGACCGAATTCAGTGGGGACTGGGCAAAAGAAGTACAGATGAGCACCCAGAAACTGGAATTTGGAAAGAAAGTGATAGATACCAAATTGGGAAGCCGTGCAGCCATGCATGCACAACCTTTTTTCATGGTCGGTCTTAATGCTCCAGCCTCAGAAAATCAGGGAGAAGTCCTGATGGGTACATTGGGGTGGACAGGTAACTTCAGTTTTACATTTGAAGTGGATAACGTGGGAAACCTGCGTGTGATTCCAGCTGTTAATCCTTATGCTTCCAATTATGAGCTGGCGAAAGGAGAGGTATTCACTACTCCGGAGTTCATCTTTACCCTGAGTCATCAAGGTGCGGGTGAAGGAAGTCGTAATTTCCAGGAATGGGCACGTAATTACCAGCTGAAGGACGGAAAAGGTTCTCGCCTGAGCTTATTGAACAACTGGGAAAATACGGGATTCGACTTCAATGAGGATATTCTGGTCGATTTGATTCGGGAAACGAAGGAACTCGGCGTGGATATGTTTCTGCTGGATGACGGATGGTTTGGAAACAAATACAAGCGTAGCGGGGATACCGCTGGACTGGGAGACTGGGAAACTACGGCTGACAAGCTTCCTGGTGGTATCAATGCCTTGGTACAGGCTGCTCAGAAAGAAGGAGTGAAGTTTGGCCTTTGGATTGAACCAGAAATGGTCAATCCTCAAAGCGAGTTGTTCGAAAAGCATCCCGATTGGGCAATCCGTTATCCGAACCGTGACACTTATTATTACCGCAATCAGCTGGTGTTGGACTTGAGCAATCCGCAGGTGCAGGATTATGTGTACGGTATCGTCGACAACCTGTTGAAAGAGAATCCAGGTATTGCTTACTTTAAGTGGGATTGCAATAGCCCGATTACAAATATTTATTCTTCTTATTTGAAGACAAGACAGGGACGTCTTTATATAGATCATGTCAGAGGCGTTTACAATGTCATGAAACGGGTAAAGGAGAATTATCCGGATGTGCCAATGATGCTTTGTTCCGGTGGCGGTGCCCGCTGTGACTATGAAGCCTTGAAATATTTCACGGAGTTCTGGTGCAGTGATAACACTGATCCGGTGGAAAGAGCCTATATTCAGTGGGGATTTTCCCGGTTCTTCCCGGCCAAGGCCATGTGTGCGCACGTTACGAGCTGGAACAAGAATGCTTCTATCAAGTTCCGTACGGATATGGCTTCCATGTGTAAATTGGGTTTTGACATTGGATTAAAGGACTTGAAAGCTGAGGAACTGGAATATTGTCAGCTTGCCGTGGCTAACTGGAAACGTTTGCAGCCGGTGATATTGGACGGTGTGCAATATCGTTTGGTGTCTCCGTATGAATCCAATCACATGGCCGTGAACTACGTTAGTGAGGACCGCTCGAAAGGAGTGATATTTGCTTATGACATTTATCCTCGTTTTCAGGAAAAACTGATGAAGTTGAAGGTGCAGGGACTGGATCCGAATAAAATGTATAAGGTAGAAGAAATCAATCTGATGCCGGAAAAAGATTCTAAACTGGAGGAGAACGGAAAAGTCTTCTCTGGTGACTATCTGATGAAGGTAGGACTGGATGTCTTTGGTTCCCAGCCAACTCAAAGTCATGTGATAGAGTTGACTGCGGAATAATCTCTGAGAATGAGAGGACAGAATGTAAACTAAAAACGAACGAAAATGACAAATACTCAATTAAAATATGCGAAACTTTTCCCGGTGATGTTGTGCTTCTTTGCCATGGGATTTGTCGACTTGGTTGGGATCGCATCCAATTATGTGAAGGAAGATTTGAATCTGAGTGATTCTGAAGCGAATATATTTCCTTCTTTGGTGTTCTTTTGGTTTTTGATATTCTCCGTACCTACGGGAATGTTGATGAACCGCATCGGACGTAAAAAAACTGTATTATTGAGTTTGGGGGTTACTTTTTTATCTTTGTTACTCCCCATGTTTGGTGATAGTTACGGTTTGATGCTTTGTGCATTCTCCTTGTTGGGAATTGGCAATGCGTTGATGCAGACTTCTTTGAATCCGTTGCTGAGCAATATTATTTCAGGTGATCGTTTGGCTAGTACGCTGACTTTTGGCCAGTTTGTCAAAGCCATCGCTTCTTTTCTGGCACCTTATCTGGCTATGTGGGGAGCCTTGCAAACTATTCCGACTTTTGGTCTGGGGTGGAGAGTATTGTTCCCGATTTATATGGTGGTAGCTGTCTTTGCTATTTTATTACTTTCGGCTACTCCGATTACCGAAGAGCAGCCGGATAAAGCTTCCAGCTTTACTGATTGTCTGAAACTGTTGGGCAAGCCGTTTATCCTACTGTCTTTCTTAGGCATTATGTGTCACGTAGGTATTGATGTAGGTACGAATACCACTGCCCCAAAAATTTTGATGGAACGTATTGGTATGACTTTGACGGAGGCTGGATTTGCGACAAGTTTGTATTTTATCTTCCGTACGTTAGGTTGTTTCTCTGGAGCATTTATCTTGAGGGCTGTATCTTCTAAAGTCTTTTTCTTGATTAGTGTGATTTGTATGATGCTGGCCATGATTGGGCTTTTCGCCTTCGATTCTCGTACGATTATTTATATATGCATTGCTTTGATTGGTTTTGGAAATTCCAATGTCTTTTCCATTATTTTTTCACAGGCTCTGTTAGCTATGCCAGACAAGAAGAATGAGGTTTCAGGACTGATGATTATGGGACTTTTTGGTGGTACTATTTTTCCGCTGTTGATGGGAATTGCCAGTGATGCAGTGGGGCAAACCGGTGCTGTGGCAGTCATGACCGCCGGCGTGATTTATTTACTTTTTTATACATTGAAAATTAAACATTAAATTATAAGACTATGAATAATACAATAGTTGTAGGTATAGGAGAAGCACTGTGGGACGTGCTGCCTGAAGGAAAGAAAATTGGAGGAGCTCCAGCAAATTTTGCATATCATGTGTCACAGTTCGGCCTTGACGGACGTGCGGTAAGTGCGGTAGGAGAAGACAAGTTGGGAACTGAGATTCTGGAAAACTTTTATGAAAAGAATTTGCATTGCATGATTGAGCGTGTGCCCTATCCAACTGGCACCGTACAGGTGGAGCTGGATGCAGAAGGAGTGCCTTGCTATGATATTAAAGAAGGAGTTGCATGGGATAATATTCCTTATACGATGGCATTGGAAGGATTAGCCAAGCAGACTACAGCCGTTTGTTTCGGTTCGCTGGCTCAGCGTAGTGTGGTTTCTCGGGATACAATAAATAAGTTCTTGGATGCCATGCCCCAGGAAGGAACTCTAAAGGTATTTGACATAAATCTTCGTCAGGGATTTTATACAAAAGAAGTACTTTGTAATTCTTTTAGAAAATGTAATGTGCTGAAGATAAATGATGAGGAGTTGGTGACTGTAAGCCGTATGTTTGGCTATCCGGGTATCGACTTGCAGGATAAATGCTGGATTCTGTTGGCAAAATATAATTTGAAAATGTTAATTCTGACTTGCGGGGTGAATGGCAGTTATGTCTTTACTCCGGGAAATGTGTCTTTTGTAGAAACGCCGAAAGTGGAGGTCGCAGATACCGTAGGTGCAGGGGATTCATTCACTGCCACATTTGTAGCTTCTATTTTGAAAGGAAAGACGGTACGTGAAGCACACGAACTGGCCGTGGAAGTTTCTGCATTTGTATGTACTCAGAATGGAGCTATGCCGAAATTCCCTTTGTATTTAAGGGACAAGATGTAAAGAATAAGGTTTATAAGTTTGTATTTTTAGTTTAGGTTAGATTTGAAAGGCATGCGGTTTTAGCTGTGACGGCTGAAACCGCATTTTTTATTGTTTAATAATACAGAAAAACGCTTTCTGATAGATGGGCTTTCCTTGGTTTGATGTATCTTTGTGAGGTTAACTTAAGTATGAATTGCATGAAATATCGATGGCATAAATTCCTTTTATTATTTTTCCTTGTAGGACTACTAATGGCTTGCAGCAGAAAAAAGCCTGAATATATTATTGGCGTTTCGCAGTGTAGCAATGATGAATGGCGTGTACAGATGAATAAAGAGATCTTGCGCGAAGCTCTTTTCTATCCCGAAGTGAAGGTTAAGATTCGTCAAGCGCAGGATGACAATCAGCGACAGATAAATGATATTAAGAAGTTTATTCAACAGAAGGTAAGTTTGATTATTGTGGCTCCCAATGAGGCGGGAGCTATTGCACCTGTATTGGAAGAGGCGTATGAGGCAGGTATTCCCGTAGTGTTAGTCGATAGAAAAATTCATTCAGATAAATATACGGCCTACGTAGGAGCTGATAACTATGAGATAGGTAAAAAGGTAGGTGAATACATTGTCAACGTTTTACATGGGAAGGGGCAGATTGTAGAAATTACGGGCTTGAAGGCTTCAACTCCTGCTGTAGAACGGCATCGGGGAATGATGGAAGCCTTGAAAGTTGCGCCGAGTATAAATATTGTGGCTTCTGCTGATGCTGGTTGGTTTCAGGACAAGGCCCGTGTGGTAGTCGATACCATTTTAAAGAAACATGCTCGGATTGATTTGATTTTTGCTCAAAATGACCGGATGGCGATCGGTGCATATCAGGAAGCACTTCGTCAGGGGCGTGAAAAAGACATTGTGTTTATTGGGGTGGACGCTGTGGCCGGAAAAGGATATGGAGTGGAAAGTGTGGCCAAAGGGGAACTGAATGCCACTTTTATTTATCCTACAGGTGGGGATAAGGTGATGCAGGTGGCCATGTCTATTTTAAAGGGGCAAAAATATGAACGAGAAAATTATTTGTCTACGGCAGCGGTGAATAAGGATAATGCCCGTATTATGCAGATGCAGACCGAGCATATTTTTTCTTTAGACCATAAAATAGAATTGTTACAAAGTCGGTTGGATGACTATTTCCTTCGTTATTCTGCGCAGAAGATGTTTTTATATGCATGTGTGGTAATTTTGGTATTGGCAGGGTTTTTATTGTTTTTCCTGGTACGTGCTTTTTGGATGAAGAATCGTATGAATGCGGAATTGTCTACTCAGAAAAAACAACTGGAACGCCAGCGTGACCAGTTACAAGAACAACGTGATCAGCTGATTGTCTTGTCTCGTCAACTGGAGGAAGCTACGCATGCCAAACTGGCTTTTTTCACCAGTGTTTCTCATGACTTCCGTACTCCATTGACTCTGATAGCAGATCCTGTCAACCAATTGCTGGAGGAAAAGCATTTGGGGGAACGGGAAAGGGAGATGTTGGAAATTGTGCATCGTAATGTTTCTATTTTGTTGAGACTGATTACGCAAATTCTTGATTTTCAGAAATACGAACATGGGAAGTTGGCTCTCAGGCTTTCAGAATTCAATATTTTGGAGGGAATTAAGGAATGGACCAAAGCTTTTCATGTATTGGCAGCCAGAAGACATATTCATTTTGAGGTAATGGCGGAGGGAAATGCTGCAGATTATGTGATGGTGGCCGATGCAGAGAAAATGGAGCGAATTACTTATAATCTATTGTCGAATGCATTTAAATTCACTCCAGAGAAAGGAGAAATAAGGGTTGAATTATCCCGTAGGAAGCAAGCCCAGAAGAATCTTTTGTGTTTGAAAGTCAGTGATACGGGTATTGGTATGTCAGAAGATCATGCTCGGCATGTGTTTGAACGCTTTTATCAGATTGATATGCAGCATACGGGATCCGGACTTGGACTAGCACTGGTGGAAGCTTTTGTACATTTACATCATGGACAGGTAAAAGTGAAAACTGAAGAAGGAAAAGGTACTTGTTTCTTGATAGAATTGCCGATGACGCAGCAAGGAGAGGTGAAAGAAGTGATTGAGAAAAATGAATCACTGAAAAATTTGCAGGAGGGAGCCGTATTAGATGCAGGAACGGAAACTTTACGTCAGTTGCCAAAGCAGGTTAAGACGGATGGTGGCGATGAAAAAGAGGTGGTTTTGGTGATTGATGACAATCAGGATGTGCGGAATTATGTGAGAATGTTGTTGCAGGATAACTATACGGTGGTAGAAGCGGTCAATGGACAAGAAGGAATCAGGCAGGCTATGAAGTATGTTCCGGATGTCATTGTATGTGATGTAATGATGCCTGTGATGGACGGTATAGAATGTTGCCGCCGGTTAAAAAGCGAATTACAGACTTCCCATATTCCTGTGATGATGTTAACGGCTTATACCATGGATGAGCAACGGATTCAGGGATACGATTCGGGGGCAGATGGCTATTTGACAAAACCGTTTAGTGCCAAACTCTTGCTTGCCCGTATCCGTAATTTGATTGATAATCGTAAGCGTCTGAAAGTGACAAGCAGCTTGGTTACTTCTATGCAAAAGCTGGCTTTAGGAGAAATAGATAAGGGATTTGTGGAGAAACTCAAAATATTGATTGACGAGAAAATGGGTGATTCGAATCTGAGCGTAGAAGATTTAGGTTCGGATTTGGGGTTAGGCCGTGTACAGCTATATCGAAAGACAAAGGCGTTGACTGGTTATTCTCCCAATGAATTGTTGCGTATAGCCCGATTAAAGAAGGCTGCCTCTCTATTGGCTTCCACAGAAAAGACGGTGGCTGAAATTACATACGAAGTGGGGTTTAGTTCTCCTTCTTATTTTACCCGGTGCTACAAAGATTATTTTGGAGAGAGTCCGACTGATTTTCTGAAAAGACGGAATGGAAAGGGGTAAGAGAATAAGTATTCTTTTTCTACTCAAAGAAATAATTGTATATTTGAAGCGCTTTTTGATGAAGTAGATTATGAAACGGATTTTGATAGTGTTATTTGCATTAGGTATATGCGGGGCTGGATATGCCCAGGATTTGAAAACGCTGTTTGTGGCAATGCCCGACTCTTTGTCTCCCTTTTTGACAGAGGTAAACAGAGCTGATTTTGGGGATTTTCTGGAGAGTGGCATGAAGGCGGAAGTGAAAAATCGTTTTGGTAACACTTCGGAAATGACAAAATTGACCTCAGATTATTTATTCTTGAAAAGTACTTCTGCCAGTACGTTGGAATTGAAATTGTTACCGTTAAATGATTCAGTAAAAGTAATTTGTGCTGTATCTACTTATTTTGCTCCGGCAGGAGATAGTCAAATAGCTTTTTATGATACCAGTTGGAAAGAATTGCCCGTAAATGATTTTATCCAGCTTCCTCAGGAAGATATGTTTTATATTCTACCTCAGTCTGAAGAGCAGGTAGACTCATTGAAGAATTTACGGGTTTGTGCAGACATGTATTTATGGAAGGCTTCTTTATCGGTCGACCAACCGGTTCTGTCAATTATTTATACCACTCCAGATTATCTGGATAGGAAGACGGCGGAGGCATTGAAACGTTATGTGATTTCCACTCCGTTGTGTTATGAATGGAAAAACGGGAAATTTATTAGGCAGAAAGAGCTGAATTCTTTATCGAAGTAATTCTATTTAATTTTTTGTTTTGCTGGTTATTATGTTTTACAGCATCAATAGCGTTCTGGACGTATGAAAATACATGAAAAATAGTTAATTGAGCAGCCGTTTGTGGCAGAAAAATTTTATCTTTGGGACGTTGTTTGTAAAACGAGAAGGCGTATTTCAGGGAGAAGGGAATATGCATCATGAATGTGAATTGTTTTTAACCAGTAGTGGTATTCTATTTGAAGGTCGGGCTGGAATAATTTATATCACGAAAGCCAACCGACGGATACTAGCTGAAAAATATAGAATGGAATGATATTAAAATGTATTAGAACAGTAGCGATGGCCGCCTTGGCAATGGTGAGTGTCAATGTGTGTGGACAAGATCTTCTCGCTCGTCAGGCTCCTATTGACAGAAAATTGAAAGCAGTGGATTCACTGGCCTTGATTCGTCAGATTAAAGCAGAACAGGCTGTATATCCTGCTTATAGTCTTTATCCAAATTGGAACAATGATCGCGTTCATGCGTACGGTGGTACACAGGTTCCAGATAGTTTCCGAATTGATCTTACAGGCTTCTGCATGCCGACAACTCATACAGTCATTACTTCTAAATGTGGTCCTCGCTGGCGGCGTATGCACAACGGATTGGATATTAAAGTCTATATCGGCGATACTATCCGTGCTGCATTCGATGGACGTGTTCGTATGGTAAAATACGAGCGTAGAGGATACGGTAAGTATGTAGTGATTCGTCATGATAACGGTTTGGAAACAATTTATGGTCACTTGTCAAAACAAATTGTGGCTGAAGACCAGTATGTGAAGGCTGGCGACCCGATTGGCTTGGGTGGTAATACCGGACGTTCTACGGGTTCACATCTGCATTTTGAAACGCGTTTCTTGGGCGAAGTGATTAATCCGGAATTTATGTTCGATTTTCCCTGTCAGGATATTGTGGCAGACAGTTATTTGTTTGTGCGGGGTGCCAACCGTTATTCCTATCAGCGTACACGGGCCTTGGCTGCTGTAAAATCAGGTAAGTCGGGAGCTGTAGAGGCTGAAAAATCAGCTATTCGTTATCACAAGATTCGCAAGGGAGATACGTTGGGACGCATATCCCGTTTGTATCATGTGTCTATTGACCGTTTGTGTCAGATTAACGGCATCAAACGTACTACTACTTTGCGTATCGGACAAGTTCTGAGATGTTCTTAATAAGAAGAATATAATACTGTGCTAGAAATAAGCCATTTCATATAGCTGGAAGGTCTATATGAAATGGCATTTTTTATGTCCTTTATTATTGTGTGCTCTGTGAAAAAACAGTAACTTTGCCACACATTCTAGCATAAAAGATGGAAGAAACCAAAAAACAATTTGAACATGTAATCGCTGTCTGTCGCGACTTGTTTGCCAAAAAGTTGCATGATTACGGGGCTGCGTGGCGCATCATGCGTCCATCCTCTGTGACGGACCAAATATTCATCAAAGCCAATCGTATTCGCAGCATAGAAGTGAAAGGTGTTTCCTTGGTGGATGAAGGTATCCGTCCGGAGTTTATCGCTATCGTCAATTATGGTATCATTGGCCTGATTCAGTTGGAATTAGGTTATGCCGAAAAGGAAGACATCACGGAAGAACGTGCTTTGGAATTGTATGACAACTATGCCAAAAAAGCGCTGGAACTGATGCTGGCAAAAAATCATGATTATGATGAGGCGTGGCGTAGCATGCGTATTACTTCCTATACTGATTTGATTTTGATGAAGCTTTATCGGACCAAACAGATTGAGTCTTTGAAAGGCGAAACATTGGTGTCGGAAGGTGTGGATGCCAATTACATGGATATGATTAATTATGCCGTATTTGGATTGATAAAGTTGGATTTTGGAGAATAAGTATTTACATAGAGTAATCGTAGTCTGGAGTAACTTCTGCCGCTTTCTGCTGGCAGTTGTCTTTTTGTTTTCCGGATTTGTAAAGTCTAATGATCCTTTGGGAACTGTCTACAAGATACAGGATTATCTGGAAGCATGGGGCCTTTTAGACTTAAGCAAAGGGAATCTGCCTTATCTGGTGGCTATGTTGTTTGCTCTCTTGGAGTTTATCATAGGTATTTATTTATTTTTCGGTATCCGGCGTAGGGTGACTCCTCTGCTGGTGTTGCTGGTTATGTCCTTTATGACCCCATTGACGTTGTGGCTTGCCATTGCCAACCCGATATCCGATTGCGGATGTTTTGGGGATGTGGTGGTCTTGACCAACTGGGAAACTTTTTTCAAGAATATCGTGTTGCTGATAGCCGCTGTTTCCGTGTTTAAGTGGAGGAGGTATATTTTTAATCTGGTAACGACGAAGGTCGATTGGCTGATTTCGCTTTACAGCATAGTATTCATTATTTTTTTCACCTTTTTCTGTTTTCGTTATCTGCCGGTATTTGATTTCCGTCCGTACCATGTAGGGGCTGATATTGTGAAAGAAATGAGTGTTCCAGAAGGAGAGAAGCCTACGGTGTATGAAACTATTTTCATTTATTCCAAGGATGGAAAGGACCAGGAGTTTACCATTGATAATTTCCCGACAGATTCTACTTGGACTTTTGTAGATTCGAAAACACGAGTAAAGGAAAAAGGCTATGAACCGACTATTCATGATTTTTCTATCACTTCGCTGGAAACAGGAGAAGACTTGACGGAGGACATTTTGCAGAGCGACCAATATACTTTCTTACTGGTATCCCCTTGGCTGAAGCAGGCTGATGACAGTGGAATGGATTTGATTAATGAAGTCTACGATTACAGTGTGGAGCACGGTTATCGTTTCCTCTGCCTGACTGCCTCATCAGAGCAAGATATTATGGAGTGGCAGGAAAATACTGGGGCTGAATATCCTTTTGCACTGATGGATGAAATTACGCTCAAAACGATGATCCGTTCCAATCCGGGATTGATATTATTGAAAAAAGGAGTGGTGTTGCGCAAATGGAGCGTTTCCAATTTACCTGACGAGTATCAATTGAACGCACCTTTGGAACGTCTTCCGTTTAGTACGTGGAGTCCTAAGACCAATGTGCATAAAATTGTAGAGGTTACGTGCTGGTTCCTGGTACCTTTGCTGTTGTTTACCATTGCCGACCTGGTTTGGCTGCGTATCAAGAGCCGCAGGGAGAAAAAGAAAAGAGAACAAGAAAAAGAAACATTATAAACTAACCCTTTAAAATTAAAACAAAATGAGAAAAAACATTGTAGCAGGTAACTGGAAAATGAACAAGAACCTGCAGGAAGGTATTGCATTGGCAAAAGAATTGAACGAAGTATTGACTGCAGACAAACCTAACTGCGACGTAATCATCTGTACTCCGTTTATTCACTTGGCTTCTGTTACTCCTTTGGTAGACAGCTCTATCATTGGTGTAGGTGCTGAAAACTGCGCAGACAAAGCTTCTGGTGCTTACACTGGTGAAGTTTCTGCTGAAATGGTTGCATCTACAGGTGCTCAGTATGTAATCCTGGGTCACTCAGAACGTCGTGCTTACTACCACGAAACAGTAGAAATCCTGGCTGAAAAAGTAAAATTGGCTTTGGCTAACAACCTGAAACCGATTTTTTGTATTGGTGAAGTATTGGAAGAACGTGAAGCTAACAAGCAGAATGAAGTAGTAGAAGCTCAGCTGGCTTCTGTATTCTCTCTGTCTGCTGAAGACTTCAGCAAGATCATCTTGGCTTACGAACCGGTTTGGGCTATCGGTACTGGTAAGACTGCTACTCCTCAGCAGGCTCAGGAAATCCATGCTCACATCCGTTCTTTGGTAGCTGCTAAATATGGTAAGGAAGTGGCTGAAAACACTTCTATCCTGTACGGTGGTAGCTGCAAGCCTTCAAATGCAAAAGAATTGTTCGCAAATCCGGATGTAGATGGTGGTTTGATTGGTGGTGCTGCTTTGAAGGCTGCTGACTTCAAAGGTATCATCGATGCTTTTAAATAATTTCCAATCTCTGAACTAATCAGGAATTGCTTGAGCACAGAGAGATGAGGGACGTGCAGTGTCATTTCTTCCCTCTGTGCTCAATTGGCTTTTGTTTTCTATGTCTATCTAAAAATCCGGTTATGCTGAAATATTTTTTATTCGTTGTTTCTTTATTATGTGTCAGTGGGAGTTATGCCCAACGGAACATTATTGAAAGTTTGCAAACCCGTCGGGCGGGTGAAGGAGTGGTCACTGTCCATCAGGATGCACAGATTACTTCTTTGATAGGGAAACGCTATGTACGGTCTACAAGCTCAGAACCGGTGAAGACATTGAAGGCCCGCGGTTTTCGTGTACAGGTGTATGCCGGAAATAATTCCCGTCAGGCACGTAGTGAGGCGAACAATGTAGCGGCAAAGGTAAGAGAGGAATTTCCGGAGCTGCCTGTTTATACTTATTTCCAGCCTCCACGTTGGTTGTGCAGGGTGGGAGATTTCAAGAGCATTGAAGAAGCACATGTTACCATGCGTAAATTGAAGGCGACAGGAGTTTTCAAGGAAGTATCTATTGTGCGCGAACAGATTAATATACCTATAGAATAATGATGACAGATACCAATTCGATAAGCTGGCCGCAGGAAAAGGTGGAAAAGCTGATGGGCCATTATAAAGATATTCTTTCTCTGCTTGGAGAAGACCCGGAGCGTGAAGGGTTGTTGAAAACACCAGAACGGGTGGCCAAGGCCATGTTGACGCTGACTCGCGGATATGAAATGGATCCGAGAGAGGTGCTGAATGCGGCGAAGTTCAAGGAGCCTTACAGCCAGATGGTGATTGTGAAAGACATTGACTTTTTTTCCATGTGCGAGCATCACATGTTGCCGTTCTATGGAAAGGCACATGTAGCCTATATCCCGAACGGATACATCACGGGTCTGAGTAAGATTGCCCGTGTGGTCGATATTTTTTCCCATCGTTTGCAGGTGCAGGAACGCATGACACTTCAGATTAAGGAGTGCATTCAAGAAACATTAAATCCATTAGGTGTAATGGTGGTGGTAGAAGCCAAACACATGTGTATGCAGATGAGAGGCGTGGAAAAACAGAATTCAGTGACCACTACTTCCGATTTTACCGGTGCGTTCAATCAGGCAAAGACGCGTGAAGAGTTTATGAACCTGATTCGGGCCAAATATTAACTGATGTGCTATTTCCCCTTCTGCGTATGAAAAAGGGGAAATAGTTTTTTTATAGGCTGGGAGGTAATACGACACGGTCACCCGCTTTCTGAAGCATCGGAATTTGTATCTTCTGCAAGTCTTGGTAATGCTTCATGATTTCCTGGCACTTTTGCGGGTCGTTGTAAATGGCTGGATTGTTCAAGGCCTGCAGTGTGTGCTTCATCTCTTCTTCCACAATTGAAATCTTGAAATCAATCAGCAGACGGGGAACCAGTTCATACAACCGTTCTTCATCGGTAATGATTTTCTGTCCCTTGGAATGGTATTTGCTCAGTTGATAGCGGTCGCTGACCATTTCGGCAGCCAGTTTGCTGATATCTGCGTCGGGATGACTCAGAAAGTAGCGTTCAGCCACAAATCCCGGTTCTTGCAAGTGTGTTTCCGCTTCTTTCAGAATACGGCGGTCCAATGCACTATGAAATTGTAATTCGTCTTCCTTTAAACTTGCAGAAATACACTCTATCACCGTGAGTGGCTGTTCTTCTCCGTTTTCATTTTCCAAATAACACATGACTTTCTCGCCATAGCGGATAAGCATGCGTATCAGTGCCTGTTCCCGCTGGTAGAACACTTTCTGTTCGTTTCCTTCCAGTGGAATGTAAGAGAGGTATTCATCTGCTGAGGCAGTGGCTGTCGTTGCAGGAGCTTCCGGTTGTGCATCCGTTGAAGTTGTCGGTGAGGTCGTCGGATTTTCCTGCGGAACAGGTGATTCCTGTTTTTCAGTGGGACTGGCCGGAATGGCTGGCGATTCTGTTTTCTCCTGAGACACCTGCTGTGCCCTGAGGGCTTGCTGCTGTTTTCTTTGGTTCTCCTTGAATTTGTTTTCCTGCGCCTGTTCCATGAGTTTGGCGACGGCTTCTATTAGCACCTTCTCTTCCATTTGCAGGAGCTGGCTGCATTCACGTGTGTAAACAGAGCGGACAATGGCATCCGGAATCACCGAGATGCTTTTGACGATGCTGGAAATCAGACTGGCCCGTTTGATAGGGTCTTTGCCCGCTTCTTCCATCAGCAGGTTGGTCTTGAACCGGATGAAATCGACTTCGTGCTCGTTGATATAAGCCTGGTAGTCGGTGGCATTGTGCTTGCGGGCAAAACTATCCGGGTCATCCCCGTCTGGCAACAGGCAGACCTTGACGTTCATTCCTTCTTCCAACAGCATGTCGATACCTCGGATGCTGGCTTTGATGCCGGCTCCGTCACCGTCGTACAACACGGTGATGTTGTTGGTGAAACGGTGTATCAGCCGTATCTGGTCGGGAGTCAGAGCCGTACCTGAGGAAGCCACCACATTTTCAATGCCACTTTGGTGCATGGAAATGACGTCGGTATAACCTTCTACCAGGAAACAGCGGTCCTGGCGGACAATTTCCTGCTTGGCAAAGTAGATGCCGTAGAGTTCCCGGCTTTTATGATAGATTTCCGACTCCGGCGAATTGACATACTTCATCTGTACGTTCTTGGTGGCCGCGCTCAACACACGTCCGCCAAAGGCTACTACTTTGCCCGATAAGGTATGTACGGGGAAAATGACACGTCCCCAGAAACGGTCGTGCAAGGAACCGTCGTCTTTGCGGTAACAGAGTCCGGTCTTGACGAGAAACTCTTCCTTGTAGCCTTTTTGTAAGGCTGTGCGGGCCAGTGCGTCCCGGTTGTCCAGACTATATCCTAACTGGAATTTCTTGATGATGTCATCGCGGAATCCACGGCTGCGCAGGTACGTCATACCGATGCGCTGTCCGTCAATGTGATTGTAAAGGATGTCTTGGAAATATTCGGCAGCAAACTGATTGACCACGAACAAGCTTTCACGCAGACTGTGTGCCTTCTTCTCTTCTTCGGTCAGTTCGCGTTCCTTGATTTCGATGTTGTATTTTCTGGCCAGCCATTTCAGCGCCTCGTAGTAGGAGAGCTGTTCGTGCTCCATGATGAAATGCACCACGTTGCCTCCTTTTCCGCAACTGAAGCATTTACATAATCCCTTGCTGGGCGAGACACTGAACGAAGGGGTCTTTTCGTTGTGAAACGGGCATAGTCCGATGTAGTTCACCCCTCTTCGGCGAAGCGTGACAAATTCGGATACCACATCTACTATTTGTGCCGCATCCAATATCCGGTCTATGGTGGCTTGGTCTATCATATCGGGAGGCGAAAATAATAAAAATAAGTAGAATGTGCAACGCCTTTTCAGGCGATTCAGAACATGAACGCGATGGAAGCTCCGAAAGTAAGGTTATGCATTGGTGTTCGTTTGCTGTAGGAGCGTGCTTTGCGGTTTCCTTCTTCATCCACCCAGGAATTTTTCAAGTCATAAGTCAGTCGGGGAGAGGCAAAGTCATAGTCGCAATACAGGCGCAGGGCAGCATCCTCTTTGTAACGGTAGGTCAGGGAAACGCCCGTACCCAGCTTGAACGTGGAGCTTTTCCGGATGTGCAGAAACTCTTCATCCACAAACGTGCTGTGCAGGAGTTCGTGGGTGGTCAGGCCTTCCTGTTGGAGATAATATTCCACATCTTCTTTGTAGAACCGATTGTAGGCTTCCTGACTCACCTTTTGCCGGTCGAAGATGTCGGGGTTGATGCGGGAGACTGAGTTCAGGGTAAAGTCGGCATTCATCCGTCGGCCGACCAGCAGTTTGCTGCCCAGTTGGAAGTGGCGACTTAGAGGATACGAGAAATAGGCTCCCAAATCGATGTCGCAAAAACCCAAATGGTCCGATTCCAGTCCGTCGAGTAGGAACATGTTGACCGGAGCTCCTTCCTGCAGGTCATTGTCCAGGTCAAAGTGTCGTTTGTTTTCTTCCGGGATATCAGCTATCACCGGCAAGGTAGCCACTTTCAGGCGGCCTCCCAGTCCGAGGTAGGCATTGAAAAAGTAGGCTCCTTCCACGCTGACTACCGTGGCAGTCCCTGTCCGCAGGTGCATGCCCAAGGGAGATCCATGTTCCGTATCATAAAGTTCGGCAGTACGCAACACAGAAGGTGCAGTGGCTACTCCCATATTGAAGCTCAGGAAAGACGGTGCGTCATAAAGGGTGTAACTGGCATTCTGTGCAAGGCCGGTATGCTTATGCTTGAAAATCAAGTCGGAAAAGAAATATCCCAGGTCGGTGGAAATCATTCCGATGCCGGCACCCACCAATACATCACCAATCCAGTGGCGGTTGTTCAGTTGTCGGGTTACTCCGGTCAGGCCAGCCAGCGTGTATCCGCCGATGCTGTACCACGGGCTGATCATGCCGTATTCCTTGTGCAGGATAGTGGCGCACATAAAGGCGGTGGCGGTATGTCCCGAAGGAAACGAGTTGTTCGAGGAATTATCCGGACGGAGTTCCTTGGTGGTATGTTTCAGGGTGTTGACGAATCCGGCCATGAGGGCAGCCGAAAAAACATTGCTGACAGTCAGTTCTTTCCACGAACTGCGTCCTTCTACTCCCGCCAGTTTCATTCCCCACGTAGCAGCCAGTGGTACATACTGGGTATAGTTATCATATTTCTGGTGAAAGTTAGGTTCGAAACGGTTACGAAGGGTACGAAAATTCCGGTTTTCTCCTTTCACAACCAGTCCGGCGGCAATAAAGGGGATACCCATGTACGAGAAATTTCTGCGGAATTGGTCTTTCGCCTTAGACGTGGATGTTTCTCTGGCTTGCGAGGCAGAGAAGATGGAGTCGTGACGCACAAGGCCTTCCGGCAGGCGAGCCTGCAAGGGATGACAAATCAGGGGCAGGATAAAAAAGAATAACAGGGTATTGGTTCTCATTGCTGCTCAGGGGTTAAGGAAGTACATCGTAGGGAGCGGCAAAGATAGTGCTTTCAGGAGGAATGTCAAGAAGAAACCGATGTACATGGGAAGAAGCTAAATTGTTTATATTTAGCACATTAAGTTTTTTCTCTATGTACAAGCTGAATGTATGGGGGCGGATTCTTCGCATGGAGTGGCTATAGGCCAAGGTGCATAAAAAAAGGAGACTGAATATCAGCCTCCTTTTTTATATCAATGGAATATCCGATTATTTGATGTTCGGGTTCAGTTTGTTCCATTCAGAGATAGCAGGAAGAACGCCCATTGCGATTACTTCGTCACGCAATTCGCACAAGTGAGCATAGCTCTTGTCCAAAGCAGCCTGTTCTTCCGGAGTTCCGTTCAAAGCAGCGCAGTGGCAACCGTCAGCTGTGATTGAAGTTTCCCAAGCCATCATGATGTGGTCGTACTTATCATTTGAGATATAAGTACCAGCCGGCCAACGGAAAGCTTTACCACCCATAGCAGCACCAATCATTTCGATAGAAACGTATGCCGGGCTCTGGAATGAAGAACGGCCACGCAAGTTGATGATGTTGGCACCACCTTTTGTTACTTTCTGCTGGATTTCAGCCCACTGTTCTTTAGTCAGAGCGTCAGTACCGATCATGTCGATCAACGGTTTGCCGTTCACTTTTGCAGTTGAAGCAAATACAGCCATCTGTTCGCCGTGGCCACCGTAAGTACGGCAGTTTTCAACAGCGTCCATAGATACGCCAAAGTGTTTTGCCAATTCGCTGCGCAGACGAGTAGAGTCAAGAGCAGCCAAAGTAGTAACCTGGCTCGGTTTCAAACCAGAATACAACAATGTAATCAAACCAGTGATATCAGCCGGGTTGAAGATTACTACGATGTGTTTTACATCCGGGCAGTACTGTTTAACGTTCTTACCGAATTCTTCAGCGATGGCAGCGTTACCTTTCAACAGGTCTTCACGAGTCATACCAGCTTTACGAGCAGCACCACCTGAGTTTACGATATATTTAGCACCAGTCAGCGCTTCTTTGATATCTGAAGTGAAAGTGACATTCACACCTTCGAAACCGCAGTGGAACAATTCTTCAGCAACACCTTCCAAACCTGGAGCGTACGGGTCGTACAAGCAGATGTTAGGAGTTAAGCCCATCATGATGGCAGTCTGAGCCATGTTAGAACCGATCATACCGGCAGCACCAACAATGGTAAGTTTTTCGTTTGTTACAAATTCCATAATTCTTATGTATTTAAGTTATGTATAAAAGTGTATAAGTCTTTGTTCTTTTTGTTCGATGCAAAGATAGGAAAGTTATCATTGAAAAACGAATCTTTGTTCCGGGAAAAATAGGGGTAAAAGAGAGGATTTCCAGCAATTACGGAAAAATTTCACTATTTTTAGATGTCAACCCCTGATTTTGTAAAGAGTAGGTTACATTTTTCTCTGTCGATGTCAGCATGGTTTCTTTTCTATGTGTTTCCCGGAAGATTTTTTTCTGTTTCTTCTATGTTTTGTATGAAACTTTCTTGTGAATTCTCTGTCCCACACTGTGGGATACAAAAACCACAGTGTGGGATACATATTTCACAGTGTGGGATATAAAAACCACACTGTGGTACAGAGAATATGAAAGGCTGGAAGAATTTAGGAATAAGGCGATTTGGAAGAATCGTTGGTCATTCTTTCAATTCTATATTGGAAGTCATTGTGATTTCTGAAATATTCCATATTTTTGCCCCAATGACCATGAAGAAGATGAATTTGAAACTGTATATATTATGGTGGATGCTGGCCGTATGCTGTATCTTCCCACTGGAGGCACAGGAACAGGAAGAACCTGCCCTTCAGGAAGAAACGGATACGGCGGAAGTATATCTGCCTTCCGACTCTTTGTTTGCCCGTTTTTTGGAGAACAAGCATATTCCAATTACTTCCTGTAACCGGATGACGCTGCTGAAAAGTGGGCGCAGCAAGTTTGAACATCTGTTTGAGGATATCAAGAAGGCCGAAAAGTATATCCACCTGGAATATTTCAATTTCCGGAGCGACTCCATTGCCAAGGAATTGTTTACGCTGCTGGCGGAAAAAGCGAAGGAAGGAGTGGTTATCAAGGCGCTTTTCGACGATTTCGGCAATTTGTCGAACAGTCGTCCGTTGCGGAAAGAACATTTGAAAATGCTGGCCGACCGAGGTATTGAAATGGCGCGTTTCAGTCCCATCCGTTTCCCATACGTAAACCATGTGTTTTGCCGTGACCATCAGAAGATTGTGGTCATCGACGGTAAAGTGGGTTATACGGGCGGAATGAACATTGCCGACTATTATATTAACGGCCTGCCGGGAATCGGGGCATGGCGTGACATGCACATCCGCATAGAAGGCCCGGCAGTGAAATACCTGGAAGAAGCGTTTCTAGGGGTGTGGAACAAGGAAACTCATGAAGGTCTGGAGGAAAGTGCGGTAGTGCCCGACAGTTTCTGCGTGGGCTCCGGACGAAGAGTGGCCATTGTGCAGCGCATCCCGAAAGTATGTCCGGAAATCATGCGGGAAGCTTACATTACCGCCTTGGATGCGGCGGAACATAAGGTACAGATTATCAATCCTTATTTTACTCCTACCCGCAAAGTCAGGAATGCCATTAAGCGGGCTGCCAAGCGTGGGGTCCGGGTGGAAATTATGATTCCTGGCAAGTCGGACATTTCGTTTACGCCCGATGCGGGCTTTTATATTGCGAACAAGCTCCGTAAGTCTGGTGCGCATATCTATGTGTTCAATGGAGGATTCCATCATTCTAAAATCATGATGGTGGACGAACGTTTCTGTACGGTAGGAAGTACCAACCTGAACAGCAGGAGTCTGCGCTATGATTATGAAATCAATGCATTTATTCTGGACCTGCCTACTACGGCCGAGCTGGGGGAGGTCTTCAGAAATGACAAGCTCAACAGTACGGTCATGACGCGCGAGGAATATAGAAAACGTGGCGTGTGGCGACGTTTTGTGGGCTGGTTCGCACATTTGTTCACGCCGGTTATATAATAATAAGGGAGAATATGCCCTGAAACTACGATTTTTTTCTTATTTTTGTCCGATTATATGGGAATAATAGCCCTGAAAAGAACCTGATTTTTTAACTGGAACCGCATGTCGTTTTTTAAGGATGTAATCGGACAAGATGAAGTGAAACAGCTTCTCATCCACAACGTTCGGAGTGGAAAGATGCCTCATGCCCTGTTGCTTACGGGGCCTGCCGGTAGTGGAAAACTGCCGATGGCCCTGGCGGTGTCGCGCTATCTGCTTTGTCGTCATCCGGGAGAGGACGATGCATGTGGGCAGTGCAGTTCGTGCAAGATGATGGACCATCTGGCACATCCCGACATGCACTTTGCTTTTCCGGTGGTGAAAAAGAAGGTGGGACGCGACGTGGTGTGCGATGAGTTCCTGCCTCAGTGGCGTGAGATGCTGGAGCGGAATCCGTATGCCGACCTTCAGGAATGGATGCGGATGATGGATGCCGGCAACCAGCAACCGCAGATTTACGTGCGTGAAAGCGACGAGATTCAGCGTAAACTGTCGCTGAAAGCCAGTCAGGGCGGATATAAGGTGATGCTCATTTGGTTGCCGGAGAAAATGAATGTGGAGTGTGCGAACAAGTTGCTGAAACTGCTGGAGGAGCCTCCTTTGAAGACAGTATTCCTGCTGGTAAGCGAAGAGCCCGGCTTGCTGCTGCCCACTATTTTGAGCCGGACGCAGCGCATCCATCTGAAACCTCTTCCCGAAGCGGATATTGAACACTATCTGAAGGAACGGTATATGCTGCCGGGGGAAGATGCCCGCGACATTGCGCACCGTTCGGCGGGAAGCCTGTTGAGGGCAGTGGAAAACGTGCATCTGGGTGAAGAGAACAGACTCTGTTTTGAACTTTTCGTGAACCTGATGCGTACGGCTTACAAGCGTGACATACGTAGCTTGAAAGCCTGGAGCGAACAGGTGTCCGGGATGGGACGTGAGCGTCAGAAGAATCTGCTGGAATATTGCCAGCGGATGGTGCGTGAGAACTTTATCTGCAACTTCCGACAGCCGGATATGGTGTACTTGAGTCCGGAAGAGATGCAGTTTGCCACCCGTTTTGCGCCTTACATCAACGAGCGGAACATTTTTTCGGTGACCGGACTGCTGGAAGAGGCACAGCTCCACATCGAGCAGAACGTCAATCCGAAGATGGTCTTTTTTGACATGGCCTTGAGAATGATTGTAGAAATGAAACAACAATAACAATATATGGATGATTTTAAGCTTAAGAACGGAAGCGGCCGACTTTGTTGTGGAGGCTGCGGACGACAGAATAATAAACTGAACACTTACGACTGGTTGGCCGATATCCCGGGCAATGGAGAAGAACAGGATATGGTGGAAGTGCAGTTCAAGAATACACGGAAAGGCTATTACAAGAACAGCAACGGCTTGCACCTGGTGAAGGGGGACATTGTGGCGGTAGAGGCCAGTCCTGGGCACGATATCGGTACGGTGACACTGACGGGACGGCTGGTGCCGTTGCAGATGCGGAAAGCCAACCTGAAACCGGATGCGGAAATCCGCCGCATTTACCGGAAGGTGAAACCGGTGGACATGGAAAAATACGAAGAGGCCAAGTCGCGCGAACACGACACCATGATCCGTTCCCGCAAGATTGCAGAGAACCTGGGACTCCAGATGAAAATCGGTGACGTGGAATATCAGGGCGACGGCAACAAGGCTATTTTTTATTATATTGCCGACGAACGTGTGGATTTCCGTCAGCTGATTAAGGTGCTGGCCGAGACTTTCCGAGTACGTATCGAAATGAAACAGATTGGTGCCCGTCAGGAAGCCGGACGCATCGGAGGAATCGGACCTTGCGGACGGGAACTGTGTTGCGCTACTTGGATGACGAACTTTGTGTCTGTGTCTACCAGTGCCGCGCGTTTCCAAGACATTTCACTGAATCCTCAGAAGCTGGCCGGACAGTGTGCCAAGTTGAAATGTTGCCTGAATTACGAGGTGGATGCATACGTGGAATGCCAGAAACGTCTGCCTAGCAAGGAGATAACGCTTGAAACACTGGATAATGTGTATTATTATTTCAAGGCAGATATTCTGAAAGGAACAATTACGTACAGTACGGACAAGAGTTTCCTGGCCAATGAGGTGACAATTTCTGCCCGTCGGGCTTTTGAGGTGTTGAATATGAACAAGCGGGGTGAAAAACCGGAGAAGCTGGATGAAGAAGCCTCTTCCCGTGAACCGCAGCGTTCAAAAGACTTGCTGGAACAGGAGAGCCTGACACGTTTTGATAAGACGAAGGCCGGACGGAACCGGAAAAAGAAAGCAAAAGGAGCTGCTCAACCGGCTAATCAGCCTGTCGCTCCGGCAGAAGCCAACAGTAACGGGCCGTCACTGGAAGCAGGGCCGAAAGAACGGGAAAACAGAGGCCCTCAGGCCAGAAACAACCGCCCGTCTCGTCCGAAGAGTAATCCGGCGCCACAGGCGGCAGCTGCGGGAAATGGACCGCAGGGAGAGGCAAATGCCGGTCAGGAATCTCGTCCGAGCCGGAGCGGAAGACGAAATTTCCGTCGGAACAATAACAATGAGGGGAATAAACGTCCGGAACGAAACACAAATTCAGATGTACAGGCATAAAAAATGGATGAAGGGCCGAATGGGGTATGCAGGACTTCTGAGTCTGGTCGTGTACCTGCTTTCGGCCTGCCATACGAATACGCAGTATCATGTGTATCAGTCCGTTCCAGGAGAGGAAGACTGGTGGAAAGCCGATTCGATGGTATTTGAACTTCCCCCGGAAGTACCATCGGGAACTTATCAGATGGAAGTGGGGATTCGTCACACGGGAGCTTATCCCTATCGGGATATCTGGCTTTCCGTCACCCGGGTGGACGGCGATTCTTTGCCTTCACATACGGACACCTTACATATTTATCTGGCCGATGAGAAAGGACAGTGGCATCATGAAGGGGCTGTCGGCGGATTGTATCAGGTGGCTTATGTGTGGGATAAGCCGGTGGTATTGACTACGGATTCCGTGGGGCGCAGTTTCCGCATAGCCCATCTGATGCGGAAGAATCCATTGCCGGGTATTTCGGATGTAGGCATCCGGCTATTTTTCCCGGGCCGCATCGATGCGGAGAAATACAAATAGCAGAATGGTGAATCCCCACAGAGAAGAGCCTCCGTAGCTGAAGAAGGGGAGCGGGATTCCGATGACGGGGGTCAGTCCGAGTACCATTCCCACATTGATGAAGAGGTGGAAGAAAAAGATACCTAGCACACAATAGCCATATACTCTTCCAAAACGGGTTTCCTGTCGTTCAGAGAGAACGATAAGGCGGAGAATAAGTGCCATGAACAAGGAGATGACAATGGCGGATCCCACAAATCCTTGTTCTTCACCAATGGTACAGAATATGAAGTCGGTGTCTTGTTCCGGCACATATTTGAGCTTGGTCTGGGTACCGTTGAGGAACCCCTTTCCGAGTAGTCCTCCGGAACCGATGGCAATCTTACTCTGGTTGACATTGTATCCGGCTCCTGCCGGGTCGTCTTTCATCCCTAACAATACCTCAATTCGGATTTTCTGATGAGGCTCCAGTACGTGGTTGAAAACGTAGTCGGTGGAAAAAAAGAAGATGCCAGAACTGATAACGAACAGGATGATATACAAATACTCTTTTACTTGTTCCTTGAGATAATAATAAAAAAGGCTGATTACAAGGGTGCCACAAATGGCCAGTTGGAGGTGGCAGACGTTAAACGGAATCACGTAGCTGGAAAAAAGGGCTCCAAGCAGGGTACTTCCTCCTCCGATGCCGAAGATATAGATTGCGAGTTTTGGAGATTGTCGGCAGAATCTTCCTACCAGAAAGGACGACAGCAGGATGATGAGGGTCAGTACGGAAAATTCTCCCCAAGAGGTCATCTCATCGGGCATGATTTCGGCTCCAAACCGGAGACCTACAATGAAAAAAACAACGGCACAGATGCCGGAGAACAATACGGCTCCTGTCATGCCTTCCCGGTACAGCATGAGGAAAAAGGAGAGATACACCAGTGCGGAACCTGTCTCCTTCTGAAGGATAATCAGCGCCATCGGTAGCAGGATGATGCCCAATACTGCCAGCAGGTCACGGGTGCGCTGCATCTGGAAGGTGTATTCGTTCATGTATTTCCCCAGTGCTAGGGCTGTGGCAAACTTGGCGAACTCGGCCGGTTGCAGACTGACGGGACCGAGCACAATCCACGAGCGTGAACCTTTGATTTCATGCGGATTGAAGATAGTTCCAAAAAGGAGCAGGAGCAGAATGCCATAAATCAGGTAGGCGTATGTGTCGTAAATGCGGTCTTCGAGCATAAGTATGACGAATCCGAGTCCCAGCGAACAGCCAATCCACATGAGCTGCTTGCCGGCACGTGTCGTGATGTCGAAGAAATTGGGCTCTCCATAATCATAGCTTGCTCCGCATACGCTGAACCAGCCGCAAGTGACCAATACCAGATAAAGTCCGATAGTCCACCAGTCCACATTTTTCCATACACTACCTCTCGTGTATCCCATACTCAATCCTCCTGTTTTGAATTTCTGTTGCCATTGTTTCGTCTTCGGGCGAAAGCTTTCCTTTTAGATACTGTTCTATCATGAGCCGTCCGATGGGTACACCGTAGACGGCACCGAATCCCCCGTTTTCCACATACACAGCAATGGCTATCTTCGGGTCTTTCATCGGGGCAAAACCCATGAATGCCGAGTGGTCTTTTCCTCTGTTCTGAGCTGTACCGGTCTTTCCGCATACTTCGATGTCGGGGAGGTTGGCTCCCCGGCAGGTTCCGCCCAGCACGGCAGCACGCATGCCTTGTACCACTTCATCGTAATGAGAACGGTCGACCATCGTATAGCGTCTCTTGGTATAGAGTGTGTCGAGTGGTTCACCTTGTACCTCCTTAACCACATGGGGCGTAATGAAATAGCCTCTGTTGGCAATGGTGGCTCCCAGATTAGCAATTTGCAGTGGGGTGAGCGTGACCTCTCCCTGTCCGATGGAAATACTGATGATGGTCAGTCCGTTCCATGAGCCATGATAGGCCTTGTCGTATACGCTGGCATTGGGGATGAATCCTCTCTTTTCACCCGGGAGGTCTATTCCGAGGGGATAACCGAATCCCATGGACACCATATAGTCTCTCCATGTATTCAGGGCTTTCTGTACGGAACCGTATTTCTGGCGGGCCCCAATCATGTGATAAAGTCCCCAGCAGAAATAACCGTTGCAGGAAGTGGCAATGGCTGGAATCAGGGAGAGGGGAGAAGGATGCGAGTGGCAGCCTACGTGAAGTCCTCTGAAATTGAATCCGCCGTTACAAGGATAATTGGTTCCAGTAGTAATGATTCCTTCCTGCAAATAGGTGAGTGCCTGTGAAGTCTTGAATGTTGACCCCGGGGGATAGGTACCCATGATGGCACGGTTCAATAAGGGCTTCCACGGATCGCGCGCCAGCATCAGGTGATTCTTTCCTCGGTTTCTGCCCACCATTTGGCGGGGGTCGTAAGAGGGGGAGGAAACCAGGCAGAGCACTTCACCAGTAGAAGGCTCGATGGCTACGATACTGCCGATTTTCCCTTCCAGCAAGCGTTCGCCTAACTGCTGGAGGTCGATGTCCAAGCTGAGTCGCAGGTTTTTGCCGGCTACAGGAGCCTTGTCGAATTTGCCGTCCATGTAGTTACCTTGGATACGTCCGCGTGCATCACGTAGTAATATCTCAATGCCTTTTTCTCCTCGTAACTGTTTCTCGTAAGAACGTTCCACACCTAGTTTCCCGATAAAATCACCGGGAATGTAGTACTCATCTTTTTCCATTTCGGACTTGGATACTTCTGCAATGTCACCTAAAATATGTGCTCCAGCATTGTAGGTGTACTGGCGGATGGTACGTCGTTGGATATAGAATCCGGGAAACTTGAACTGCTTTTCCTGAAATACTCCACAGTCTTCTGCCGACAACTGGGTAAGAAATACCTGATTGGTATAGGGGGAGTATCCCGGGTTAAGGCGCCGGTCTTTGATGTCATGAAATTTCTTCCGGAGAAATTCCGGTGTGATTTTCAGGGTCTGGCACAGGTCAGTTGTATCCAGGTCGGTAATTTCTTTCATGATGACCGTAATGTCGTAGGCAGCTTGGTTGTAGACCAGCAGTTTGTCATTACGGTCGTAGATGACTCCCCGGCTGGGGTATTGTATCTGTTTGAGAAATGCGTTACTGTCAGCATTTTTCTTGTAGTCTTCACTCATAATCTGTAAGGAAAGTAGGCGTATAAGAAAAATCAGTACAATCACGACGACTGCACCGGCAATGACGTATTTCCGTTTCTCAAGATCGTAATTTCTTTCCACTATTTTTTCCTCCTGACAGAATCAACACATAAAATGAGAATGAGTGTGATGACCGCATCACTGACTATTTTCAGTAATAATATTTGTGGCCTGGCGAAAGAGAACATATCCAGTATGTTCAAAACGACGGCATGTAGCAATATTATCACTAGAGTGTACCGGAAAAAAGGAGCAAATCCCATCTGATAGATACCGGGTTCAAAATTATCTGTAGTGTCACGCAGTGAGAATAAACGCAGAATCCACGGGCGGCAGAAGGCTGTCAGTACAGAAGCGGCTGCATTCAGACCGGGGGTATTACTGAACACATCAATGCAGAGCCCCAGTGAAAAAGCCCATAGCAGGAGGCCTTTCCGGCTGTTTCCTGAATTTATTTTCAGTAAGAAATAAATGTAAAATAAGGGAGTCGCGTATTGTTCAAAATGGATATGATTCAACACCAGTGCCTGAAGCAGGACCAGTATTATAAACCATTTAAGACGTATGATGTATTGCATAATTTCCCAAACTTTCTGTGTTGTTAATCTTTATGGTTGTACGGAACGGATACTGTCTTCCAGCTGTACCTGCTCGTTGCCGTTGAAAGAACCCAATACCCTGACGTCATTCAGACGGGCAAAGTCAGTAAACAGTTTCACTTTGAGCAGATAAGACAGACCGTCATGACTGTCGGTCATATCGTCTATCGTACCTACCGGTATTCCTGCAGGAAATACAGCACTGTATCCACTTGTTACGATGGTATCGCCCAAGGTAAATTCCGAGTGTCTGGGCATATCTTTCACATAAGCATATTGCGAAGAGCCTCCATCCCATTTGAGGAAACCAAAATAAGACGTCCGCTTGATTTTACAGCTGATGCTGCTTTTTGAGTTAAGAACAGGAAGTACAATGGAGTGGTGCTGGCTGGTCAGGTAGACAATACCTACTACCCCGTTGCCACATACTACTCCCATTTCCGGGCGGATGCCGTCGGCCGACCCTTTGTCAATTGTGATGAAATTATTGGGGTGGGTTACACTATTGTTCACCACTCTGGCATCGTAGAGCACGTAATCTTTCAACGCTTCTTTGCGCAGGTTGGCAATTCCGATAGTGTCCTGGGTGTATTGTTCCAAAGATTGTGCAAGACGTTCCACTTCAATTTCCAACTCCACGTTTCGTGCTGTAAGATCCTTGTTGACTTCCGTGAGTCCGAAATAGCGTGTCACTTGGTTGGAAGCCTCGTACACCATTCCTGCCACATAATTGGCAGAAGTAAAGAAAGCACTTCCCTGATAATTGTTGAAACGGAACAGCAGGATGAGGGAAATGAGTTCCAAAAGTACGAAAAGGAACCAATGATTATATTTCAGCAGGAAATTGATAAGGTTTCTCATGTCAGAGAGTCTGAATGATATGTAAACATAAAGTGAAAATTGAAAATGAAGGAACCTTTCGACCCCTTCATTTTCAATTTTATGAGATTATCTCATCAGGAATGAGAAACGATCTACATTTTTCAAGGCGATGCCTGTTCCTTTGGCTACGCTCAGCAAGGGGTCTTCGGCCACATGGAAAGGAATGTTAATCTTATCTGTAAGACGCTTGTCCAAACCACGAAGGAGTGCTCCACCTCCGGCTAAGTAAATACCGTTGTTTACGATATCCGCATACAGTTCAGGAGGAGTATTTTCCAATGCGCTCAAGATAGCTGTCTCTATTTTGGCGATGCTTTTCTCCATGCAGTGTGCTATTTCCTGATAGCATACAGGAACTTCCATCGGTAGGGCTGTGATACGGTTTGGTCCTCGTACGATGTAATCTTCCGGAGCGTTGTCTCCCAAATCAGTAATGGCTGCACCTACGTGAATCTTGATACGTTCGGCCATTCTTTCACTGACCTTGACGTTGTGTTGGCGGCTCATGTATTCTTGAATGTCGGCTGTCAAATCATCACCCGCCACGCGGATAGAGTTGTTTGAAACGATACCGCCAAGAGAAATTACAGCAATTTCCGTAGAACCTCCACCTATATCTACTACCATGTTTCCTTCTGGCGCTTCCACGTCCAGCCCGATACCGATGGCAGCGGCCATAGGTTCAAATATCAGGTAAACGTCACGTCCACCTGCATGTTCCGCACTGTCGCGTACGGCACGAAGTTCCACTTCGGTGGAACCAGAGGGTACACCAATCACCATACGCAGGGAAGGCGTGAAAAGATGACGTCCGGTGTTTACCTTTTTGATCAATCCGCGCATCATTTGTTCGCAGGCATTGAAGTCTGCAATCACTCCGTCGCGCAAGGGACGTACAGTGCGGATGTTCGGGTTTTCTTTTTCGTACATCAGCTTGGCACGTTCACCCACGGCAATCATTTTATCTGTGCGGCGATCCAATGCAACGACGGAGGGCTCGTCTACCACAATCTTGTCATTGCAGGTAATGATGGTGTTGGCTGTGCCAAGGTCCATCGCTATGTTTTGTGTAAAGGAGAATAATCCCATTCCTTCTAATATAAGTCTAGAATTTTGAATTAATAAGTCCGTATAAAGAAGGCAGAATGAACTGCCTTTTATTTATTTCTTGAAATAGTCGCGGATAGCGGTATCGTAGTGTGAAGATACGGTAAAGGCTTCACCTGCAAACCAACGGCGCTGTTCACGTGTGGTAACGGCTCCCTGCTGGTTCAGAATGTCCAGCAACGGCTGATACTGGTGCTTGCTGGCTACAATCACTACATCGTTGAAATTCTTGGCTCCGGCACGAATCAATGAAATGCCGCCTATATCGATTTTTTCGATGATATCTTGTTCGGCAGCACCGCTGGCTACTGTATCTTCAAATGGATATAAGTCTACAATTACCAGGTCGATTTCCGGAATTTCATATTGAGCCACTTGTCTCTGGTCGCTTTCCAGTTCTCTACGGCATAGGATACCTCCGAAAATTTTAGGGTGCAAAGTTTTTACACGTCCTCCTAAAATAGAGGGATAAGTAGTAATATCTTCCACAGCCTTGCAGGGATATCCTAGTGATTCAATGAATTGACGTGTTCCTCCAGTAGACAGGAACTCTACTCCCTCTGCATGAAGTTTAGCTAAGATAGCATCCAAGCCGTCTTTATGGTAAACAGACACCAATGCGGTTTTGATTTTCTTTGATTCTGACATAATTTTGAGATTTTGAATTCAGCCGCAAAATTACGAATTTTCAGATGATAAATATAGGATAGCAGGAATAAAATATCTTTTTTTTACATTCATCTTGAAAGTTTTACTGCGGACCTTCTTGTGAATAGTACTTCCATTTGGTTTCTTTCTGAAATTTTGTAACAGGATTGTAACATCTATGACATTTGTTTATAACAAGTATGAAATACTTTTGCACTCGGAAAAACTTAGCAAAACAAGTTATGGAAACTATTTATTTAGGAATTGTGATTTTCCTGTTTATGCTGGCAGTCTTCGATTTGCTGGTAGGTGTCAGTAATGACGCAGTGAACTTTATGAATTCGGCGGTTGGTGCAAAGGTCGCGAAGTTTAAAACCATTATTATAGTGGCTGCTATCGGAGTCTTTGCCGGTGCGGTGTTGAGCAACGGAATGATGGATATTGCTCGTCATGGTATTTTCCAGCCTGTGAATTTCAGCTTCTATGAAATCATGTGTATTCTGTTGGCGGTCATGGTGACAGACGTGGTGTTGCTGGATGTCTTCAATACATTGGGACTGCCTACTTCTACTACGGTATCCATGGTTTTTGAATTGTTGGGAGGTACATTTATTCTGGCAATTTTGAAGATTATTGGAGACGAAACCGGTATGTTAAGCTTGGGCGATATGATGAATACGGAAAAGGCCTTATCGGTCATTATGGGTATTTTCCTTTCTGTAGCGGTGGCTTTTATTGCGGGTACCATTGTGCAATATGTTTCCCGACTGATTTTCAGTTTTAATTATAAGAAACATCTTTCATGGACTATAGGTGTATTTGGCGGAATTGCCGTGACAGCCTTGGGATACTTCATTATTATACAGGGCTTAAAAAGTGCTTCGTTCATGACGCCTGAAGCTCAACAATGGATTCAGGACAATACTCCGATATTGGTGGGCGGATGTTTCGTGGTATTTACGGTTATCATGCAGATTCTGCATTGGTGCAAGGTAAATGTGTTCAAGATTATTGTATTGCTGGGAACTTTTTCGCTGGCTTTGGCTTTTGCCGGTAATGATTTGGTGAACTTCATCGGTGTGCCTTTGGCAGGCTTTTCTGCGTACACGGATTATGTGGCGAATGCCAATGGAGCAGGTATTCATGACTTCATGATGTCTTCACTGATGTCGTCGGCTAAGACTCCGGCCATCTTCCTGATAGCTTCTGGAGTCATTATGGTGTATGCACTGGCCACTTCCAAGAAGGCCAAGAATGTAATTAAGACTTCGGTCGATTTGGCTCGCCAGGAAGAGGGTGATGAAATGTTTGGCTCTTCTGCACTGGCTCGTGTCATCGTGCGTCGTGCTACCAATATCAATGATTTTCTGGTACGTGTGATTCCTGTAGGGATGCGTCGCTGGATTGATAGTCGTTTCAACAAGGATGAGGTGATTCTGAATGATGGAGCTGCATTCGATATGGTACGTGCTTCAGTGAATCTGGTATTGTCTGGATTGCTGATTATTATTGGTACTACCATGAAGTTACCGTTGTCTACCACTTATGTGACCTTTATTGTAGCGATGGGTAGTTCACTGGCCGACCGTGCCTGGAGTCGTGAGAGTGCTGTATATCGTATCACAGGTATGCTTTCCGTGATTGGTGGCTGGTTTATTACGGCGTTCGTAGCTTTCACGATTTGTGCGCTGGTAACAGTGGTGATGTTCTACACCAGCTTCTTCGGCATGTTTGTGTTTATTGTAGTCGCTGTGGTTTTGCTTGTACGCAGCAATATTAAATACAAGAAGAAAGAACAGGTGGAAGGTCAGGACGATGTGTTCAAGCGGATGATGAGCAGCAAGGACAAGAGCGAAACATTGGCGTTGCTTCGTCAGCATGTGCAGGAAACCTTGGCCAGCTATGTGGATTTCAGTGAGAAGACTTACGTACAGGTAACGGACGGATTCATCCATGAAGACTTGCGCAGTCTGCGGAAGGCCATGAGTGCCACGGACGATCAGAAAAAGATGCTTAAAAAGCGTCGGCGGAAAGAAATTCTGGGATTGCGTCGTTTGCCTATGACGGTGGCGATAGAAAAGAATACTTGGTTCCATTTGGGAAGTAACAGTTGTGAACAGATGCTTTACTGCTTGAAGCGAATCTGCGAACCGTGTAAAGAGCATGTGGACAATAACTTTAATCCGATTTCACCGGATTGCGTGAAGGAATTCCTTCCAGTGCGTGAGCAGCTTTGCAATTTGATGGAGCGTACCAAGAGTGCCATCAGTACGGGTAGCTATGCGGATGCTGATGATATTCTGAAGAAAGGGGATGAGTTGAAAAATAATATTTCTGCTTTGCGTAAACAGCAGATGAACCGGATGCAGGAGTCTGACAATACAAGCTTGAAGGCTGCTATGGTCTATTTGAATATCCTTCAGGAATCTCAGGAGTTGGTAAGCATTTGGCGGCATCTGTTGCGTGCCAGCCGTTTCTTCCAAGGGGACTATGTACCTCAGGAGGTTTCTATACTGGCTTTGGCTGAAGACCGTTGAGGCTGATTATTCTTTGGATTGATAAAAAAGGCCGGCAGGAAGTTGCTCTCTTTCTTGCCGGCCTTTCTTTTTGGGGCTTTATATGGGTTAGTCTTCTTGTACTTCTGTGAGGTTCCCGGTTGTAGAATCCATAATGAATCCTCTTACCCGTATATCTTGTGGTACCAGCGGATGGTGGCGTACGATATGTACGCTCTTTTGTACGGCCTCTTCTGTATCATTGAATCCACTGAGCCAGGAATTTAAGTCGATATCGCAATATTGCATCATTTCAATATGGTCTTGTGAGATACCTCTTTCACGCATGTGGTGCAGCATGACCTGACTGTCCATGTGCTGCACACCACAGTCTGTATGCCCGATAATCATCACCTCTTTCACTCCTAGTTCATATATGGCTACCAGCAGGCTGCGCATGGCGCTTCCAAAAGGGTGGGTAATCGTACCTCCGGCATTCTTGATGATTTTAACATCCCCGTTTTTGATACCCAGTGCGGCGGGCAACAGTTCTGTCAAGCGGGTGTCCATGCAAGTGACAATGGCGATTTTTTTGTCAGGGTATTTGTTCGTGATGTATTTTTCGTACCCTTTGCTTTCCACAAATGTTTTGTTGAAATGTAATAATTCGTCTATCATAGTCCTTTATATTTTGTATAGAATATGGACAAAAATACAGATTTATTTTGTGATTTTTCCGTTGCTTTCTGTGGGAATTTCTAAAATCATGTGCTAATCGTGAAATATGCTTCTGTTTTTTTTCGTACTTTTGTAGAAAATTCAACCAAACTATTAAAATATGGCTAAAGAACTCGAACTCAAGTACGGCTGCAACCCTAACCAGAAGCCGGCCCGCATTTTCATGCAGGAGGGAGAACTGCCAATTGAAGTATTGAACGGTCGTCCTGGTTATATCAACTTTTTGGATGCGTTCAACGGATGGCAGTTGGTGAAAGAACTGAAAGAAGCCACCGGTATGCCGGCTGCCACTTCGTTCAAACACGTGAGTCCTGCCGGAGCCGCAATCGGTCTGGAATTGGATGAAACCATGAAGAAAATTTATTTTGTGGATAACCTGCCTTTGTCGCCGCTGGCAAATGCGTATGTACGTGCGCGTGGTGCCGACCGTATGTCGTCTTATGGAGATTTTATCGCTTTGAGTGATGTGTGTGACGAGGAGACTGCCCGTTTCATCAATCGTGAGGTATCCGACGGTGTTATTGCTCCGGGATATACAGATGCGGCATTGGAAATTTTAAAGAACAAGCGTAAGGGTACTTATAATGTCATTAAGATAGATCCGGCTTATCGCCCGAATCCCATTGAACACAAGGATGTGTTCGGCATTACTTTTGAACAGGGACGTAATGAAGTGAAACTGAATGGCCCGGAACTGTTTGCAAACATTCCGACACAGAATAAGAATTTCCCGGAAGAGGCTAAGCGCAATTTGATGATTGCATTGATTACGTTGAAATATACGCAGTCTAATTCAGTGTGTTATGTGAAGGACGGACAGGCCATTGGTATTGGTGCTGGACAACAGAGCCGTATTCATTGTACTCGTTTGGCTGGGAACAAGGCTGATATCTGGTACTTGCGCCAACATCCGAAAGTATTGAACTTGCCTTGGGTGGAAAAAATCCGCCGTGCCGACCGTGACAACACCATTGATATTTATATTAGCGAAGATCACGATGATGTATTAGCCGATGGAGTATGGCAGCAGTTCTTTACGGAAAAACCGGAAATCTTGACCCGTGAAGAAAAACGGGCATGGTTGGATACGCAGAAAGGGGTGTCTTTAGGTTCGGATGCATTCTTCCCGTTTGGTGACAACATTGAACGTGCTCACAAGAGTGGAGTAGAATATATCGCCCAGGCTGGTGGTTCTGTACGTGATGATAATGTGATTGAAACATGCGATAAATATGGCATTGCCATGGCATTCACAGGTATCCGTCTGTTCCATCATTAATTCTGAAGGAAAGAAATAAAAAGAGGAGAGGTGTAAATTTGCACCTCTTTTTTTGTAGATAGGTGAAGATTTACTATCTTTGCCTTCACTTTAATACTCAATCTTGGGGTTGTTTGGTTTTGACAGCGAGAGATGTGGTATGTAAGCATGCAGTGCGTCAGTGATTTGCACTATAATCTCAGTTACTGAACAATTATCTGGCAACGAAAATTATGCTCTCGCTGCTTAATCGAAGTATAGTAGATTAGCTTTATTTCTGTCATAGTGATGGAAACGAGACATCGCTCAAAAGCTCTTGTTCCGAAGCGTTTGGTTTAGCGGTGCAGCAAATTCGGGAATAGTTCCAGTCTTGTTCCGCGGCTGGAATGAAATTTTAGGAACTAAGGCATAAGTGGGTGGCTCTGGTCTTGCTTATACACGAAAACCGAAGGCAGAGATAAGCATGTAGAAAGCATATGGCTTCCTTGTTTGGACGAGGGTTCGACTCCCTCCAGCTCCACGATGATTCTCTAGAACCGCTGATTTTCAGCGGTTTTTCTTTTATATAATCTCTCTAGGGATATTCAGTAAATGTCCCTAAAATAAGATGGCATATGAAATGATTATGGTCTATCATCTTCATATGCCATTTTTTATTGTCATTTTTCCATGTATTCTCACATAATTCTATCCGTCAGGATATGACCCTTCTGAAGAAGCCAGATGACCTCTTCCGATTCCGTCAGTAAAATCATATCATGCCGCTTTAACCGTCCAGTTCCTGATTCTGTCAATCATCAGTACGGCATTTGCCGTATGTATTCCGAAGAAAATCCACAGGATTTCCGTCTTTCTGTTCCGTGCTCTTATCCTCGAGAGCGAGTAATGCTGCTTCTGTGTGCCGAAGCTGCCTTCAAGCCGGGTGGCCCTCTCCCTTGAAAGTTCACTTCTGAGAACCTTCCTCAAGGATTCATCCCTGGCCGCTCTTCCCTTGCGTACGAAGGAAGTGGAAATTCCGTATTTCGTACAGAACTTCCTGTTGGCGTTATTGGCATAGATGGAATCGGCTGCCACGCATCTTACCCTCGCGGTCATGAGTTTCTGCTGCATGCGGATACAGTCCTTCAGGCGTATGCCCTCGTTGAAAGCCTTGAACGAGAGGTGTTCGATGAACGATATGCCGTCTATCTGTAAGTTGTTGGCCTTCGCACCAAACTCGACGGATTTCATTTCCTTACCTCTTACGATGGGACGTACATAATGACGGTCAATGCTGACGATACGGTCACTGACTTTCCGGCCTTCAAACATTTCCTTTTCCTGTACAAGAACCTTTCTGATGATGGAAAGCCGTTTCCGGTAATCCTGAGTATATCGGAGTGATACCCCATGCTCACTGTGAATTCCATCCCGCTGCATGAGAAGCTTTTCAAGGAGTCTGATCATACGGCGCTTGAGCATCCTTGTGCGTGAAGCCTTCCTCTTTCTTTTCTTGCAGTAGGACAGATAAGATTCCGCCACATTCCTGTATTTGTTACGCGGACGCCTTATGCCAAGCTCCCTGCAATGCTTGCAGATATGCCTGTAGAGCCATTTGATGCTTTCCCAAAGGAGCTTCATGTCTGTGGGGAAACGCATGTGGCTTTCGTAGTATGTGGCATCGGTCATGCACACGTGAAGGTTCTCAAGATAAGGTTTCCAGTGTGAGGCCAGCACTTCCTGGAGGGATTCAATGTCAAGACGGGATGCCATCTCATTGCGGATGGCACTGACTATCTTGTAGTTGGTTATTGGGAAGGACGGGTCTATCATGATTCCGCAGAACATCTGGTAGTGTATGTTGCCGTTCAGATGTTCCACCAGCTGTCTGTCGGAGAATCCGGTGTAGGCTTTAAGGACCATGAGGGCAATCTTTGCTGCAGGGCTGAAGATGTTCCTGCGTCCCAGTCGCTGTTCCAACAGGCCCAAGGATTTTGCCATACGCTCAAAGGGAAACACCGAGTGAAGCCTGCCAAGCTCACTCTCATTAAAACTCTTGTGGTATTTTTCCAGAATATCAAATTCTGTAAAGCTCAAAGTAGGGTGAATTTCTGAAATATTTTGTATCTTAGCCATATCTTAGTTGGAGTATTTTCCCCGTTTTGGCTGCCAAACCTTATTTGCGGGGGAATACCTAAAGATACAAAAAAGCCAACTAATTCGCAACACTTTGTGTATGGATTAGTTGGCTAATTTTATGTTATTTGCTGAATGTCCCTCTCTATACCCTTTTTATTTTCCCTTTCTCTCCTCTATGTTCTATTACTGATTTCTAGCCGGCAATAAAAAACGGCATATATTCTTTGTGTTTGAGAATATATGCCGATAAGAATGAGTTGAGTTCTGTTAGTCTGTGATGGCATCATCAAAGTTCTCGATTCGTGTTACTTTCTTGATGCTTTCCAGTTTCTTTAAGTTTTCACAAATAGTGTTCACATCGTCTACGTCGTGTACAAACAGTTGGATACGCCCTTCAAATATTCCATCATTTGACTCGATGTTTAGTTTGTGGATATTTACGTTCAGTTGCTGTGAAATGATTTGTGTCACTTGATTCAGCACTCCGATACCATCAATACCTTTTATATATACATTTACAGGGAAGTTGAGTGCTTTTCCGGTTTCCCACTGTACGGCCAACAGCCTGTTGCCAAAACTGGTTTTTAGCTGGGCCGCGATTGGGCATTGACGTTTGTGAATGATAATCCGGTTGTTGTCATCAATGTATCCCAGCACATCATCTCCTGGTATCGGCTTGCAGCAGTCTGCAATGATGTAGTGTTTCTGAATCTCTTCAGGAGTGAGACGGACGATTTTCTTTTTATCAATATTTAATTGAGGAGTACTTTCTTGGCTAGGAATGTTATCTTGTGATTTCGACTTGTTCCCTCCACCAAAGGCGAAGGCAATGTATTTCTTCCAGTTGGTAGGAGCCGGTTTTTCTTTTAATTCATTTTTATCAGCTTCTCCCAGTGTAAAGACCTTTTGTCCTATTTGGTACATTAGGTCTTCAGGAGTCTTTAGTTTGTGAAGTGTACAAAGTTTCTGGATGTTGGTATCGTTTGCTTCAATACCTTCTTTGATGAAAAAATCATGTAGCATGTCTTCTCCAGCCTGTTGTACCTCTTTTCGTTCTCTTTTCAGAATAGACAGAATCTTTGCTTTTGCTTTGGCTGTAGTGGCAAAATTAATCCATGAAGGTTGTACCTTTTGAGCTTTGGATGTCAGAATTTCCACTTGGTCTCCACTTTGTAGTTTATGGCTGAGTGGAACCAGTTTGTGATTGACTTTTGCTCCGATACAATGGCTCCCTAAGAAGGTATGAATAGAGAATGCAAAATCAAGTGCAGTAGCGTTTTGCGGCATGGTTTTTATTTCTCCTTTGGGAGTAAACACGAAAATTTCAGAGGCAAAAAGGTTCAGTTTGATGGTGTCTAGGAAATCAATGGCATCTGGTTGAGGGTCATCCAATATTTCTTTGATGGTTTTTAGCCATTTGCTGAGTTCGCCTTCATCTTCGCTTCCTCCTCCTTCTTTGTATTTCCAGTGTGCAGCAAAACCTTGTTCTGCCACGTCGTTCATCCGCTCACTTCTGATTTGCACTTCAATCCATTGCCCTTTGTTGCTCATCAGGGTAACATGGAGAGCCTGATAGCCATTGGCTTTCGGATGACTGACCCAGTCGCGTAAACGATCGGGATGGGGTTTGTATATGCGGGAAATGGCTACATAAATATTGAAGCAGTCATTTAGCTCCTCTTCTTCGTTTTTGGGAGTGAAAATGATACGTACAGCCAAAATATCATAGATTTCCTCAAACGTAATATGCTTGTTTTGCATCTTATTCCAAATGGAATAAGGAGACTTGATGCGTGCCAAGATACGATAAGGAAGTCCCATTTTGTCGAGTTGTGCACGGATGGGGGCTGTGAACTCTTCAAACAGACTTTCTCTTTCAGCTTGTGTGGCTTTGAGTTTGTTTTCTATTTTCTGGTATGCTTCCGGGTGTTCGTATTTAAAGCTCAAGTCCTCCAATTCGGTTTTGATACGGTTCAACCCCAATCGATTGGCGAGTGGAGCATAAATATAAAGTGTTTCCCCTGCAATCTTGTATTGTTTGCTGGGAAGCATGGAGCCGAGCGTACGCATGTTGTGCAGTCGGTCTGCAATCTTGATAAGGATGACACGGATGTCATCATTCATCGTAAGAAGAAGTTTTTTGAAGTTCTCTGCCTGTGCGGAAGCTCTGTCTCCAAAGATACCTCCAGAGATTTTTGTCAGTCCGTCTACAATTTGAGCAATCTTAGGACCGAACAGGTTTTCGATATCTTCCACTGTATAGTCTGTGTCTTCCACCACATCGTGAAGTAACGCTGAACAGATAGAAGTAGACCCTAATCCGATTTCTACGCATGCGATACGTGCTACGGCAATAGGATGTAAAATATAAGGTTCGCCCGAACGTCTACGCACACCTTTGTGTGCCTGTCGGGCGAAGTTGAAGGCTTTCGTGATAATTTCAACCTTTTTCCGGTGTTTGCTTTCAAGATATCGGTCCAATAACTCCTGAAAGGCATTGTCTATCAGTTGTTCATCTGCTTGTTCCTGCGTAAGTTTGTCGTCAGTCATAATTCTCTCCCTTCTTTGAATCGATAATGCAAAAATAGGGAAAAATACGAATCAAACAAGCAAATGGCTGCTTTTCTTATCGGATACGTAATGATTTGCCAGCCCGGATGTTGCTCCCTTTAATTCCGTTCAATCGTCTGAGCTGATTTACACTAACTCCATATTTAGCTGCAATACCTCCTAACGTTTCTCCATTGCGGATACGATGGTATACTGCTTTTCCTGTATTCTGACTTTTGCTGGCACTACTGTTGCTGACGGTTACGGTACTGCGGCGTGTCTGATAAACCTCTGGCTTATAATTGTAGATGCTGTCTTCATGGTCGATGAAGCAGCTCATCATTTGGGTTGGCAGTCTCAAGGCATAGGGCTTTTCATTGCCTGGAATGATGTCTTTCTTGAACTCTGGATTCAAGGCCCGCAACTGGTCGATGTCAATTTTGCAAACCTCCGCTATTTGGTTCAGATTCAGTGAGCGATTTACGTGGACTGTATCCGTACTTTCGGGCATGTTCATTTCCATAGGACTGATATAATGCTCGCAATAATAAGTCATGATGTAATTGGCTGCTACAAATGCAGGTACATAGCCTCTGGTTTCTTTGGGAAGGTAATTGTAAATCTTCCAGAAATCCTTTTCTCCTCCCGCCCGGCGGATGGCTTTGTTGATGGTACCCGGTCCACAGTTGTATGCTGCTAACACGAGGTTCCAGTCGTGGTAAATGTCGTATAGGTCTTTCAAGTAACGGGCTGCGGCGCGTGTAGATTTAATTGGATCTCTCCGTTCATCTACTAGTGAATTGACTTTCAGACCATATACTTGTCCGGTACGAAGCATGAACTGCCAGAGGCCTACGGCTCCCTGTGCGGAAGTGGAGGTAGGATTCAATGCGGATTCAATGACGGGTAAGTATTTGAGTTCCAATGGGAGGTCATACAAATCAAGCGCTTCCTCAAAAATGGGCATGTATAGGTTGTTCGCACTCAGCATGAAAGATACTTTCTGCCGCAGGCGAGTGGCATACATGTCGATGAATTTCCGTATGATATCGTTATAAGGCATTTCAATGATAGCCGGAATCCGTTGCAGGCGGTCCATGTAGATAGAATCGCTGACTTCTGGGTTCTGGGTAGTCATCGTGCAGTTTTCAGCCGGATTGATATAGTGTTTGGATATCCAGTCCAAATAGAGACTGTCGGTGGTGGATATCATACCTTCCGGTAAGTCTATCACGTCTTCTTGTCCGTTTGCCGATTGTACAGTAATGCTTTTTTCTGTTTGCTGTGCAAAAAGTGAGGATGCACTGCAGATTGTGGCAGTCAGTAAACTGAAAAGTATCTTTCTCATTTGCTTAAAATTTAATACAGCATTGCAAGCCGACTCCTTGCGGACGGTTGCGGAATGCATCGTTAAAGATGGTGGGTTCCCATTTCATGCTGAGGTCTTTGCTGATGTCAAAATCAGAAAGCTCGGCATCGACATAGGCGTCAATCACCGATAATAAATATACACCAATAAATGCAAATATACTCAAGTCGCGTTGGCGACGATAAAGGTCTTTGCGTGAACGGAATAATTCTTGCCAATATTCAAGTCGATCGTTGATATTGGTTCCGGGAGGAAGGAAGTTCTCATAACTTTTGTTGTTGGGGTTGTTACTCATGATATCCTGATAGGCTTGGGAGTAATCCTTGTACATTTGTCCGTTCCATGTCAGGGCGTATGCACATCCTACGAAGCCTCCATAAATAATGGGTAACTTCCAATATTTCCGGTTGTAGATTTGTCCGGCTCCCGGGATGACCAGTCCCAGCCATACAGTCCGGTTGGAATTAGGTATCCAGCGTTTTTTCTCTTTTACAGGAGGTAGGGTATGTTGTAAAGAGTCATTTTGTTTTGCCAGGGCAGCTGTATCCAATGGTGATTCCAGATTCTTCAAGGCGAATTGTCGTTGTAAATCTGTCGTATCAGCCAATGCCAGACTATCTGCCTGATTCTTTATACGGATAGAATCGGCCGTGAGTGCACCTTCCCGATGCTTTTTGGCACGTTGAGCATATGCTTCTGTGCTCCCCCAATAAGGGGTGCAGAATAACAAGATCAACAATACTAAATATGTAAATATATGTGCTCTCAAAAGATTGTTTCCGTTTATTCTGTTTTTTTCAAAGAGTCTAAAATCTCCATAATTCTTTCCAAGTCTGCCTCGCTGTTAAAAGGAATGCTGATTTTTCCTTTTCCTTTATTGCTACAAGATAGCTGAACTTTGGTTCCGAAGAAACTGCACAGATGGTTTTGCAGCATGGAGTACTCTTCCGATAATTGTGCGCCTTTCGGTGCAATGGTTTTTCCTCCGCTTTTCACGCTTTCGCCGCTGGCCAGCGCTTTTACAATTTCTTCAACTTTGCGTACCGAGTAACCTTGGCTTACGATTTCATTGAAAATACGTATCTGCGTTTTAGGGTCATCTAAAGTCAGCAATGCGCGTGCATGTCCCATGTCGATTTCCTTGTTTTTCAGAGCCATCTGAATGGGAGCCGGTAGTTTTAGTAACCGTAGGTAATTTGCGATAGTCGTACGTTTCTTGCCTATTCGTTCGCTGAGTCGTTCCTGTGTCAGTTCATACTGTTCAATCAGGTGCTGGTAAGCCAGTGCGATTTCCAGTGAATTCAAGTCTTCACGCTGTATGTTTTCGATCAATGCCATTTCCATGACATTTTCGTCGTCTGCCGTGCGGATATAAGCTGGTATGGTTTTCAGTCCCGCTAATATGGAGGCTCTGTAACGTCTTTCTCCTGCAATGATTTGATAAGAATCCTCGCTGATTTGACGTAGGGTGATAGGCTGTATGATACCAATTTCAGCAATGGAGTCTGCCAGTTCCTGTAAAGCAATCGGATCAAACTCCCGGCGAGGTTGGTTGGGATTGACCGATATTTTGCTCAATTCTATTTCGTTGATAGAGGATGAGCCGGAGGTCTTTACCTCTTCATGAGATATCAAGGCATCCAGTCCTCGTCCTAATGCAAATTTTTTCTGTACTGCCATATACTTTTATTTGCTGTTTTTGGTTATAATTTCGTTGGCCAGGGCCAAATGGTTTTTTGCTCCGGTGGATTCTGCATCATAAAGGATGGCCGGAATACCGTGGCTGGGAGCTTCACTCAGTTTGACATTACGCTGGATGATGGTTTTGAATACCAGCTCCTGGAAATGTCGTTTCACTTCGTCATAAATCTGGTTAGCCAAACGCAGACGTGAGTCAAACATGGTTAGTAGAAATCCTTCAATTTCCAGCGAAGGATTCAGTTTTGTCTTGATAATCTTGATGGTATTCAGCAGTTTGCTAATTCCTTCCAACGCAAAGTATTCGCATTGAACTGGAATGATTACCGAGTCGGCAGCAGTCAATGCATTGATGGTAATCAAGCCGAGCGAAGGCGAGCAGTCTATTAGTATGTAGTCATATTCGTCTTTCATCGGTTCCAGTGCGTGTCGCATGATTTTCTCACGGTTCTCCAGGTTCAACATTTCAATTTCAGCACCTACCAGGTCGATGTGAGAAGGTATGATGTCTAATCCGTCAATATCGGTGGTGTAAATAGCTTCCCGGATGTCTGCCTGATTAATTAAACATTCGTAGATTGAACAATCAATGTCTTTCAAGTCCACGCCTAGACCAGATGAGGCATTTGCCTGAGGGTCAGCGTCAATCACTAGTACTTTCTTCTCGAGAGTAGCTAAAGATGCAGCCAAGTTAATCGTCGTGGTAGTTTTACCTACTCCTCCTTTTTGATTGGCTAAAGCAATAATTTTTCCCATATTAATCAGTTTATTCTGATTGCGAAGTAACGAATAATTGGTGACAGTGTCAATTAAAATTCCATGACTTTTTGGAAAGTGTTGAAAAGTCACCTCATCTGTTAATAACTTCACGCGGGCAAAGATATATATTTTTACTTAATTGCGTGACCCGGTTTGGTAAGATTAAGATTTGTTGTAACTTTACACTCATAAAAAGATTGAATGATAATATGATGAAAGAGAAACCATTTCTGTTGTTGTCGAACGACGACGGCTATGCTGCGAAAGGAATTCAGGAGTTGATAAAAGTATTGCGTCCTATGGCCGATTTGATGGTAGTCGCTCCTTCGGGTCCCCGTTCGGGAGCTTCCGGTTCCATTACTTCAGAACATCCTCTTCGTTGCACGCAATTGATTTCTGAATCGGGATTTACTTTATATAGTTGCACTGGCACACCAGTAGATTGTGTGAAGCTGGCTTTGCATGAATTGGTTCCTCGGGTACCCGATATGGTGATTGGAGGAATTAACCATGGGGACAATTCTTCTGTGAATGTACATTATTCGGGAACGATGGGAGTGGTGATTGAAGGTTGTCTGAAAGGAATACCTTCTGTAGGCTTTTCACTCTGCAATCATGATTCGGAAGCAGATTTCACGCCTACATTCCCTTATATACAGCGTATTGTAGAGGAGGTGTTGGTACATGGCTTGCCTTTAGGTACTTGCCTGAATGTGAACTTCCCCAACGTAAAGGAATTGAAGGAGGTACGTGTCTGCCGGCAGACAAATGGTGTGTGGACCAATGAATTTGTAAAGGCAGAGCATCCGAGGGGAGGCTATTATTACTGGTTGACAGGCTCTTATCAGAATAATGAACCGAATGCGGAAGATACGGACCATTGGGCGCTTGACCATGGATATGTGGCTATTACCCCCACACAGATTGATGTGACGGCTTATGCTTTGAAAGAAGAAATGACTCACTGGAATTTTCAGTTATGAAATACTATTTAATTGTTGGAGAAGCTTCGGGTGATTTACATGCCTCGAATTTGATGAAAGCTTTGCAAAAGAATGATCCAGCTGCTGAATTTCGCTTTTTCGGAGGCGATTTGATGGCGGCCGTGGGAGGTACCTTGGTCAAGCATTACAAGGATATGGCTTACATGGGATTCATTCCGGTTTTGTTGCATCTGCGGACGATTTTCAGGAACATGGATTTTTGCAAGGAAGACATTGTCGGCTGGCAGCCTGATGTATTGATATTGGTAGACTATCCGGGGTTTAATCTGAAAATAGCCGAGTATATCAAGGCGCATACCAGTATTCCTATATTTTATTATATTTCGCCCAAGATATGGGCTTGGAAGGAATATCGTATCAAGAATATTAAGCGTGATGTGGACGAATTGTTCTCCATCCTTCCTTTTGAGGTGGATTTCTTTCAGAAACATTCCTATCCTATTCATTATGTAGGCAATCCGTGCGTGGATGCCGTCGATGGTTTCCAACGGGCATACTCGGAAAATTTTGCTCAGTTTGTGGCACGTAACAAACTGGGTAGCAAACCTATCGTAGCGTTACTGGCCGGGAGCCGGAAACAGGAGATAAAAGACAATCTTTCGCGTATGATAGAGGCTTCCCGGTCGTTCCCGGAATATCAGTTCGTTATCGCAGGGGCGCCGGGCATTGCACCGGAGTTTTATCGGGCCTATATGGGAGAAAATGCGGAGATTGTGTTCGGGCAAACCTATGATTTGCTTTCCCACGCCACGGCTGCTTTGGTGACGAGCGGTACAGCTACCCTGGAAACGGCATTGTTCCGCGTTCCTCAGGTGGTATGTTACTACACGGCAGCCGGCAAGCTCGTGTCGTTTTTGCGGCGGCATATATTAAAGGTAAAATATATCTCGCTGGTCAATCTGATTGCCGGGCGTGAAGTGGTGGCTGAGCTGGTAGCCGATGGAATGACGGTGGAAAATGTGAAGACGCAGCTGGCCCGAATTCTTCCTAGTGGTGAGGGCTTGGAACAGATGTTGCAGGGATATGAGAGACTGATTAATTTGCTCGGTGAGGCCGGAGCTTCCGACAGGGCTGCTTCTCAAATGGTAGAATGTTTGCGACAGAAAAAGAACAAGTCCTCACATTCCAAATGAATGGAGGACTTGTATTGTAGGATATAAAAGGAAATTGTTGACTTTTTAAAAGCACGATATTATATATAGGTATACCACTGCTGCTGGAACCGCCACCAGTGTGCTGTCAAAGCGGTCGAGCATACCTCCGTGTCCCGGGAGAATATTTCCCGAATCTTTTATTCCCAAGGTACGCTTCAGCAGTGATTCTGTCAAGTCACCCAGCGTACCGAAAACCACTACCGTCAGGGCGAGTCCAATCCATACCCCTATTGGCATGAAGGGGAAGAAATGAGCCATAAGGATGGCGGCAATGATGTTGAATACACCTCCTCCAATGGAGCCTTCCCATGATTTCTTGGGTGAGATTCTCTCAAATAAGCGATGTTTCCCAAACAACATTCCAGTACAGTAGGCTCCTGTATCATTTATCCAAGTAAAGATGAAGATGGATAAAGGCAGTATCGGGTTATACTGTATACTGTTAGGGGAAGAATCACCCGTAGAATGATAGGCCAGTACGTTCAGCATGGCGAACGAAAGAGCAATATACACTTGGCTCATCATGGCATACGCCCAGTTGTTCAACGGGTTTTTCTTCTTTAAGTACAATTCGCTCACCAAGAGGTAGATGAGGAGGAATAAATAAGGTATCAGAATTTCACTCTGTCCGGGCATCACACCCAAATAGGCGAATCCGAAGAACAAAAAGACACCTGCCAGCATACAGATGGGCTTGTTGATTTCTACATCCGGCTGCTTACTGATAATGGTCCCAAATTCATGGATGGTCAGTGCGGTGATTAGTGCGAACAATAAGGAGAAAGAGATAGGCCCCCCGAGGATACATCCTACGAGGACGCCTACAAAAATAACTCCTGTAATGGCGCGTTGAATAAAATTGCTTTTCACGGTGTTTTATGTATTTCCCAATAAACTTGGCGGTTATTTTTCTCCTTCTGTAGGCTGAGACTCGTCAGTCGCAGGCTTTTCTTCCGGCTTTTCTTCCGTGGGCTCTGCGGGTTCAGAAGTCTCTTGCTTGTTCTCCAGCTGTTTGGCCGCTTCTGCTTGTTCGTTGGCGGCCATGATTTCTTCCGAACGTGAGGTCCACGGACGTTTACCAAATATACGTTCTACATCCTCTGCAAAGATAACTTCACGTTCTATCAGCAACTCGGCCAGTTCGTTGTGTCCTTCACTGTGCTCTTTCAACAACTCTTTAGCCCGTGTATATTGTTCATTGATCATGTTTTGTACTTCCTGGTCAATGAGTTCTGCGGTATGCTCACTGTAGGGCTTTGTAAAGCTATAATCTTCATTACTGTTGTAATAACACAAATTGGGGAGTTTATTGCTCATACCTGCGTAAGCAATCATGCCGTATGCCTGTTTGGTCACTCGTTCCAAATCATTCATTGCACCGGTAGAAATATGTCCGATGAAGAGTTCTTCTGCGGCGCGTCCACCTAAAGTGGCACACATCTCGTCTAGCATCTGTTCCTTCGTCGTAATTTGGCGCTCTTCTGGAAGATACCAAGCTGCACCCAAGGCACGGCCTCTCGGTACGATGGTGACTTTGATCAGCGGGTTGGCATGTTCCAGGAACCAGGAAATAGTGGCATGACCTGCTTCGTGCAGAGCGATGGCACGTTTTTCGGCTGCTGTCATTACTTTCGTCTTCTTTTCCAATCCACCTACAATACGGTCTATCGCAGCCAGAAAATCATCTTTTCCTACGCTCTTCTTTTGATGACGGGCGGCAATCAGGGCTGCTTCGTTACAAACATTGGCAATATCAGCTCCGCTGAATCCTGGAGTCTGGCGAGCCAGCAAGTCTACATCTACAGAGTCATCTAGTTTCAACGGTCTCAAATGCACGCCAAACACTTCCTTTCGTTCGTTCAAATCCGGCAGGTCCACGTAAATCTGACGGTCGAAACGGCCGGCACGCAGCAAGGCCTTATCCAGGATATCTACTCGGTTGGTAGCAGCCAGGATGATGACTCCACTGTTGGAACCAAATCCGTCCATTTCTGTCAGCAATTGGTTCAAAGTATTTTCACGTTCGTCGTTTCCTCCCATGCTTGGGTTCTTTCCACGGGCACGTCCTACGGCATCAATTTCATCGATGAAAATGATGCACGGAGCTTTTTCTTTGGCCTGACGGAACAAATCGCGTACGCGGGATGCACCCACACCCACGAACATTTCCACGAAGTCAGAACCGGAGATGGAGAAAAACGGTACATCAGCTTCTCCAGCTACAGCCTTGGCCAGCAAGGTCTTTCCAGTTCCCGGAGGGCCTACCAGCAAGGCACCTTTAGGTATTTTACCTCCCAGTTCCGTGTACTTTTGCGGTTGTTTCAAGAAGTCTACGATTTCCTGTACCTCCTGTTTGGCAGCTGCTTGTCCGGCTACGTCCTTGAAGGTGATGCGGTTGGTCCCTTTTTCAAAAAGCTGTGCCTTGCTTCTGCCTACATTAAAAACGTTCGATGAGCCACCGGCACCTCCTCCACCTCCCATCCGTCGCATGGCGAACATCCAGATGGCAATGAGGATGACAAAAGGCAGTACATTCCAAAGAATCAGGCTGAAGTAATCACTTTTCTTTTCATATTGTATGGAGCCGGTGAAGTTTCCAGCTTTCTGTTGTTCATCCAGAAATTTGTCCAAGGCTTCCATGGAACCTATTTGTACGTGGATAGCCGGACTTCTTCCCACTTTGCTGGCATCTTTTTTAAAGACATCCACAATGTGTTCCGGCTTGATATACATTTCTATTGTATTGTTATCGTATGCCACGATTTTATCTGCATATCCTTTGGTAACCATTTCCTGAAATTCTGTGTAGTTCACCTCTTTGGTGGCGCTACCTTCATCTCCAGAGAAGTAAAGAAAGGCAAAAATCATAGCGATAATGACGTAAAGCCACGTCAGGCTGAAACGTGGTACGTTGATTTTTGGCTTATTATTGTTTGAATTGTTATTCATAATTCTATACCTATATTATATTAGTCTAAGTCTGGAATGTGAGTCAGTTTGGCATCCGCCCACAAATGTTCCAAGTTGTAAAAATCCCGTACTTCCGGTAAAAATACATGCACAATTACGTCGCTGTAATCCATGGCAACCCATTGGGCATTTCTTTGTCCATCTATGGCATATACTTTGGTCCCGGTTTCTTTTCTGACATGTTCTTTGATGGAGTCAACAATAGCCAGTACTTGGCTAGGTGAGTTTCCCTGGCAAATGACAAAATATTTACAGATGGTATCTTCTATCTCAGTTAAATCGACAATTACAATCTGTTTACCTTTTTTCTCTTGAATTCCTTCAGTGATTTTTTCTATTAATTTTTTTGTTTCGTTCATTCGTTTGAATATTCCTATATTTATAAATAAAGTTCTTTATAATAAGTAGGGCAAATATACTTGCTTTTCCGTATATCAGAAAATTTTTGTTTGAAAGAAGCTGAAAAAAGAAGAAAAATATGTTTTTGAGAAGAAAAAAAAGCCCGAAAACTTTGTATGTTCCAAAAAAGTTGTACCTTTGCAGCGTCAAACAAAAAACGACAATCGTTCTTTAGATATTGGGCTATGGTGTAATGGTAACACAACAGATTCTGGTCCTGTTTTTCTTGGTTCGAATCCGAGTAGCCCAACTTCTTTTTGCTGCGTTTCCACGGAGGAAGCAACGCGTTATTGGGCTATGGTGTAATGGTAACACAACAGATTCTGGTCCTGTTTTTCTTGGTTCGAATCCGAGTAGCCCAACAAAAAGGTGTTCTGAGTAATCAGAATGCCTTTTTTGTTTCTTTCTTTATTCTTTCTGAATAGGATAAATATTTCTACAACTGATTTAAAATCAATGAACTGTGAATTTCTTTAATTTTTTCTGATTGTTAATCGGTGTTAATTATTGTCTTTTTACAAACAAATTAATTCGATTAATGGTTATTAAGTTATCGAGATTGAAAAATGTGATTAAGGTATTAAAGTTTGAATGAAAAAATGAAAAAGGTAACAATTTTGGTAGCTGCAGCTTTGGCTGTGACGTCTTTTTCTGCAAATGCACAAAAGGCGTATGAAGGAACTCGCTTCCTTGATAATTGGTATGTAGGTGTAAAAGGTGGTGTAACCACTCCAACCGCTCATTCTGCTTTTTGGCGCAACATGCGTGCGGAAACGGGTATTGAGTTGGGTAAGCAGATAACTCCAGTTTTGGGGGTTTCTTTTGAAGGATTGACCGGTATCAATACTTCAATGAGCAAGACCGCTTTCGATGATTTGAATTTGGGACTGTTGGGTAAGATTAACTTGAATAATCTTTTCTGCGGATACAACGGTCAGCCGAGATTGTTTGAAGTAGAAGGTATTGCCGGATTTGGCTGGGGACATGATTTCATGAACTCAGGTCTTGGATATGACCGTTCTTATATGGTGAGCCGTTTCGGAGCTAGCTTCAATTTCAATTTGGGTGAGGAAAAAGCCTGGGCAGTAAATATTCGTCCGGCCATTGTATATAGAATGGATGGAGAACGTGCTCAGGTATTGAATGTAAACAAGTCGAAGATTGAAATCTTGGCAGGAGTAACTTATCGTTTTGCCAGCAGCAACGGCAAGCATTACATGACTATCCAGAAGCCTTACAATCAGGCAGAGGTAAATTCTTTGAATGAATCTATCAATGCATTGCGTGCGGAAAATGCTCGCAAGGAGGAAGCTCTGAACGCAAAAGAAGCAGAAAACGCACGTTTGGCAAAAGAACTGACCGATTTGAAGAATGCTCCGAAAGAAGTGCAGACTATCGTACAGAACACGCACTCTAAGTCATTGGAATCTGTGGTTACTTTCCGTCAGGGAAAGACTGCGATCAGTGCAGATCAGGTGCCTAACGTAGAGCGTATTGCCACTTATATGAAGAACAACCCGAAGAGCACCGTGTCTATCAAGGGATATGCTTCTCCGGAAGGTAGCGCAGAAGTCAATGCACGTGTGGCTCAGCAGCGTGCAGATGCAGTGAAGAACATGCTGATTAGCAAGTATAAAATCAGTGCTTCACGTATCACAGCTGAAGGTCAGGGAGTAGGCGATATGTTCTCTGAACCGGATTGGAACCGTGTAAGTATTGCTACTTTGAACGAAGCTGAATAATTCTTTTATAATTGAAATAATGTAGTCTGAAAGGCTGTTGCAGGTAATGCTGTGACAGCCTTTTTTATGTTTTATCCTAGATGGGGAGGTTTTTACATTTCTTGTTTTTGTGAAATGTGGGAAAAGTGGCTGAAAAACATTATCTTTGTTGCCGAATTTGTAAAATCATGGAAGAACGTACACGATACAATGATTTTGCCAAGTTTCTGGCGCTTCATTTCCCTTTCAAGGTGCAGAAGATTTCCCTGAATGTGGGGTTCACCTGTCCGAACCGGGATGGGGCGAAGGGATATGGAGGATGTACTTACTGCAACAACCAGACCTTTAATCCGGCTTATTGTCGGACGGATAAGTCGGTGACGCAGCAGTTGGAAGAGGGCAAGGCTTTTTTCGCGCGGAAGTATCCGGACATGAGATACCTGGCTTACTTCCAGGCTTACACCAATACGTATGCAGAGCTGGAGAAATTGCGTCAAATGTACGAGGATGCCCTTCGGGTGGAAGGAGTTGTAGGACTGGTGATTGGTACGCGCCCCGACTGCATGCCCGAAGAGTTGTTGGATTATCTGGAGGAGTTAAACCGCCGGACTTTCCTGTTGGTGGAATACGGTATTGAGAGTACGGACAACCAGACCTTGCAACGGATTAACCGTGGGCATACGTTTGAATGTACGGCAGATGCCGTGAAACGTACGGCGGAAAGAGGGATACGTGTGGGAGGACACGTCATTTTAGGATTACCGGGAGAAGACCATGAGGCCATCATCCACCAAGCAGCACAGGTGTCAGCCTTGCCTCTGACCACGTTGAAGATGCATCAGTTGCAGTTGGTGCGGGGTACGCGTATGGCTCGTGAGTACGAACAGCATCCTGAGGACTTTCATTTATACGAAGTGGATGAGTATATTGACCTGGTGATTGATTATCTGGAATGTGTACGTCCTGACTTGGTACTGGAACGTTTCGTGTCACAATCGCCCAAAGAGTTGTTGATAGCCCCTGACTGGGGAATCAAGAATTATGAGTTTGCGGTCCGCATGAAGCGTCGTCTACAGGAAAGAGATACCTGGCAGGGTAAGTTTTATAATAAGGAAAAAGAATAAAAACAATATAGTATTTTTAATAATAGGATATCAATGGAAATTAAAGGTAAAGTGCATTATGTCGGTGTGAACGACCGCACAAAAGCATTGTTTGAGAATTTGTGGCCACTTCCTTATGGCGTATCTTATAACTCTTATCTGATTGCAGATGACGATATGGTGGCACTGGTGGATACGGTAGATGTCGCTTTTTTCGAAGTGTATATCAAGAAAATCCGCAGCGTTATCGGCGATCGTAAGATTGATTATTTGATTATCAACCACATGGAACCAGACCACTCAGGCTCTATCGCATTGATTAAGAAATATTATCCTGAAATTGTGCTGGTAGGTAACAAGAAGACTTTCGACATGGTGGAAGGATACTATGGCGTGACAGGTGAACGCTACGTAGTGGGAGATGGCGACTTCCTGAAACTCGGACATCACAACCTGCGTTTCTATCTGGTGCCGATGGTTCACTGGCCGGAAACCATGGTGACATTCGATGAAACGGATGGAATCCTTTTCTCTGGGGATGCTTTCGGATGCTTCGGAGCCTTGAACGGAGGTTGCATCGACCACAACATCAACACCGATATTTATTGGAACGAAATGCGCCGTTACTATGCCAACATTGTTGGTAAATTTGGTAATCCGGTACAGAAAGCTTTGCAGAAATGCGGGGGCCTGCCTATTAAGATGATTTGTCCGACTCACGGACCTGTATGGGAAGAATACATTCCGAAGGTAGTGGACATGTACGACAAGATGAGCCGCTATGAAGGTGAAGAAGGCGTGGTGATTGCCTATGGTACGATGTATGGTAACACAGAAGAACTGGCAGAAACCATTGCCGAAGAGCTGAGTGCACAGGGCATCAAGAACATCGTGCTGCACAATGTATCTCATACACCTCATTCTTATATCCTGGCTGATATCTTTAAATACAAAGGGCTGATTGCAGGCTGTACCACTTACAACATGCAGTTGTATCCTGAAATGGAGTCCTTGCTCAACAAGGTAGCTGCCCGTGAAATGAAGAACCGTCTGTTCGGTTACTTCGGCTCATTCACTTGGGCCAGTGCAGCGGTGAAAAAACTGGGTGAATTCACTGAGAAACTGAAATTCGAAGTGGTAGGTAACCCAATTGAAATGAAGCAGAGCATGAAGGCGGACAATTATGCACAGGCTAAAGAACTGGCTAAAGCCATGGCCGACCGTCTGAAAGCTGACCGCAAATAAGAAAAACAAATTTCCTTTTAGAAATAGGATATAAAAAATCTTCCACTGAGGTAATGCCTTCGGTGGAAGATTTTTTTATGTGATGTATTTGCTGGATGAAGCTCAGTCTTTTGCCTGATGTACCGTCAGCTGCGGGAACGGGAATCCGATACCTTCCTTGTTGAAGGTGTCATACACGATTTTGTTCATGTCGAAATATACGTCCCAGTAGTTTTCGGTCTTGGTCCAGACACGTACTTTGATATCCACGCTGCTGGCCGACAAGGCACCCAGTCCGATGAAAGGAGCAGGAGTGGTCAGAATACGGGTGTCTGCTGCAATGATACGTTCCAGTACGGCTTTCACCTTTTCAAAGTCCTCTCCATATTCCACGCCGAACACCCATTCCGCACGGCGCATTTCCTGTTTGCTGTAGTTGGTGATGGCGTTGCTGCTCAATGCGCCGTTAGGTACGAAGATAATGCGGTTGTCGGTGGTAGCCAGAATAGTATGGAAAATCTGGATTTCTTTGACCGTTCCGCTGGCTGAGTTGGGTCCGTCAATGTAATCGCCCACTTTGAACGGCTTGAATACCAGAATAATCAGTCCGCCTGCGAAGTTAGACAGATTTCCTGACAGAGCCATACCGATAGCCACACCGGCAGAGGCTAGGATGGCGGCGAAGCTTGTGGTTTCTACTCCCAGCTTGCTCACGATGGCAAATGCCAGAATCAAGTTTAGTAGGATGCTGAGCAGACTTTTCAGGAAGGTCTGTACGCTGATTTCCAATTTTCTCTTTTCCAGGATTTTGCTGACCAGCCGACTGATCTGCTTGATGATGAAACGACCTATAATGTAAATGATGATGGCCGCTAAAATGTCTTTTCCCACTTCAATCCCCCAGTTGAGCAGTCTGTCCAGAATCTGTTCCACATTGATTCTGGAAGCTGCCTTGCCTGCCTGTGCAGTTGCTTGTAATAATGTAAGTAACATGATTTGATGATTAATTAATAATACGGTTATTTATTCCTTTAATATACCTTTTCCCTCTCTGACAATTTCAGGTACATCTTCACAACAATTTATCACGGTAGAAGGTTCAATGCCTCCTATACCTCCGTCGATAATCAGGTCGGTCACACTGCCGAACTTTTCGTCAATCAGTTCCGGGTCGGTGATATATTCGATGTCTTCTCCCTTCTCCAGCGGAAGAGTTGTGGTCAGAATCGGGGCGTCGAGCAGACGACAGATTTCCCGAATGATAGGATGGTCGGGCACACGGATACCCACTTCTTTTCGGTTACGGAAGATTTTGGGCAGCCGGCTGTTGGCGTTCAGAATAAAGGTGAACGGACCGGGCAAGTTACGTTTCATCAGTTTGAAGGTGGCATTGCTCACTTGTGCATATTCGCTGATGTTACTCAGGTCGTAGCAGATGATGGACAAATTGTGCTTGCGCGGGTCGATATTTTTCAGCTTGCAGATACGTTCGATAGGCCGTTCTTTCAGGGCGTGACAGCCCATGGCATACACTGTATCGGTAGGGTAGATAAGGATACCGCCGTCGTTCAGCAGGTCGACTACGCGTTGCAAGTCTTCTGGCCGGTTGTTTTTGGGATATAATTTCAGTATCATGACGTTTATTCACGAATGATGAGACCTCGTGAATCGCAAAAATAAGAAAATTATTTCTTTTTCTTCCGTAGTTCTTGCGCAATTCGATAATGGATGGCCGCTTCTATTTCCTTCCCGCTTTTTTCGAGTGCCTCCGCAAAATATTCATGTGCTCCCGCATGCTCGGGTTTCAGGCTGGTTGCCTTATCCAGGTCGGTCAAAGCTTCTTCCGTTTTTCCGGTCAGCAGCCGGAGCTTGCCTCGGTTGTACACCGCCTTGAAGTCCTGTGGACGAAGCTGTACGGCCCGGTTCAGGCATTCTTCCGCTTCTTCCATTCGGTCCTCGTCGAAGAAAGTCACTCCCTTGCGTACCCAGGCATCCACATACTCCGGATACAGTTCCAGTGCCTTGTCGTAGTTGGCCTGTGCGGCCCGAGGGTCGTGTGCCTTGGTGATACATTCGTTGCCCATCAGGTAGTATTCGCGGGCATATTTCTGCAGGTTCTGCCGTTGCTGCTGCATCTGCTCTTTCAGTAGCCGGTTTTCCTCCTTGAGACGGTTGATAAGGCCCAGTTTCCGGCGGATGAACCGTTGTATCAGTGGTTTTTCTATGTCGTACCGGCTGTGAATAGCCTTGAAGAAGGCTTCCAGAAATTCTTCAAATTGTCCTTTGTCGAAGGCTTTCACGGCCGCCACGTACTGGATGTCGGCCTGTGCCTGTTTCATGGCCCGTTCAAAGGTCCGGTTGTCGTTGAAACGCTGGGCAAAGCTGACAATCTCCGGACGGACAAACACATCGGCAAGTGAGATGCGTCGCTTCAGCTGGATACCTTCGAGCGAGGTGCAGCGGCTCAGGGCTACGTAGGCCTGTCCTCCTGCAAAGACTCCTCCCGTAAAGTCGATGATGACCCGGTTGAAGGTGAGGCCTTGGCTCTTGTGTACGGTAATGGCCCACGCCAGCCGGATGGGATACTGCGTGAAAGTGCCCAGTTCTTCTTCCTCTATCTTTTTCTCTGTTTCATTGTAACGGTAGCGGATGTTGCTCCAGCTTTCCTTGTGTACGTCGAACTCACTGCCGTCTTCCGTCACCACGTAGATGGTGCCGTCGGCTGAGAGTCCCGAGACGGTGCCGATGGTACCGTTCACCCAGCGTTTTTCCTGATCGTTCTTGATGAAAATCACTTGTGCGCCCGGTTTGATAACCAGTTCCATGAGGGTGGGGAGGCTGCTTTCAGGAAATTCCCCGTGTATTTCTCCCTGAAGTGTAACCGGTTCGCCCGGCAGTTCCTCCAGTTTCTTTTCATTGATGTAGTCCACGTTGTCCCGGCGCGTGGCTAAGGTGATGTAGAGGTCGTTTTCTTCCGGACAGGGAGGTGTGGGGGTATAACGGGTGTTCAGCAGTTGCAGGTCGGCGGCTCCGGCGGTATTGGTCCGGATATGGTCGAGTACACTCACAAACACCTTGTCGGTCTGTCGGTACACCTTGGTCAGTTCGATGGACACCAGTTCCATTTCCTGAAACACCTTGGCCGAGAAGAAATATGGATTCGGGTAAAAACGGTTCAGAATTTCCCGTTCGTCACTTTTCACTACCGGTTCCAGCTGGAACACGTCACCCACGAGCAGCAGCTGTTTTCCTCCGAACGGCTCGCGCAGGTTGTGCGAGTAGGTACGCAGCACCTTGTCAATGAAATCGATGATGTCGGCCCGCACCATGGAAATTTCGTCGATGATGATGAGTTCGATGTTTTGAATCAGTTTCCGGTGGTCGGCAGAATATTTCAGGAAATCTTTCAGCTTCCGCCCCTGAAACTTCGGGTCGTCCGGCAGAAGCGGATGAAACGGAAGTTTGAAGAAGCTGTGCAGGGTGCTTCCGCCCGCATTGATCGCCGCAATACCCGTAGGAGCCAGTACCACATATTTCTTTTTGGTATGCTGGCAGACGTATTTCAGGAAAGTAGACTTACCCGTACCCGCTTTTCCGGTCAGGAAGACTGACTGGCGGGTGTACTGGATGAGCTTCAGGGCATTCTGAAATTCGGGGTTATCGGTATCTATTAGGGTCGGAGTCATGTGACGTTGTTTTTAGAAGCAAAGATACAGACAAAAGGGCAATAAAAAAAGCGGTTGGGTTTCCAACCGCTTTTTCGTCAGAATATTTACGAGAAGCCTTTCGGCATTTATCAGATTCATTCTTCAAATGCTGAACTTGTCAGCGTCGCTTGTTTATTTGCGTCTTTCGTCATTCAGCATTACATACCCCCAGATCATTGGATCTGCATTGGCAATTTTGTGGAAAATGTTTTTTACCTTTTTCATAATTGTTACCCTTTCTTTTTTTAGTTAGTTTAATTAAATCTTCTGGCGGACTTCCCAGCCGGCCTTGTTGTACTTGTTACCTAATTTATAATTACCTATGAAAACTTTTTCTGGGCTTCTTTCTTATTGCCCTTATCTTTTTACACCACAAAGATACTGCTTCCTTTCTTATAAAATATGTTTTATAGCATATTTTTTAAGTAGAGGCCCGATTTGTTGATGTAAATCAAATCCGAGGGTGGAAGGATTGCTTTTCGGTTACATTCTTCTCCTTCTCTCCCGAAAAACTTGTAACTTTGCTTCCGTTTTTGGAAGATTTATGACAGTAAGAACCAACAATCAATACGAAGAACGCCTGGGGACGGAACGGATGCTTCCCCTTATTTTCAAGATGGCGTTGCCGGCAGTGGCCGCACAGTTTGTCAATCTCCTATATAATATAGTAGACCGTATTTACATTGGACACATCCCCGAAATCGGAACGAATGCGCTGGCGGGAGTGGGAGTGACCACTTCTCTTGTCATCCTGATTTCCTCTTTCTCGGCCATTGTGGGGGCTGGAGGAGCCCCGCTGGCTGCCATGGCGTTGGGACAGGGCGACCGGGTGCGTGCGGGAAAGATTTTAGGCAACGGTTTCATGTTGCTGATTCTGTTCACCGTCCTTACTTCGCTGGTGTCTTATCTGTGTATGGAACCCATCCTGAAGTTTGCAGGAGCTTCTGCCGTTACGCTTCCTTATGCCGAAGATTATCTTTCGGTGTATTTGCTGGGTACGCTGTTTGTGGAAGTCTCCACCGGACTCAATACCTTCATCAATTCACAGGGACGCCCCAGCATCGCCATGTATTCCGTGCTGATTGGCGCCTTGCTGAATATCGTGCTCGACCCGGTTTTCATTTTCTGGTTCGACATGGGCGTGAAGGGTGCAGCACTGGCCACCATCCTCTCACAGGCTTGCAGTGCTTGCTGGGTTTTGGGTTTCCTGTGTTCCGACCGGGCTTCCCTGCGTCTGGAAAAACGCTACTTGAAGTTCGACCGTCGCATTGTGGGCGGTATGCTGGCCTTGGGCGTCTCTCCTTTCATCATGGCCAGTACGGAAAGTCTGGTAGGGTTTGTACTGAACGGTAGTCTGGAAAAATTTGGCGATATCTATGTGGGGGCTTTGGCTATCCTGCAAAGTGCCATGCAACTGGTCAGTGTGCCGCTCACCGGTTTTGCCCAAGGTTTTGTGCCGGTGGCCAGTTACAACTACGGGCATGGCGACCGGCAGCGGGTGAAAGACTGTTTCCGGATTGTGCTGACAGTGATGTTCTCCTTCAATTTCGTCCTGATGCTGCTGATGATTTGTTTTCCGTCCGTAGTGGCTTCCGCCTTTACGAGCGACCGGGAACTGATTGCCACCGTGGAGCATGTGTTGCCGATTTTTCTTGCCGGAATGACCATTTTCGGCCTGCAACGTGCCTGTCAGAACATGTTCGTGGCCCTTGGCCAAGCCCGGATTTCCATTTTTATCGCCTTGCTCCGTAAGGTCATTTTGCTGGTGCCTCTTGCCTTGGTGTTGCCCCGTTTCTTCGATGTGGAAGGCGTGTTTCTGGCTGAGGCCGTTTCGGATGCCACAGCCGCCATCTGCTGCACGTTGCTCTTCTTCTGGCAGTTCCCGAAGATACTCCGCAAAGCCCCGATTCCTGTGAAAAAATAGATTTTGTGGAATGAAAGGGTAAATTCATTGAAATACAAGTAGATAAGGTGTAAAATCTTTAGGTAAATTCTCTGTCCCACAGTGTGGGATACAAAAACCACAGTGTGGGATACATATTTCACACTGTGAAATACAAATCCCGCAGTGTGAAACAGAGAAAGTATAGGGGGATTTACAGTTATGCTTGCGGATGTTTGTAATTAAAGACGATTGGCACACAATTTTTTGGCAGAAATGACCTTTCATACCATAAATCTCCGTAATTTTAACCTCCGGGAATCCGGTAGGGATTTCCTTGTATCGTATTCGTATGTGGGGATAAGATTGATTGATGAAAAATATTATTGAGAGTATCAGAAAGCAATGTCCTGTATCCGACTCTACTATCAAGGAGCTGGAGTCTTATTTGACACCTTGTACTTTTCCTAAAAAGTACCAGCTGATTAAAGAAGGAATTTATTGCAAATATGCCTATTTCATAGAAAAAGGTACCATAAGAGCCTATTGGGTGGTGGATGGGGAAGAATATACCACTTCATTTGGCACAGAAGGCGGCATTGTGTTCAGCATGGATGAACTTTATTACAACCGGAAAAGTGAGGAATATGTAGAAACCTTGGAAGAAGTGCAAGCCTACAGAATCAGTATAACCGACCTCCAACATCTGTTCGAAACGAATCTGGAACTATGCAACTGGGGGAGAATCATCCATCAGAATGAATACAGAAGGCTCCACAGAAGTCATAAAGAGCGGCTGTCGCTCCCGGCCAAGGAACGTTATGAGGAATTCCAGAAACAGTTTCCCGAAATATGCAGGAAGGTGAACTTGAAATACATTGCTTCTTATCTGGGGATTACCCTTTCCACGCTCAGCAGACTGCGAAGCAAAAAGCCATAATTTGATGTAGGACAAATTTAAATTGGGGGTGATTCCCTATCTTTGCAGGGTCACATTCAATTTATTCCAAGATGAATCATCCAATTTCTTCCTCGGCCTTTGCCGATACGAAACCGCATTATGAACTGCTCGACGGACTGAGAGGAGTGGCCGCACTGCTGGTGGTGTTTTATCACATTTTTGAAGGTTTCTCTTTTGCCGGAGGGGGCACCCTCATCACGGTCATCAACCACGGCTACCTGGCCGTCGACTTTTTCTTTATACTTTCGGGTTTTGTCATCGGCTATGCTTACGACGACCGCTGGAAGAAAAATCTGACCTTGAAAGGCTTCTTCAAGCGAAGGCTGATTCGCCTTCATCCGATGATTGTCATGGGAGCGGTTATCGGTTACATTACCTTCCTTATCCAGGGAGGGGTGAAGTGGGACGGCACGCAGGTGGCTACCTCCGCAGTCATGCTGGCCCTCTTGCTGGCGATGTTTTTCATACCGGCCTATCCGGGAGCGGGTTATGACGTACGCGGAAACGGGGAGATGTTTTCGTTGAACGGTCCCAGCTGGTCGCTGTTTTTTGAATATATCGGGAATATTCTTTATGCTCTTTTCATCCACCGGTTGAGCAACAAAGCGCTGACCGTCTTGGTGATATTGCTTGGAGTAGGACTTTCGTGGTTTGCCTTGTCCGACGTGGTGGGCTACGGCATGATTGGCGTAGGCTGGACGCTCGACGGACTGAACTTCTGGGGAGGGATGTTGCGAATGCTCTTTCCGTTCACGCTGGGCATGCTGATATCGCGGAATTTCCGACCGTTTAAGGTTCGGGGGGCGTTTTGGATTTGCAGTGTCATTCTGTTGGTCCTTTTCTGTGTGCCTTATGTGGAAGGCCATTCGCCCGTGTGTCTGAACGGGGTGTTCGAGATGGTCTGCATTGTCATCATATTCCCTATGCTGGTTTGTCTGGGGGCTTCCGGACAGACCACCGACAAGCGGTCGACCCGTATCTGCAAGTTTTTAGGCGATATATCCTATCCGTTGTATGCCATTCACTATCCTTTGATGTACCTGTTCTATGCGTGGCTGATTGAAAACAAGCTGTACACGCTGGGAGAAACTTGGCCGATGGCGGCACTGGTTTATTTCGGAAGCATCGTCTTGGCCTATCTGTGCCTGAAACTCTATGATGAGCCTGTAAGGAAGTGGTTGGGCAGGAAGTTTGTAATTACACTTTAAAAGGCTTGCGGAACTTGCATCCGTTTTTCCACTGCGAGCAGCCGTAGGCCGTCTTTCCCTTAATGATGATACCTGTGCCGCATACGGGGCAGGCTTTGCCCAAAATACTGTCGTCGGCTGGAAGGGTATCCTCTTTAGGAGTATCCGGCGCGGCGGTTTTCTTGCTGGCCCGTGGCTTGCGGGGAGCGGCTTTCTTCTTGGGCTCACCGTCGTTGCTCTTGGGGGCGGCAGCTTTCTTTAACGGGATTTTCGGACTGTCGTCGGTAGTGACGGTGACACGGCGGTTGCTGTTGTCGCGCAACACACTGTACACAATGTCGGTAACCATCTGTTTCAGTTCGGCCAGGAAGGTACCTGCATCGTAGCTCTTCCGCTCGATTTCCCGGAGTTTCTTTTCCCAGATACCGGTCAGTTCGGCCGATTTCAACAGTTCCTCGTGAATCAGCTGAATCAGTTCCGCACCCGTAGGAGTGGCAATCAGGTTTTTGCGTTCCTTGCGGATGTAATGCCGCTTGAACAAAGTCTCGATGATGGCGGCACGGGTAGACGGGCGGCCGATGCCGTTTTCTTTCAAGGCATCCCGCAGTTCGTCGTTTTCCACTAACTTTCCAGCGGTTTCCATGGCACGCAGCAGGGTAGCTTCGGTATAAGGTCGGGGTGGCTGTGTCCATTTCTCGTTGAGCATCGGATTGTGCGGGCCGCTTTCCCCCTTAGTGAAGACGGGCAACACGCTTTCTTCTTCGTTTTCCTTGTTTTCTTCCGACACGTCCTTGGCAAAGATGATTCGCCAGCCGGGCTCCAGAATCTGTTTGCCGGTTACCTTGAACTCAATTTGGTCGGCTTCCCCGATGACGGTGGTCGTCGAGAATTTGCAGTCGGGGTAGAACACCGCGATGAAACGGCGGGCTATCAGGTCAAATACCCGTTTTTCCATGTCGCTGAGGCCCTGCGGTTGTACGCCTGTAGGGATGATGGCATGGTGGTCGGTCACCTTGCTGTTGTCGAATACCTTTTTCGATTTGAGGAGTGGTTTCCCAGCCAGTGCGGCTGTGTAGGTGGTATAGTCTTTCAGTCCTTCTAAGATCTTCGGACACTTGGGATAGATGTCATCACTCAGGAAAGTGGTATCCACACGCGGATAGGTGGCTACTTTCTTTTCATACAACGACTGGATGAGCTGCAAGGTCATGTCGGCCGAGTAGCTGAATTTCTTGTTGCATTCTACTTGAAGGGAAGTCAGGTCGAACAGGCGGGGAGGCGCTTCCGTTCCTTTCTTGGAGCTGACTTCGGTCACGGTGAAATTAACGTTCCGGATGCGTTCAAGTAACTCCTTTCCTGTCTGTTCATCGGTAATCTGCGGAATACCCCGGTTGGCATCGGTCTGTGTCTTTTTCTTGGGCGAAGGATTCTCTTTTTCCTTCTCGGCTTCTTCTGCCAATTCCTCGTCACTTTTGCGTACAATGGCCGAGAAGACCGTATCGCGGTAGACCGTCTTCAGTTCCCAGTATTGTTTGGGTACGAAATGTTCGATTTCCTGCTGCCGTTTTACAATCAGGGCCAGGGTAGGTGTCTGTACCCGCCCGATAGAAAGTACCTGTTTGTTCTGTCCGTATTTCAAGGTATAGAGTCGGGTGGCGTTCATACCCAAGGTCCAGTCGCCGATGGCCCGGCTCAGTCCGGCTTCGTAGAGCGGTTGGAACTCCGACTGGTCTTTCAAGTGTGCAAAGCCGTCGCGGATGGCCTCTTCCGTCAGTGAGGAAATCCAGAGTCGTTTGACTGGACACTTGGCTCCGGCCTTCTGCATCACCCACCGCTGGATGAGTTCTCCCTCCTGGCCGGCATCCCCGCAGTTGATAATCATTTCGGCTTCCTGCATCAGCTTTTCGATGATATGGAACTGCTTCTCAATCCCACTGTCGTTGATCAGCTTGATGCCGAAGCGGGGTGGAATCATGGGCAGGGTACTCAGGCTCCACGTTTTCCATGAAGGAGTATATTCATGCGGTTCTTTCAGGGTACACAAATGACCGAATGTCCAGGTCACCTGGTATCCGTTTCCTTCAATGTATCCTTCTTTTCGGTTCTTGGCTCCCAGCACGTCGGCGATGTCGCGTGCCACGCTGGGCTTTTCGGCGATGCAAACTATCATGGTCTTTCTTTCAATATGGGGCAAAATTACGCAAAGTTGCCTGAATAGAAAAATAAAATCTTTATCTTTGAGCGGAAACGACTGACAGCCTTTCTTTTGGCAAGGTTTTTGTAAAATAGAATGTATAACGATTAAATGAAGAAATTATGTTTATTTGGATTGTATTTATAGGTATTGCGATTCTCAGTTACATGGTGCAGGCCAGTCTGAAGAGTAAGTTTGAGAAATATTCACAGATTCCGCTGACCAATGGGATGACGGGAAGGGAAGTCGCCGAAAAAATGTTGCGTGACAACGGTATCTACGACGTGACCGTGACCAGTACGTCGGGGATGCTGACCGACCATTATAACCCGATGAACAAGACGGTGAATCTGAGTGAAGGGGTATACGGTAGTGCAAGTGTGGCTGCGGCGGCAGTAGCTGCCCATGAGTGTGGACATGCCGTACAGCATGCCAGGGGATATGCGCCTTTGCGGATGCGTTCAGCCTTGGTACCGGTGGTACAGTTTTCTTCTTCCATCGTATCGTGGGTATTGTTAGCGGGCATCATTATGTTGCAATCTTTTCCGCAGCTGTTACTGATTGGTATCTGCCTGTTTGCCATGACTACCTTGTTCAGTATCATCACACTCCCGGTGGAGATTGATGCCAGCCGTCGTGCATTGGCTTGGTTGAGCCGGGCAGGTATCACCAATGCCTTTAACCATCAGCAGGCCACGGATGCGTTGAAGTCGGCTGCCTATACTTATGTCGTAGCGGCACTGGGTTCACTGGCTACGTTGATTTACTACGTGACAATTTATACGAATCGTCGTGAGTAAGCGTGAAATCCTTTCATTTTGTGTGCGGAAGGTAGAAATTTTATTCGTAATTTTGCCGCGTTAATTTAAAGACTGATTCATTATGGCAACAAAACCAAGTATACCGAAAGGAACAAGAGACTTTTCGCCGGTGGAAATGGCGAAACGTAACTATATATTCAACACGATTCGCGAAGTGTTCTATCTTTATGGATTTCAGCAGATTGAGACTCCTTCCATGGAAAACCTGTCTACCTTGATGGGTAAGTACGGGGAGGAAGGCGACAAACTGCTTTTCAAAATCCAGAATTCGGGGGATTATTTCTCTGGGTTGACCGATGAAGAGCTGTTGAGCCGGAACGCAGCCAAGCTGGCCAGCAAGTTCTGTGAGAAGGGTTTGCGCTATGACCTGACGGTTCCTTTCGCACGTTACGTGGTGATGCACCGTGATGAAATCACTTTCCCGTTCAAGCGTTTCCAGATTCAGCCGGTATGGCGTGCCGACCGTCCGCAGAAGGGACGTTACCGTGAGTTCTACCAGTGTGATGCCGACGTGGTGGGCAGCAATTCGCTGCTGAACGAGGTGGAACTGGTACAGATGATTGATACGGTGTTCCGGAAATTCGGTATCCGGGTTTCCATCAAGATTAATAACCGCAAGATTCTGACCGGTATTGCAGAAATTATCGGAGAAGCAGACAAGATTGTCGACATTACGGTAGCCATCGATAAGTTGGATAAAATCGGCCTGGACAATGTGAATGCGGAACTGGCTTCAAAGGGTATTCCGCAGGAAGCGATTGACAAGTTGCAGCCGATTATTTTGCTGAGCGGTTCGAACGAAGAGAAACTGGCTACATTGAAGAATGTGCTGGCTGCCAGTGAAACTGGTCTGAAAGGGGTGGAGGAAAGCGAATTTATCCTGAAGACGATTGCCGGATTGGGCATCAAGTCGGAAGTAGAACTGGATTTGACGTTGGCCCGCGGATTGAACTATTATACAGGAGCCATCTTTGAAGTGAAGGCACTTGACGTACAGATTGGTAGTATCAGCGGTGGTGGCCGTTATGACAACCTGACAGGTGTGTTCGGCATGGATGGTATGTCGGGGGTAGGTATCTCTTTCGGTGCCGACCGTATTTATGATGTATTAAACCAGTTGGATTTGTATCCGAAGGAAGCGGTGAACGGTACCCAGTTGTTGTTCGTCAACTTTGGAGAAGCAGAAGCAGCTGCTGTACTTCCGATTTTGGCCAAGGTGCGTGCGGCAGGTATCCGTGCAGAAATTTATCCGGATACTGCCAAGATGAAAAAGCAGATGAGCTATGCCAATGCGAAGATGGTACCGTTTGTAGCCATTGTAGGTGAAAACGAAATGAAAGAAGGAAAAGTAACACTGAAGAATATGGCAAGCGGCGAGCAGTCGCTGGTCACTCCGGATGAACTGGTAGCTGCCATTCACGGATAAGTGTGATGCATTTATAGAATAAGGACACAGGTTTCACGGAAGAAGACGGAAGAGGCAAAGGCTTCGGGCTTCGGTTTCGTGGAACCTGTGTTTTTTATCGGTCAACTTGAATAATAATTGAAGATATGGAAATCGTATATTTAGTGATGGGAGTAATTGTGGGAGGTTTACTGGGGTATTTGTTTGCAGCCCGGAAATCGGTGGCCTTGCGTTCACAATTGCAATGGAGTGAGGCACACGCCCAGGATTTGCTTCAAGCAGAAAAGGAACGTGCGGCGGCTTTAGCAGAACAATATAAGAAAGAGACGGAGAGACTGCACGGGCAATTGGATGAACTTTCCGGAAAGTGGAGTGAGACCGGTCGGGCATTGGCCGCTTCACAGGCGGAACGGCTGAACTTGGAAGAACGATTGGCGCATCAGAAGGAAGAAGTGGAGCAGTTGCGGAAGCAGTTGAATATGGAGTTTGAGAACATGGCCAATCGCATTTTCCAGCAGAAGACCGAGGCGTTCAACCGGCTGAGTTCGGAAACATTAGGTAATCTGTTGAAACCTTTCGGCGAAAACCTGAAGGAGTTTAAACATCAGGTGGAAGAAGTGTATGACAAGGAATCCAAGCAACGTTTTTCGTTGGAGGACCGTATCAAGGAACTGATGCAGTTGAACAAGCAGATTAGTGACGATGCCAACAACTTGACCCGGGCGTTGAAAGGGGATTCCAAGGTACAGGGAAACTGGGGTGAAATGATTTTGGAAACTATTCTGGAGAATTCCGGACTGCGGGAAGGGGAAGAATATTTCCGTCAGGAGTTCCTGAAAGATGAACACGGCGAGCCGCTCAAGAATGAGCTGGGACAACGGATGCAGCCTGATGTGCTGGTGGTCTATCCGGACAACCGGCAGGTGATTATCGACTCGAAGGTGTCGCTTACAGCTTATGCCAATTATGTGGGGTGTGAGGATGCTGGACAGCGGGAACAGTACCTGAAAGCCCATCTGGCTTCGGTCAAGGCGCACATTGATGAATTGAGCCGGAAGGATTATTCCAGTTACAATGTGTCTGCATTGGACTTCGTGATGATGTTCGTGCCGAACGAGCCGGCGTACCTGCTGGCATTGCAGGCCGATCCGGATTTGTGGAACTATGCCTATCAGAAGAAAGTGGTGCTGATGAGTCCTACGAATCTGATTGCGGCGCTGAGGCTGGCGCTGGATTTGTGGAAGCGGGAGTATCAGGTGAAAAACATTCAGGACATCATCAAACGAGGTACGGTGCTGTATGAGAAGCTGGTGGGTTTTACCGAGACTTTCGAGAAAATCGGTGATACACTGCAGGCAGCTTCTACGGCCTATAAGAATGCCTTGGGACAGCTTTCGCAGGGGAAAGGCAACTTGATTCGCCAGGCGGACATGTTGACGGAACTGGGAATTACGTCGAAAAAGAAATTTTCTCCGCGGCTTCGTCAAGAGGCTGACAAGGATGTGGCACCGGCTGCACCTGCCAAAGACCTGTTTTCGGACGCAGCCGAAAAATAAATCAGAAAAGCCTTGATGTGGGAAGAGAGAGCTCTTTGAAAGGGGTGGTCTGGAAAGAAAAGTTTGTGTCGGATGGCAAACGATGTCAGGTAGGCAACGCACTTTGTCAGAATTTTCATGTCAGAATGTCAGAATTTAGTGTTTGGCACACTTTTCGTAAGGAGTTCGGTGCTTTCATGCGGCAACGCATGGAACTATTACTTAGTATAAACGTAAAAAAATATAGAATTATGAACATTAAACCATTAGCAGACAGAGTCCTGATTCTTCCGGCTCCTGCAGAAGAAAAAACAATCGGTGGTATTATTATTCCTGACACAGCAAAAGAAAAACCGTTGCAGGGTGAAGTGGTAGCCGTAGGCCATGGCACAAAAGACGAAGAAATGGTCTTGAAAGTAGGCGATACAGTCTTGTACGGTAAATATTCTGGTACAGAAATCGAATACGAAGGCGTGAAGTATTTGATGATGCGTCAGAGCGACGTGTTGGCTGTTCTGGGATAATTCATTTATTCATTGTTTAATTAAGAAGATTAGAAAGGAAATTTCAATATGGCAAAAGATATTCTCTTCAACATTGACGCTCGCGATCAGTTGAAAAAAGGTGTAGATGAATTGGCTAATGCAGTGAAAGTGACACTGGGCCCGAAAGGACGTAACGTAATCATCGAAAAGAAATTCGGTGCTCCTCACATTACAAAGGATGGTGTGACAGTAGCGAAGGAAGTGGAACTGAGCGACCCTTTCCAGAACACTGGTGCACAACTGGTGAAATCAGTAGCCTCAAAGACTGGAGACGATGCCGGAGACGGTACTACTACCGCAACCGTATTGGCTCAGGCAATCGTAGGCGTAGGTTTGAAGAACGTTACAGCCGGTGCTAATCCGATGGATTTGAAACGTGGTATCGACAAGGCCGTTGCAAAAGTGGTTGAATCTATCAAGTCACAGGCTGAAACAGTGGGTGACAACTACGACAAGATTGAACAGGTAGCTACTATTTCTGCCAACAACGATCCGGTTATCGGTAAATTGATTGCAGACGCTATGCGTAAGGTTTCTAAAGATGGTGTTATCACTATTGAAGAAGCTAAAGGTACTGATACGACTATCGGTGTAGTAGAAGGTATGCAGTTCGACCGTGGTTATTTGTCAGCTTACTTTGTAACCGATACGGAAAAGATGGAATGCGTGATGGAACATCCGTATATCCTGATTTACGATAAGAAGATTTCTAACTTGAAAGATTTCTTGCCTATTCTGGAACCGGCTGTACAGAGCGGACGTCCGTTGCTGGTCATCGCAGAAGATGTAGACAGCGAAGCTTTGACAACTTTGGTTGTAAACCGTCTGCGTAGCCAGTTGAAGATTTGTGCAGTGAAAGCTCCGGGCTTCGGCGACCGTCGTAAAGCCATGCTGGAAGATATCGCCGTATTGACCGGTGGTGTGGTTATCAGCGAAGAAAAGGGCTTGAAACTGGAACAGGCTACTTTGGAAATGCTGGGTACTTGCGACAAGGTAACTGTGACAAAAGAAAATACCACTATCGTAAACGGTGCCGGTCAGAAAGAATTGATTCAGGAACGTGTCAACCAGATCAAGGCTGAAATCAAGAATTCTACTTCTGACTACGACAAAGAAAAACTGCAGGAACGTCTGGCTAAGTTGTCAGGTGGTGTAGCTGTACTTTACGTAGGTGCTGCCAGCGAAGTGGAAATGAAGGAAAAGAAAGACCGTGTAGATGATGCCTTGTGTGCTACTCGTGCCGCTATCGAAGAAGGTATCGTACCGGGTGGTGGTGTCACTTACATCCGTGCCATCGATGCATTGGAAGGTATGAAGGGTGACAATGCCGATGAAACAACTGGTATTGAAATCATCAAACGTGCCATCGAAGAGCCGCTTCGTCAGATTGTAGCAAACGCTGGTAAGGAAGGTGCCGTAGTGGTTCAGAAAGTACGTGAAGGCAAGGGTGACTTCGGTTACAATGCCCGTACAGATGTATACGAACACTTGCACGCTGCGGGTGTAGTTGATCCTGCCAAAGTAACTCGTGTAGCTTTGGAAAATGCCGCTTCAATCGCTGGTATGTTCCTGACTACAGAATGTGTCATCGTAGAAAAGAAAGAAGAAAAAGCTGAAATGCCGATGGGCGCTCCAGGAATGGGCGGCATGGGAGGCATGATGTAATTCTCTCCTTTTGAGATATAAAAGTGAAATCCCAACCGGATGGTTCCGGCTGGGATTTTTTTTGTCTGAACGCAGGGATTTTCTTTTATTATAGAAGTTCGTTCTTATATGAAGGGGATTGAATCATTGTGCTTCGATAGATGAGTAGGTCCTGGAAAGAGATCTTTCTCAGGGGATAAGTGGAAAAAGGGAGGAAGGAAAAATTTGGATTATTCTAGCTTTTTCTCTATTTTCCGCAGATGGAAATTGAGACTTAAAACTAGATTATATGACAAAAGAAGAATTGATGCGAAAAGCAATAGACCTGTCTGTAAAGAATGTGGCAGAAGGAGGAGGACCTTTCGGGGCCGTGATTGCCCGGAATGGGGAGATTGTGGCCACGGGAGTCAATCGGGTGACTCCAGATTGTGACCCGACGGCTCATGCGGAGGTGAGTGCCATTCGGGCAGCAGCCAAGAAGTTAGGTACGTTCGATTTGAGCGGATGTGAAATCTATACTTCGTGTGAACCTTGTCCCATGTGCTTGGGGGCTATCTATTGGGCACATCTGGACCGGATGTATTATGGAAATAACAAGCATGATGCGGCAGCCATTGGTTTCGACGATGCCTTTATTTATGAGGAACTGGAGCTGAAACCGGCAGACAGACGTTTGCCTTCAGAGGTATTGCTGCCCGAAGAAGCTATTAAGGCCTTTCAGGACTGGGCTGCCAAAACGGATAAGGTGGAATATTGAAATGGTTCGGCAATGAGGCAGTAGTGTCTTGTCGTTTTTTAGGTTTCCCTTGGCGGAAACGTACGTTTTCCTTCGCAGAAACATACGTTTCCGCCGGGGAAAACGTATGTTTTACGGTAGGGAAACTTAGTTGGGACAAACGTGTTTTTCCGAAAAGCAAGCAGCGTTTTCAGATTCGTTTTACTGACCGTTATTCCGGCTGGAGTACGGTCGTGAATTCCCGTTCAAAGTTAGGTGTAAACACGTCTTTCCCTAAGTTCTGGCGGATTTCTTCGATGGACCAGAAACGCCCTCCATCCAGTTCTTCACTGGGAGAGATAGGTCCGTCGTACACGGTCTTGTGGGAAAATACCAGTTCTTTTTCCCGGGCAGATTCAAATACATAGTGGGCCAGCAGTTGGGGCGTGAAGTCGGTAATGCCGAGTTCTTCGCGGACTTCCCGCTTCAAGGCCATCTCTACGCTTTCTCCTAAATCGATATGTCCTCCTACGGAAGTATCCCATTTGCCGGGCTGGATGTCTTTCCAGTCCGGTCGTTTCTGCAGATAGAGCTCCCCTTTGCTGTTGAATACATGCAGGTGGACTACCGGGTGGAGGAGCTTGCTGCCATTATGACATTCTCCCCGGGTGGCTGCTCCTATGAGGTTGCCTTCCTCGTCTACGAGAGGAAACATTTCTTCGCTATTATCTTTCATCGGTTGAGGCTTTTAAAATTTAGGGTATCAGTAAGGACGAATCGCCGTAGCTCAGGAAACGGAAATCGTGAGCCAAGGCATAATCGTAAATCGGTCGCCAGTTGCCTTTTACAAAGGCTGAAACCAACAACAGCAGGGTGCTCTGCGGCTGATGGAAGTTGGTCACCATTTTCTTGACGATGTGATATTCGTATCCCGGAGCGATGATAATCTGGGTACTGGTGTGCAGGGCTTCCAATCCGTGACGGTCCATGTAGTCGAGGAGGTGTTGCAGGGCCTCCATCGTGCTCAGTGTCGGATGAGTGTCGTAGGGTTGCCATTGCTGTACGTGCAGCTCTTCCTGGCTGGCATCCGGATGCTGTGATACCGTCACGCCGATGTAGTAAAGGCTTTCGAGGGTACGGACAGAAGTGGTACCTACCGCTACCGCCTCGCCTCCGTGCGCCAGCAGTTTCTCGATGGTGCTCCGGTTTACGGAGATGTATTCCGTATGCATTTCGTGTCCTTCAATTTCTTCACTCTTTACAGGTTTGAACGTGCCGGCTCCCACGTGGAGGGTCACTTCCTCCAGGTCGACTCCTTTTTCTTTCAGGGCGTTCAATACGCGCTCGGTGAAGTGCAGGCCGGCGGTCGGGGCCGCTACGGAACCTTTTATCTTGGAATAGACCGTCTGATAGGTTACTTTGTCACTTTCCTGCGTCTCTCTGTTCAAGTAGGGAGGAATGGGCAGTTCGCCGAAGAATTCCAAGATGTCGGCAAAAGTCACTTCGGGGTTGTCCCAGGTGAAATCAATCCAGTGGCTGGTGCCGTGGCAGGCGCCACGGGTGGCTGTCAGGGTCAGGGTCTTGCCTTTGACTGTCATTTCCTTATGCAGCGGGCCTTCCTTCCATTTCTTCAGGTTGCCAATCATGCAGAGCCAGGCGGAGTGTTGGGTTTGCTGGAAGTTGAGGGCATAATCGTTGGGCTCGATGGGCTCCAGACAGAATATTTCAATCAGCGCACCGGTTTCCTTGCGGAAATGCAGACGGGCCTGAATCACTTTCGTGTTGTTGAAAATCATGAGGGTGCCGGGTTCCAGGTAATCCGGAAGGGAAGTGAAATGGGTTTCACTGATTTGTCCGTGCTGATATACCAGCAGCTTGGACTGGTCGCGGACCGGCAGCGGAAATTTCGCGATGCGGTCATCCGGCAGCGGATAGTTGTAATCGCTGATTTTTATATGCTTGGTATCTTCCATGTCTTTTTATTTTTTTGCAAAAGTACAATAATTAGCAGAATCCTCCTAACAGAATAATTTTTTCGTGGACTTCGTTTCATGGCTCTTTGAATAATTTCCATATTCCGATGAAAGTCGTTACATTTGTCAGAGTTATAAAATTGGAGAAAGTTATGAAAATAGGAGATAAAGTACGTTTCCTGAGCGAAGTGGGCGGAGGAATTGTCCGTGGCTTTCAGGGAAAAGATGTGGCATTGGTAGAAGGAGAAGACGGGTTTGAAATTCCCATGCTGATTAAGGAATGTGTGGTGATTCAGACAGATGACTATAATATTCCGTTGAAGTCGACCAAGAAGCCTTCGGCTCCGGAGGTGGAAGAGGAAGAAGAAGTGGAAGAAGAAAAACCGATTACGTATCGGGCTCCTGAGATTCGTGGGAACGATGTGCTGAACGTGTTCCTGGCCTACGTGCCGCAGGATGTGAAGGCTATCTCTTCTACAGCCTTTGATGCTTACCTGGTGAATGACAGCAATTATTTTGTAGACTATTTGTATCTGTCCGCAGAAGGCAACAGCTGGACGTTGCGCAGCCGGGGTACGGTGAAACCGAACATGAAGCTGCATCTGGAGGAGTTTGAAAAGAGTGACCTGAACGAAATGGAGCGTGTGGCGGTCCAGCTTCTGGCTTATAAGGACGACCGTAGCTTCCTGTTCAAGCCGGCGGTGAGCCAGGAATTGCGCATCGACACGGTGAAATTCTACAAGCTGCATACGTTCCAGCCTTCCGATTTCTTTGAAGAACCGACGTTGATTTATGAGATTGTGAAGGACGATGAGGCGGTGAAGCAGGTCTTCGTATCGGCCGATGACATCAAGAATGCCTTGTTGCAGAAGAGCGTGCAGGATGTACCGGCCAAGGTGCAGAAAAAGCAGCATGTAGTGAAAAACGAGATTGTGGAGGTGGACTTGCACATCCATGAATTATTGGACGATACCACCGGCATGGGCAATGCAGAAATGCTGAACTATCAGCTGGAGGTGTTCCGCAAGACGCTGGAAGAGTATAAGCAGAAGAAAGGCCAGCGGATTGTGTTTATTCATGGTAAGGGAGACGGCGTGCTGCGCCGGGCCATCCTGGATGAACTGAAGCGGAAATACAAGACTTACCAATGGCAGGATGCTTCTTTCCGGGAATACGGATTTGGAGCTACGATGGTGACAATACGTTAAAAAGATATGGGAACTTTGAAAGAATTGCTGTCGGCCGACCGTTTTGCGGCGGAGGCAGGAGTAGAATTGTTGGAAATCAGTCCGGGATATGCCAAGGCGCGGATGAAAGTGACCGAAAAGCATTTGAATGCCGGAGGGGTTTGCCAGGGAGGTGCGTTGTTCACACTGGCTGACTTGGCTTTCGCCGCGGTGGCAAACAGCCGGGGGAGGTTGACCTTGTCGCTGAATGCGAACATCACGTTCTTGCGTGCGGTGAGCCAAGGTTATGTGTATGCGGAGGCTACTGAGACGTACAATCATGCCCGGGTGCCTTTTATCGAGGTACACTTGGTGGATGAACAGCAGCAGCTGATTGCCGTACTGACCAGTTCGGGTTACCGGAAAAGTGAGGAGTTGGAGGTAGACGAGCTGGAATAAAGTGGAAAGAAATTGTCGGGAGTATTCCCGCTCCTGAATGATGGAAAAATCCCCCTTGTTTTCAGGAATTTGAAGCGACCCTAAAAAGTGGAGTATAAAACTTTTGGGATTACTTCAATTCAGAAGCGAGGGGGATTTTTTTTACTCGTTTGTTAGATTTGTGCAAAGGCTTGTGTCAAGTCGGCAATCAAATCATCGATATGTTCGGTACCTATTGATAAACGGATGGTAGCTTGTGAGATGCCTTGTGCAGCCAACTCCTCGTCATTGAGCTGGGAGTGGGTGGTGCTGGCCGGGTGGATGACCAGCGATTTCACATCGGCTACATTGGCCAGCAAGGAGAAAATCTTCAGGTGGTCGATGAAGCGGTGCGCTTCGGCGCGTCCTCCTTTGATTTCAAAGGTAAAGATGGATCCGGCCCCTTTCGGGAAATACTTCTGGTAGAGTGCCGGAGAAGTGTGTGACGCCAGCGACGGATGGTTGACTTTGGTCACTTTCGGGTGATGCTGCAGGAAGTCTACCACTTTCAAGGCGTTTTCTACATGACGTTCCACTCTCAGGGAAAGCGTTTCCAGCCCCTGCAAGAGCAGGAAGGCATTGAACGGACTGAGGGCGGCTCCGGTATCGCGGAGCAGGATGGCCCGGATGCGGGTTACATAGGCAGCTGCTCCGGCTACCTCGGTGAAGCAGAGTCCGTGGTAGCATGGGTCGGGGTCGGTCAGTTGAGGGAATTTTCCGGAAGCCTTCCAGTTGAACTTGCCGGAGTCCACGATGATACCTCCCAGCGAGGTGCCATGCCCGCCGATGAATTTGGTGGCCGAGTGAATTACGATGTCGGCTCCGTGCTCAATGGGGCGTAACAAGTAGGGCGTGGCAAAGGTGTTGTCTATCAAGAGGGGAATCTGATGCCGGTGGGCGATTTCTGCAATGCATTCAATGTCCACCAGTGTACTATTGGGATTTCCTAAACTTTCAATGAATAACGCTTTGGTGTTCGGTTGGATAGCCCGTTCGAAGTTCTCCGGGTCTTCCGGGTCTACGAAGGTGGTATGTACACCCCGGGTGGGGAAGGTATGTGCCAGCAGATTGTAGGTGCCTCCATAAATGGTGCAGGCGGATACGATATGGTCACCTTGGCAGGTGATGTTCTCAAACGCGTAACTGATGGCGGCGGCTCCTGAGGCAACGGCCAAGGCTGCGACTCCGCCTTCCAATGCGGCAACCCGCTGTTCCAGTACACCTTGTGTGGGATTGGTCAGGCGTCCGTAAATGTTTCCGGCCTCTTCCAGACTGAAACGGGCGGCCGCATGAGCCGAATCTTGAAATACATACGAAGTAGTCTGATAAATAGGTACAGCACGTGCATCGGTAGCCGGATCTGGCGTTTCTTGTCCTACGTGTAGTTGGAGTGTTTCGAAGTGTAGCTTAGTCTTTTCCATTGCTGTGAGTTTTTAGAGGTTTTAAATACAATGCAAAAGTAGTTCTGATGGACATATCCTCCAATATGTACGGGAAATATGGAAAATTCATCTATCAAGTGCTGTTGTAAAAGAAAAAACAATTAGTTTTGTATGTGTAAAATGAACTTTGATAGAATAAAATTCTTATGACCGAAAGATTGGATAAAGTAGATTTGCAGATTCTCCGTACGTTGCAGGAGAATGCCCGGTTGACTACCAAGGAGTTGGCGGCACAAGTCAGTCTGTCGTCCACGCCCGTATTCGAGCGGTTGAAAAGGTTGGAGCGGGAAGGATACATCAAGAAATACATTGCCGTGCTCGATGCCGACAAGTTGAATCAGGGATTTGTGGTGTTCTGCAACGTGAAGCTGCGCCGGATGAACAAAGACATCGCCATGGAGTTTACCCGCATCATCCAGCAGATACCGGAGGTGACGGAGTGTTACAACATTTCCGGCAGTTATGATTACCTGTTGAAAATCCATGCGCCGAACATGAAGTACTACCAGGAGTTTATCATTAATGTATTAGGGACGGTCGACAGTCTGGGTTCGTTGGAAAGCATGTTTGTGATGGATGAAGTGAAGCACGACTACGGACTTCATATTTAAGCTTCTGTATGGTTTACTGCTCTTTTATTCTATAATCTAAGCTCTGAATAGAATATTATTCTGTTTTGATAGGTGTTTTGTGGGCTAAACAATTCCTTTTTTCTAAATATTCTTTGAATGTTGGTGGATAAATCAATTGCTTGTATCTTTGTCGCAATCAATTAACAAATGCACGATGAAAGTAATAGATTTAATCAAGAATAGTAAGGAACCGATATTTTCCTTTGAGATTTTGCCACCTTTGAAAGGAAACAGCATACAAAAAGTATATCACGTCATCGACAAGTTGCGGGAGTTCGACCCCAAGTACATCAATATCACGGCTCACCACAGTGAGATTGTGTATCTGCCGCAACCCGACGGTAACCTGAAGAAGACCACGGTCCGGAAACGTCCGGGTACAGTGGCCATCGCAGCAGCCATTCAGAACAAGTACGGCATTCAGGCGGTGCCTCATATTATCTGTAAGGGATTTACCAAGGAAGAAACGGAATACGCTTTGCTCGACTTGAACTTCTTAGGCATTACCAATCTGTTGTTGCTGAGAGGTGATTCCAAACCGTTGGACATTGCAGCCAAGGACTTGTATCTGTACAACGAACACGCTACAGACTTGCAGCAGCAGGTGAACCGTTTCAATCAGGGCATCTCATTAGACGGTTCGAAAATTGAAGGCATTGAGACTCCTTTCTCTTATGGCATGGCCTGCTATCCGGAGAAGCATGAAGAAGCGCCCAACATGGAATCGGACTTGTTTTACTTGAAAGAGAAAGTACGCAATGGAGCTGATTACGTGGTGACACAGATGTTCTTTGACAACGAGAAATACTATGCTTTTGTCGACCGTTGCCGGCAGGAAGGCATTGAGGTACCTATCATTCCGGGTATCAAGCCGGTCGTATTCAAGAACCAGTTGAATGTGTTGCCTAAAGTGTTCCGCACCGATATACCCGAAGCCTTTGCTTCAGAACTCCGCAAATGTGAGAATGACGATGAAGTGAAGGCGGTAGGAGTAGAATGGTGCAAGGCCCAGTGCAAAGACTTGCTGGCACATGGGGTTCCCGGCCTGCATTTCTACACCTTCATGGCTTCCGACAGTGTATATAAAGTAGCCAAAGAGATTTATTGATCTCTTTGACCTTTGTTGAGGGCAATCCTTCTTAACCGGATGCGCAGATTGGATAATTCTGCATCAGTATGCGGGGAAGAAGGATTGTGTGGTTTTAATACAAGGCTATGATCTTTTCCGTTCAAGGCATCTGGAAGCACCACATCCTGACGGTAGACCTTTTGCTCTTCGGCTGGGCGTAACAGGTAGGTTGCCTGAGTTTCGAATCGGTTGTAAGAGCGAAGAATGACCACATTCTTTCCCTTTTCAAGTGGAAGAAGTACTTTTTCAGTACGGAACTTCGTACGGTATGGATTCAAGTGTTTGGCAATCAATTTTCCGTTTACGTAGATTTCCATACCGTTTCCAGCTCCTACTTCTGCCAGCACATATTGTGAACGGGGTGCTTCGACTTCTCGCAGAATATAGTAGCTCGCAAACTGAGGACAATCGAGTGTACCTTCTTCTTTTGTTTGTTTCCAGGCTTTACCGGTAAGGGGAGAGTGCTGCAGGTTGGCAGATAAGGAGTCTTTGGCATGGAAAATTCCGTTCCCAGGTCCGCATACATAGGTTTCTCCCCATGTGGGGCTTGAGAGTGAATTTATTTTTTGTTCTTTACCTTTGTTTAAAGTGACGTGATACGTCTTTCCGTCAAGGGTCAAATCAATTTCACGTCCTGCTTCCTGGGAGGTATAAACCACTTCCAACTGCTTTAAAAGCAGTTGTTCAAAATCCCAGCTATAACCGATGACACTCCGGTAGTTGGTGTAATAGTCAAAGCAGGAATAACTGTATTGTGGAGTCGCATTCTGCGCAGTCAGTATTATGCTTCTGACCGTATTCCCGGGCAACGGTTCAATTTTCTTGTCGAAATCAAGTGTCAGTACATGAATCTGTTTGTCTTTATAGGCTGAGGCCGGTATGGTGAGCACCACTTCATCCCCATATTGCAGGTAAGTAGCCATTTTCCCGTCTCCTTTTTGCAAGACATATCCTGGCATTTGGAAGGTAATTTTTCCTTCTTTCGGATAAGTGCCTGAAAGGAACAGATATAAGTGGTTGTCTTTACGGGTCACTGCTCCCCAGTCAAATTCTTGCTGGAATGGAGAAGCTTCTGTTTGATATACAGCGTAACCATAATGAGAAAGCCAGTTACCCATTTGTTCCAGTACTTTTTTTTCAAAATCAACCACTTCGCCGTTTCCTTTAGGGCCGATGTTGAGCAAATAGTTTCCTCCTCTGGAAACTACGTTAATCAGACTGAGAATTTTCTCCCGTACTTTGTCTTCCACCTTGCCGCGTTCCTGCCAGGAGCGGTAGCCCCAAGTCTCATTGAACATGGAAGCGGCGCTTTGCCAAGGAGCATGCAGTGTTTTTTCCGGATAGTCATTGTCGGCCATTACACAAAAATCGTACTGGTCGTTTCCCAGTCGTCCGCTGACCATGCAGTCGGGTTGGTACTGGTGAACCATTTCGTAAAGTTCTTTACTCTGTGCAGGAGTGTTGGAACCCATGTCGAACCAGAGCTCTGAGATAGTTCCGTAGCGAGTCAGCAATTCCTTCAACTGTTGCTTGGTATAATTGTGATGAGCTTCCGTAATGAAATCCGCATTATGCGGTGACATGGGCGAAGCATACGGATAGTGCCAGTCGATGAGTGAAAAGTATAGTCCGAACCGTAACCCTTGTCGGCGGGCTGCTTCTGCCAATTCTTTGACGAAATCCCGTTTGCAAGGGCTGGCATCGTATGAATTGAACGGAGTGGTGGCAGTTTTGAACAGGCAGAATCCATCGTGGTGCTTGCTGGTAAAGATAATGGAGTGCATACCTGCCTTCTTGGCCAGCAAGGCGATAGAGTCTGCATTGAACGCAGTGGGATTAAACTCACTGGCTAATTTTTCGTATTCCTCTTGAGGTATTTGTGCGAAAGCCCGAATCTGTTCACTGTATCCATCTTGAATTTGTTTATGGTTCCAAACTCCTCCCAGTTGTGAATAAAGTCCAAAATGGATGAACATGGAAAACTTATCTCCGTGCCATTGCTGGAAAGCTTGTGGAGAAACTTGGCCTTTCACTCCCAGACCGATTACACACACTAATAAGGTGATAAATAGCTTTTTCATGGGCTTTGCTGAATTCGTTTAAGCAAAGATAAGGAGTTCTTTGTTTTTATAGTGCTTTTTTATGTAATTTTGCAGCCGATTTAAAAACCATTAAAAACAAGTTAAATTCAAATGAAAAAATTATTTCTTTTCGTTCTTCTCCTGTCTGCCTTTGTAGGAGGAGCCGTGGCGCAGAACATTCAGTTACACTACGACTTGGGACGTGCCTTGTACAAATCACTCGACGAACGTCCTTGGGTAACCACCACGGTCGAAATGTTCAAGGCCGACAATTGGGGAAGCACGTATTTCTTTGTCGATATGGATTACACGGATAAGGGAGTGGCTTCAGCCTATTGGGAAATCAGCCGAGAACTGAAATTCTGGAAAGCTCCTTTTTCTGCACACGTAGAATATAATGGTGGTTTAAATTATATCAATAATGCGTTCTTGGGAGGTGCCACTTATTCTTGGAACAACAGTGACTTCTCAAAGACTTTTGGTATTCAGGTGCTCTATAAATACATCCAGAAGAATGCGAAGCCCCACAATTTCCAGTTGACGGGTACGTGGACGCTGAATTTCTGGCAGGAAAAGTTCACTTTCAGCGGATTTGCCGATTTCTGGCGGGAGAAGCATACCGATGTGAACGGGAAGAATCATAACTTCATATTTATCAGTGAGCCTCAGTTCTGGATAAACCTGAACAAGTTCAAGCATGTGAACGACAATTTGAATCTGAGTGTCGGTTCGGAATGGGAGTTGAGTACCAATTTCGCTACTCGCGACGGTTTTTATTTTATTCCGACACTGGCCATGAAATGGAGTTTCTGATAAGGAAATAGACTTAAAGCAATTATAAAATGAAAATGCTGGAAAAATTATTTGGCTTTAATCCTCGAGAAACCCGTGTACGCACGGAAATCTTGGCAGGTATTACTACTTTTTTGACCATGGCCTACATTCTGGCGGTCAATCCGAACATCCTGTCGGCTACGGGGATGGACAAAGGAGCCTTGTTTACGACGACGGTCGTGGCTTCTGCTTTTGCCACTTTGTTGATGGCTTTGTATGCGAAACTTCCTTTCGGACTGGCTCCGGGGATGGGCTTGAATGCCTTTTTTGCCTATACGGTATGTCTGACGCTGGGATATTCCTGGCAGTTTGCTTTGACGGCTGTGCTGCTGGAAGGTATTATCTTTATTCTCTTGACGATTACCAATCTGCGTGAAAAGATTGTGGATGCACTTCCGCTCACGCTTCGAAATGCCATTGGGGCAGGTATCGGTCTGTTTATCGCTTTCATCGGTTTGCAGAATGCCGGTATTATTGTAAACAACGATGCGACTTTGCTTTCACTGGGAGATATCACTTCAGGCTCTGCCTTACTGGGAATTATCGGTTTGCTGGTCACTTCCATCCTGCTGATAAAAAGAGTACGCGGTGCCTTGCTGATTGGTATCCTGCTGACTACCGTGATTGGCATTCCGATGGGGCAGACTCATCTGGATGGCGTGTTCAGTACACCTCCTTCCATAGCTCCGATTTTCTGTCAGTTCCAGTGGGAACATATCTTCACCAAGGAAATGGTCATTGTCGTTTTCACTTTCCTGTTTGTGGATATGTTTGATACCATTGGTACCTTGGTGGGCGTAACCACAAAGGCAGGTATGGTGACAAAAGACGGAAAGATTCCTCATTTGAAGCAGGCTTTCTTGGTAGATGCGGTAGGTACGACAGCTGGAGCCGTATTGGGAACCAGTACCATTACGACCTTTGTGGAGAGTGCTTCTGGAGTAGGAGAAGGGGGACGCAGCGGGCTGACAGCTTTCGTGACCGCCGTTTGTTTCCTGTTGTCCTTGTTCTTGGCTCCTTTCTTCCTGGCTGTTCCGGGAGCTGCTACGGCTCCGGTACTGATTTTGGTGGGACTGATGATGATGTCTTCCGTCAAGAAGGTAGATTTCCTGGATTATTCCGAGGCTATTCCAGCTTTCATCTGTATCATCTTCATGCCGTTGGCTTATAGTATCTCCGATGGTATTGTGCTGGGAATGATCAGTTATGTGCTGATTAACTTGTTGTGCGGACATACCAAGAAGCTGACGCCGGCCATGTACATCTTGTCGGTCATCTTTGTTTTTAAGTTTTTCTTGTAATTTTAGTCCGTTTTAAGGATATAATAGCGCGGAAATGCTGGTGTAATATGAGCTGGTATTTCCGCTTTTTTTGTGTATAATATTCTGTCAAGTGCTTGGTGTTAAAAGGATTTTCCTAACTTTGTTGAATGTGAAATGTATTTTATAATTAAACTTTTAAAATCTAAGACATGAATGATTCTTTTTTAGAAACACGACAAGTCACCAAACGCTATGCCAACCATACGGCATTGGAGGAAGTAAGCATTCAAGTTCCTAAAGGGCAAGTCTTTGGTTTGCTGGGACCCAATGGAGCTGGGAAAACCACGCTAATTCGTATCATTAACCGTATTACAGCGCCCGATGCGGGGGAAGTTTGGTTCGATGGGCACCTTTCCCAACCGCAGGATATTTATTCCATCGGTTATCTTCCGGAAGAACGGGGACTTTACAAGAAAATGAAAGTGGGGGAACAGGCTGTGTATCTGGCCCAACTGAAAGGATTGAGCCGTCAGGAAGCAAAAAAACGTCTGACCGACTGGTTCGATCGGTTTGACATTATGCCTTGGTGGAACAAGAAGCTGGAAGAGCTTTCCAAAGGGATGCAGCAGAAAGTACAGTTTGTCATTACTGTACTTCACCGTCCCCCTTTGTTGATTTTCGATGAGCCGTTCTCCGGTTTCGACCCTGTGAATGCGGAACTGTTGAAACGCGAAATCCTGAAGCTGAAAGAAGAAGGGCATACCATTATCTTCTCTACGCATAACATGGCGTCCGTAGAAGAAATCTGCGACCACATTGCGCTGATCAATCATTCCCAGGTGGTGTTGCAAGGAGCTGTGCAAGACATACGTTCTCAGTATAAGAGCAATCAGTATGAACTGACGGTACGGTCGGGCAATCCTTTACCGGAATCGAATGCTTTTGAGGTGGTTGACAGTCAAGTTGTCGATGCGCAGACGGTCAGCTACAAATTGCGTAAACTGACTGCCATCTCCAATTCGGAAATGTTGTCACTGATTGGCGCCCAAACTGAAATCATTCAGTTCTCAGAATGTATTCCTTCTATGAATGATATTTTTATCCGTACGGTAGAAGGTAAAATTTAATTAAATCTATTTTGCTATGAACAAGACTTGGATTATTATTCAACGTGAATTTATAAATCGAGTGAGCAAGAAATCATTCATTTTGCTCACCATCCTGATGCCGTTTGTGTTTGCGGCACTTATTTTTGTTCCCTTGTGGTTATCTACAGTCAAGGGAGGCGACCAGAAACAGGTAGCGGTCATTGATGCCACCATGAAATACCTGCCTCAGTTCAAGGACGATGAATCCTGGCATTTTGTCGGTGTGCCTCAAATGGAGGCTTCTTTCCGGACAGATTCCAGCGCGTTTGAGGCTGTGGTGGAAATCAAGGCCGACTTAGTGGCTCATCCGGAAGCCGTGACCATTTATTCACGGAAAGAAGTGCCGAACAGTCTTTCTCGACTGGTAGGCGAGACACTTGATGAACAGGTACGCCAGGATAAACTGCTTCACTATGACATTCCTCAGTTACCTTCCATCATGCAAGATATGAACCGGAAACTGAATATCCGAACAATAAAATGGAGTGACGACGGCACGGAAAGCGAATCGAATGCGGGAGCAGCCATGGCCGCCGGCATGGTATTGACTTTCCTTATTTATATGTTTGTAATGTCTTACGGAGGTATGGTGATGCAAAGTGTGATGGAGGAAAAGACCAACCGCATTGTGGAAGTCATTGTGTCTTCTGTCCGTCCTTTTCAGCTGATGATTGGAAAGATTGTGGGTATCGGGCTGGTAGGTGTGGCCCAGCTGGCCATTTGGATTCTGTTGATTGTGGTGTTGTTGGGCATTGCGGGTAGCTTATCCGGCAGTTCCCCGGAGTTGATGGGAGAGGCTTCCGGGTTACTGGCTACACTTCACGGATTGAATTTAGCCAAAATGGGAGGCTTCTTTGTCTTGAACTTCATTGGAGGTTATCTGGTATATGCGTCTATCTTTGCGGCCATCGGGGCGGCCATCAACGGGCAGGAAGATTCCCAGCAGTTTATGACTCCGATTATTCTGTTACTGATTTTTGCGCTGTATGCGGGTATCTATAGTTCCGATAATCCTGACGGACCACTGGCTATCTGGTGCTCCATGATTCCGTTTACTTCTCCTATTGTCATGATGGTGCGTTTGCCTTTCGATGTACCGGTATGGGAAACCGTGCTGTCGGTGGTGATTTTGTATGCCGCTGCTTTCGGTATGATTTGGATAGCGGGAAAGATTTACCGGGTAGGTATTCTGATGTACGGCAAGAAACCTTCTTTCAAGGAAATGATTCGTTGGATTACGTATAAATGACTTTTCAGTACTTCCAGGGCAGTACCGTAGTACTTTCAAGGCAGTACTGCAGTACTTTCAGTGAAGTACTTTAGTACTGTTTAGGAAGTACTGATATTGCCTAAAAGGTTGGTAAATAGTTCCTTTTACATCAAGCTGAAAAAATGATGGAGGAAGTATAAAAAAGCAGAGGCGTCTCAAAATCTGAGACGCCTCTGCTTTTTTATAGAAATCTTCTTTTATTCTTCTTCCGCTTCCAGTAACAGTTCCATTACCTGACAAGCCGATTTGGCGACGGAAGTACCCGGGCCAAAGATGGCCATTACGCCGGCTTTATACAGGAAGTCATAATCCTGTGCCGGGATGACACCTCCGGCAAAGACCAGGATATCTTCACGTCCCAGACGCTTCAATTCGGCAATGATTTGCGGAATCAAGGTCTTGTGTCCGGCAGCCAGTGACGATACACCTACTGCATGTACGTCGTTTTCCACGGCTTCGCGGGCTGCTTCTTCCGGTGTCTGGAACAACGGTCCCATATCCACGTCGAAGCCACAGTCGGCAAATCCGGTTGCTACTACTTTGGCACCACGGTCGTGTCCGTCCTGTCCCATTTTGGCAATCATGACACGCGGACGGCGGCCTTCTTTCTTGGCAAATTCTTCGGTCAGTTCGCAAGCCCGTGCGAAATCTGCGTCCTTTTTACTTTCTGATGAATACACGCCTGATATTGTTCTGATAATTGCTTTATAACGTCCTACGACTTTTTCGCAGGCATCGGATATTTCTCCCAGTGTGGCCCGTACGCGCGCAGCTTCAACAGCCAGTTCCAGCAGGTTGCCCTTGCCGGTACGTACGCATTCGGTGATAGCCTCCAGTGCCTTGTCCACCTCGGCCTGGTTACGCCCTTCTTTCAGGCGGCGCAGATTCTCAATCTGTTCCTGACGTACGGCGGTGTTGTCTACTTCCAAAATGTCAATCGGGTCTTCTTTTTCCAAACGGTATTTGTTGGTACCCACAATGGTCTGCTCGCCGGAGTCGATACGAGCCTGTGTGCGGGCAGCCGCTTCTTCGATACGCATCTTCGGAATACCTGTTTCGATGGCCTTGGCCATACCACCCAGTTTCTCGATTTCCTGAATGTGTTCCCATGCCTTGTGAGCCAGCTCGTTGGTCAAGGATTCCACATAGTAAGAACCTCCCCACGGATCCACGTTCTTGCAAATCTGTGTTTCTTCCTGAATGTAAATCTGCGTGTTTCGGGCGATACGGGCCGAGAAGTCCGTCGGCAAGGCGATGGCTTCATCCAGTGCGTTGGTATGCAGTGACTGCGTGTGTCCCAGTGCGGCAGCCATAGCCTCGATACAAGTACGTCCTACGTTGTTGAACGGGTCCTGTTCGGTCAGTGACCATCCGGAAGTCTGAGAGTGTGTACGCAGAGCCAGTGATTTCGGGTTCTTCGGATGGAACTGTTTTACAATCTTGGCCCACAGCATACGGGCGGCACGCATCTTGGCAATTTCCATGAAATGGTTCATACCGATGGCCCAGAAAAACGACAGACGGGGAGCAAAGGCATCGATGTCGATACCGGCAGCGACTCCCGCACGAAGGTATTCCAAACCGTCGGCCAGGGTATAAGCCAGTTCGATGTCGGCTGTAGCACCTGCTTCCTGCATGTGGTATCCCGAGATAGAGATGGAGTTGAATTTCGGCATCTTCTGAGAAGTGTATTCAAAGATGTCGGAAATAATCTTCATGGAGAAGGCAGGCGGATAAATATAGGTGTTGCGCACCATGAATTCCTTCAGGATATCGTTCTGGATGGTTCCGGCCATTTCTTCCAGTTTGGCACCCTGTTCCAGTCCCGCATTGATGTAGAACGCCATGATGGGAAGCACTGCCCCGTTCATGGTCATGGATACAGACATCTTGTTCAAGGGAATGCCGTCGAAAAGCACCTTCATGTTTTCCAGCGAGCAGATAGACACGCCGGCCTTACCCACATCGCCCACTACGCGCGGATGGTCCGGGTCGTAGCCGCGGTGAGTCGGAAGGTCGAAGGCGACCGACAGACCTTTCTGTCCGGAAGCCAGGTTACGACGGTAAAAGGCGTTGGATTCTTCTGCGGTAGAGAATCCGGCATACTGACGGATGGTCCACGGACGGAAGGTGTACATCATGGAGTATGGGCCACGAAGATAAGGAGGAATACCTGCTACATAGTTCAGGTGTTCCATGCCCTCCAGGTCTTCCTTGGTATATACAGGCTTCACCTGAATCTGTTCAGGTGTTTTCCAGTTGGCGGTGATGCCATTCTCTTTCTGCCATTCCATGCCGTTCTGCGGATGGAAACCGGCAAATATATCGATTTGTGTAAAATTCTGTCTCATAGTGTGCAATTCAAGATAAGAGTTTGCGGTTGTATTCGCGTAAGGTTTCCAGCACGTTGCAACGTACATGGATGAAGTTCTCAATGCCGGCAGCTTTCAGTTCTTCCATGCAGGCCGGGGCACCTGCCACGATAAACATGGCACGTCCGTTGAGGGCCTTGAAGGCTGGAATGGCATATTCGGCATATTCATCGTCACTGGAGCAGAGCACCACGATGTCGGCTTGCGCCTTCATGGCTGCTTCGATACCTTCTTCAATGCTGGCAAATCCTAAGTTGTCGATGACCTGATACCCCGCACAAGCTAAGAAGTTGCAGGAGAACTGGGCACGAGCCTGACGCATGGCCAGGTTGCCGATGGTCAGCATGAATGCCTTCGGACGTTTGCCGGAAGTTTCTGTTTCCAGGCGGAGAGCCTCGAATTCGCTGGCTGCACGTGCCGTCTGCAATTTAACCAAGGCTGTTTCCTCTTTTTCATGACCGCCGCATCCGCATTTCGTACATCCGTCCAGCGGGCGTTTGTCGCCGGCCAGTTCGTTGAAGTTCGGATACTGGTTGGTACCTAACAGAATCTCTTTCCGTTTGGATACCGCTTCGTGACGAGCCTTGTTGCTTTGGTTCACGGCTTCCTGTACGCTGCCGGATTTGACGGCTGCCAACATACCTCCCGCTTCTTCCACAGCCAGGAAAAGTTTCCAAGCCTCTTTCGCGATGGAGACAGTCAGGTTTTCAATATAATAAGAACCGGCAGCCGGGTCGACGATGCGGTTCAGATGAGATTCTTCTTTCAACAGCAGTTGCTGGTTGCGGGCGATACGTTCAGAGAAATCGTTCGGAGTCTCGTAGGTCTTGTCAAACGGCGAAACGGTGATGGAGTTCACACCGGCGATGGCCGCACTCATAGCTTCGGTCTGTGTACGGAGCAGGTTGACATGCGCATCGAACAACGTGAGGTTGAAGTTGGAAGTTTCGGCATGGGCTACCATCTTGCAGGCGCAGTAGCAGGTGCCGTCGGCTCCTGTATTCTTGCAGTCCGTGCGTGGACATTTCGGCTGGTATTGTTTCACGATGTCAGCCCACAACATGCGTGCCGCACGGAATTTGGCAATTTCCATGAAGTAGTTGGAGCTGATGCCGAAATTGAATTTAATTTTCTTGGCTGCCAGTGCGGCGGGCACGCCGGCTTCCACCAGCTGATTGAGGTATTCATTTCCCCAAGCCAGTGCATATCCTAATTCTTGGTAAATATAGGCTCCGGCATTGTTCAGCTGTACCGAGTTGACGGCGATGCAACGGAAATGCGGGTATCCGGCCAGTGTTTCCACCAGTTCCTTTCCGGTGGCGATGACGGCACTTACATCTTTTCCTTTCTGCATCATTTTACTGATGGGGTCGAAGTTCAGCGAGCCTTTCAGCTTCTCAGGTGCATAGCCTTTTTTCTGGAAATACGCTACCAGCAGTTGTGCCAGTTGCAAGGTATGGCGTTGGCAGGTAGAGAAGTTCAGTTCGATGCACTCGCAGCAGATATCCTTCAGCAGGGTGTCGAGGTATTCAGCACTGAGTTCTTTGGCTTTAATCTGGAATCCGAGCGAATCGACTCCTTTATTCAATATGTCAAGGGCTTTTGCATTGGCTTCGGCGGCATCCTCCACCACAATGTCCTGACGGATAAACCACGTGTTGTCGTCTTTCTTTATACCTCTTATATATGGGTACTGTCCGGGAAGTCCTTCAGTGGTTTTCAGTCCTTCCAAATCTTCTTGACGGTAGAACGGCTTCACTTTGAAACCTTCGTTGGTTTTCCATACCAACTTTTTCTCAAAATCGGCTCCTTTCAGGTCGACCATGATTTTGTCCATCCATTCTTGGGTAGACACGGGCGGAAAATCTGAAAAGAGTTTTTCTTTACTATCTGCCATAGTGAATTAGTGTTTTTGTTGATATTCAGATTTAAAATTATAGTGTAGGTAAGTAACCTGCATGGGCAAATATACAAATTTTCCGGTTGTTTATCTTACATTCTTTCTTTTTTTACAGTCTTGAAAGCCTAAAAACGTGAAACTACCAGAATGCTGGTTTTGGTACATGTTAAAGAAAAAAGTGTACATAAGATACTTATTCGGATTCTCTGTCAGGAAAAAAGAAAGAAAAGTTTGCCCTATTGTTTTTAATTGGTTACATTTGCCTTCCGAATAAAAAATTTAATAACTATGAATTGGCTACAAGATTTGTTTACAAATCCCAACTCTATAGCGCATATCGTGGCACTTTATGCTTTTGTGATTGCGGCGGGGGTATTGTTGGGAAAAATTAAATTCTTCGGCATTTCGCTGGGAGTTACATTCGTCTTGTTTGTCGGAATCTTGGCAGGACACTTCGGCTTTACCGGAAATCCGGCCATACTTTCTTTCGTACAAGACTTCGGACTGATTCTCTTTGTCTTCTGTATCGGACTTCAGGTCGGCCCTTCTTTCTTTTCTTCGTTCAAACGAGGGGGTATTACGCTCAACTTGTTGGCAGTGGGAATTGTGGTGCTGAACATTGCCGTGGCATTGATTCTGTATTTCGCCCTGCAAGGCAGAATTGATATTCCGATGATGGTGGGTATTCTTTGTGGAGCGGTAACCAATACACCGGGACTTGGTGCGGCCAACGAGGCGTTGCAGCAACTCCATTATCAAGGACCGGAAATCGCCATGGGATATGCCTGTGCCTATCCGCTGGGTGTGATGGGTATCATCCTTTCCATGATTCTTATCCGTTATATCTGCCGGGTGGATGTAAAGCAGGATAGCGATGAAATCCAAAAAGAGGAAGAAGCCAATCCACACATGAAGCCTTATACCATATCGCTGAAGGTGCAGAACGAGGCCTTGAGTGGCAAGACCTTGTCGCAGGTACAGAACTTTTTGGCACGTGACTTTGTCTGTACACGTATCATTCAGGACGGACACATGATTACGCCAAATGCCAATACAGTGCTTCGCTTGGGTGACCGTATGTTCGTGGTGTGTGCCGAAGATGATTCGGAGGCCATTATGGCTTTCATTGGTCCGAAGATTGAACAGGACTGGGATGTGACGAACCAGCAGGACAAACCGATGGTTTCCCGTCGAATATTGGTGACACAGCCGAACATCAACGGAAAAACCTTGGGAGAGCTTCACTTCAGCAGCATGTATGGGGTGAATGTGACTCGTGTCAACCGTTCGGGTATGGACTTGTTTGCGGCCCGTCAGCTTCGTTTGCAGGTGGGCGACCGTGTGATGGTGGTCGGCCCGCAGGATGCCATCGAACGGGTGGCTAACTTGCTGGGTAACCAGTTGCGCCGTCTGGATCATCCGAACATCGTGACTATTTTTGTGGGTATCCTCTGTGGTATCTTGTTCGGTAGTCTGCCGATTGCCATTCCGGGCATGCCGACTCCGGTGAAACTGGGTCTGGCCGGTGGTCCACTGATTATTTCCATTCTGATTGGCCGTTTTGGTCACAAGGTGAAACTGGTCACCTATACCACGATGAGTGCCAACCTGATGCTGCGTGAGGTCGGTCTGGTACTCTTCCTGGCCAGTGTGGGAATCAAGGCCGGTGAGAACTTCGTGCAGATGGTAGTGGAAGGTGATGGCGTGCTTTATGTAGGAGTTGGTTTCCTGATAACGTTCATTCCATTGATTATTACGGGTATTGTAGCTCGTTGGCATCATCGGGTGAATTACTTCACACTTATGGGTCTGATTGCCGGTAGTAATACTGACCCTCCTGCCTTGGCATACGCCAATCAGATAGCAGGTAATGATGCGCCAGCTGTAGGTTATTCTACGGTATATCCGTTGACCATGTTCTTGCGTATTCTGACCGCACAGTTGCTTGTCTTGCTGATGGCTGGATAAGGTTGGTGGAATTATCATAAGACGAACGCTCTGAATCTGAAAAGGTTCAGGGCGTTTTTGTTTGAAGTAAATTACTTCTGATATTATTTATAACAGGTCTTTCTTAAATGTCCTTATGTGATTATTGTTTTGCCGAAGTAATTTTTATGTCTCTCTATTGGGAAACGTAGGTTTCCTTTACGCGAAACGTAGGTTTTCCGATAGAGAAACGTACGTCTTAGTCAGCAGAAACATAGATATTTTCAGGCAATTCATTTATTTCCTTCTTGGCTTTTGGGGCTTTATTTATTAATGGATTTTTATATTGTTTGCTTCAGTTGAAGGTATTTCATAATTGTATTAAGTTAGTTAGCTTTTTGCAATGAGAATTTTGCTTTCTATTTTTTTAGAAAGTATTCTGAAAATAATAGGAAGAAAAATGAATAATATGTTTTTGTGTTTGTATATTGGATAATATGCGTAAAACGTTCTTTTATTATCTACAGGACTGTGGCATAGTTTCTTTATGTTTAAATGCTATTTGATATTTTTGAAAAATGTGATGCCCCTTTTTTATAGCTTTATTGTAGACTGAAATTATTCATCTTACACAGCATGCGGTATTAATAGTGGGTAAAAGAAAAAGTGATTAAAACGACATTTTGGAGTGAATTTTTATAAAATTTCTTTGCTATATTAATATTATTATATATATTTGTCTTATAATTTAAAAAATAAGGATTTCTTGTTGATTTGTAATAAAAATAGATGATTTACTAGACTTGTTTTTTTGACGTAGTTTATTCTAATTTCCCCTTTTATGAGTGGGTAAAATTAACCTTGAAGTTACTTTTATTATATATGCTATGATTAAAATCTTTAGAACTGTAAAGTGCTGTATCGCTTTTGGCTTTTTGGCAATAGGTACGGCAATGGCTTCGCCTTTGGTAAATGAGGCGAATGTTGATGTGATTCAGCAAACAAATTCATGTAAAGGTATTGTTAAAGATGCTACGGGCGAAGGAGTTATAGGTGCTTCTGTAGTTGTGAAAGGTACAACTAATGGAACTATAACTGGTATTGATGGTGATTTTGAAATTGCTGGAGTAGATAAAGGTGCTGTTATCCAGATTTCTTTTGTGGGTTATGTTACTCAAGAAATTGTTTGGAATGGCCAACCTCTCAATGTGGTATTAAAAGATGACACACAGGCTCTTGAGGAAGTTGTGGTCGTTGCTTTTGGTACGCAAAAAAAAGTGAATGTTACGGGAGCTGTATCTTCTGTAGGAGCAAAAGAAATTGCATCTCGTCCAGTAAGTTCTACAGTAGAAGCACTTCAAGGTGTGGTGCCGGGAATGAATATTTCTACGAGTTCTGATGGTGGCTCTTTAAAAGGAAATAAAGAGTTTAATATTCGTGGTGTGGGTACTATTGGTAAAGGATCTTCAGTGACTCCGCTTGTGTTGATTGATGGTATGGAAGGAGATATCAATGCTATTAATCCACAGGATATTGAGAATATTTCAGTGTTAAAAGATGCTGCAGCTTCTTCGATTTATGGCTCACGTGCTCCTGGAGGTGTGATTTTGATTACTACTAAAAAAGGTAAATCTGGTAAACCAAGTGTAAATTATAATAATAACTTCCGTTTCAATTCTCCTTTGAATATGCCTCACATGGCAGATTCTTATAGTTTTGCCTTGGCTATGAATGACCAGATGGCGAACAATGGGGAAGCGCCAATGTATAGTGAAACAAAACTGCAGCAGATTCTAGCTTATCAAAAAGATAAATCAGCCCCGTTTATGTGGGCAGAAAATTCTGGTCGTTGGAATTCGTTTAATGATCCGGAAAGAAAAGATATGATGCCTGCTGCTAATACAGACTGGTTGCATGAATTGTTTGGCGGTAGTTTTACACATGAGCATTCTCTGAGTGTGAACGGTGGTACAGATATGATGCAATATTATTTATCAGCAAACTATTTGGATGAAGGTGGTTTGTTGAAATATGGCGATGACGGTCGTCAGCGTTATTCGTTCACAGGTAAAATCAATGCTCAATTGGCAAAATGGCTGAAAGTAGGATATAGTATTCGTTTTAATCGTTCGGATTATGATGCTCCTTCATTTGCCAGTGCGGGCGATAATAAGGCAAATGTATTTTATTTTGATGTTTGTCGTTATTGGCCGGTAATTCCTTTGAAAGACCCGAATGGTTATTACACCCAGGAGTCAAAAGTGTATCAGCTTACTCAAGGCGGTCGTTATAAGACCCAATCGGATGTTATCGCTCAGCAGCTTCAGTTGTTGATAGAACCAATAAAAGATTGGAAGACAACCATTGAATTGAATTACCGTATTAACAATGATTTTACTCATACAGATTATCAAACTGTATATGGTTATGATTCCCATGAAATTCCTTTTGTAATTGCTAATACAACCAGCAGCGTGTCAGAATATGCTTTAAAGAGTAACTTCTTTAATCCGAATATTTTTACGGAGTATAGTCTTGAAACACAGAAAGGGCATAATATGAAATTTATGGTTGGTTTCCAAAGTGAATTGTTTAAACAGCGTGACATTACTGCGCAGCAGGATGGAATTATTGCTGGTCTTCCTACTTTGAATACAACTACGACAAATGCCCGTGTGAGTGGTGGTTATGCTGAATGGGCTACTGTGGGATTCTTTGGACGTGTAAACTATGACTATAAAGGACGATATTTGTTGGAGGCTAATCTTCGTTATGACGGAACTTCACGTTTCTTGAAAAATAAACGTTGGAATCTATTCCCTTCTTTCTCTGCAGGATGGAATGTGGCTCGTGAAGCATTCTTTGAACCATATACTCATATTGTAAATAATCTTAAAATTCGCGGTTCATGGGGTGAACTTGGTAATCAGAATACAGACAATTGGTATCCATTTTATCGTGTGATAGATTATAAACCTAATAATGGTGGATGGATTGTGAATGGGGTGAAACCAAATACAGCAGCTGAAGGCAAGTTGGTATCTGCTTTGTTGGGATGGGAAAAAACACAAACTCTTGATCTTGGTTTTGACCTTGGCATGTTGAATAATCGTTTGAATGTGAACTTTGATTATTTCCAGAGAAAGTCAAAAGATATGGTTGGGCCGGGTATGGAACTTCCGGGAGTACTTGGTATTGCAGTGCCTGATGTAAATAATTTGGATATGACCTCTAAAGGATGGGAAATTCAGGTGAGTTGGAGAGATCAGATTAAGGATTTCCGTTATGGTGTGACTCTTGCTCTTTCAGATAATCAGGTTGTTATTGATAAATATCCTAATCCGTCGAAAGACCTTGAACAGAAATATTATGATGGTGCACATTTAGGTGATATTTGGGGTTATCAAACTGTGGGTATAGCTAAAACTCAGGATGAAATGAATAAGCATCTTGAAACTGCTAAACCTTCATGGGGTGACAACTGGGGTGCAGGTGATGTGATGTATGCTAATATTGATGGAAAAGATGGTGTAAATGAAGGAGCAAATACATTGGATGATCATGGTGATAAAGTGCTTTTGGGTAATAGTACACCACGTTATAATTTTGGTTTGAATCTTGATGCTGCATGGAAAGGATTTGATTTGAAGATTTTCTTCCAGGGTACTTTGAAACGGGATTATATGCCAGCTTCTGATGCAACTATGTTCTGGGGGTCAGTAGGCTACTGGCAAGCTAACTTTTTTGAGCCTCACTTAGACTATTTCAGACCAGAAAATACAACTAATCCACTTGGTCCTAATGTAGACGGTTATTATCCTCGTCCGATGAATAGTGACAAGAATAGACGCGCTCAGAGTCGTTATTTACAAAATGCAGCGTATGCACGTTTAAAAAATGTGACATTGGGTTATACTTTGCCGAGTGAATTGACAAAAAAATTCTATGTGAATAACTTGCGTTTCTTTGTGTCTGCTGAGAATTTGTTTACTATTACCAGCTTGTGTGATACTTTTGATCCAGAAACAATTGGTGTAGGTAACTGGGACGGATGTACCTACCCTCTTTCTAAAACGATTTCATTTGGTTTAAGTGCAACATTCTAATTTAAAAAGTATAAGCGATATGAAAAAATATATAGGAATATTATCGATTGGCGTGATACTCATGGGTGGGTTGACTGCTTGCAATGATTTTCTTGACAGAGAACCTTTGGACAAAGTGACGCCAGAAGTCTTCTTCTCCTCAGAAGATGATCTTGCTACATATGCAATAAAGTGTTATAGCTTTCAGACTGTAACGGAAGCGTATGGTGCGAATTTGTTTGGCTTGGATAATCATACGGATAATCAGGCAGGGACAGACATTCCAGCCTATTGGATTCCAGGACAGAAACAAGTTGCTGCAAATGTAGGTGATTGGAAGTGGGAGGAAATACGTGCATGTAATTATTTCTTTGACAATGTCCTTGAGAAAGAAAAGAATAATGAAATAGTAGGCTCTCCTGATAACATCAGACATTATATAGGCGAGATGTATGTACTAAGAGCATATAAATATTTTGATATGCTGAAAAAGTTTGGTGACTTGCCTATTATTGAAACAGCTTTGCCTGAAGATAAAGAAACTTTGATGAAGGCAAGTGTAAGGCGTCCTCGACATAAAGTCGCTGAGTTTATAATTAATGATTTGATAGAAGCTGAAAATAGATTGTTAGAAACTCCTCCGGGAGGAAAGAATCGAATCAGTCGTAATGTGGCTTATCTTTTGCATAGTCGTGTAGCTCTTTATGAAGCAACATGGGAAAAATATCATGCAGGAACTGCTTTTGTTCCAGGTGGAACAGGTTGGCCGGGAAAAGATAGTGAAGGCTATGATGCAGCTAAGCAAATTGATTATTTCTTAACTGAAGCTATTAATGCTGCACAGGTTGTAGGAGACAAGATTGTAGATAAGCTTGCTGAAAATACAGAAGAACCAGAGGGAATGGATGTGAATTTAGGTTCTACGAATCCTTATTATACCATGTTCTGCGACGAAAATATGGAAGGTTATGATGAGGTGCTGATGTGGAAAAAATTTGATTTAGGTTTAGGTGTTACGAATAATCTTCAAATGGAACTCTGTCGTAATGGCGCTGGTACAGGATGGACGAGAGGTATGGTTAATTCATTCTTGATGAAAAATGGTCTTCCTTTTTACGCTAATAATTCTGGGTATGACGAAGCTTGGGAAAATGAAGGTGTAAACAAGGCTTTAACTGGTAGAGATTCAAGAATTGTAATTTTCACAAAGAAGCCTTATGATTTTATTGCTGAACAATATAAACAAGATGCTGATGGAAAGTATGTGAGTGCTTCTGGTACGGTTCTTGCAAAAGGTGACGTAAATTATTATACATCAGCTGGAAAAGAAGATACCTGTAAGATTGATTATATCTTTGGTACTAACATTGCGATGGCTCCGACAGGTTATATTGTGAAAAAAGGAAAACATTATTCTTATTTGATGGCTCTTAACCACAATAATGGTACTTCTGGAGGCATTGTGTTCCGTGGGGCTGAAGCTTTGCTTAACTATATGGAGGCTTATTATGAAAAGAATAAGTCACTTGATAGTAGAGCTGAAAAGTATTGGAAAGCTTTAAGAGACCGTGCTGGAATTACAGCTAATCATACAGTGACAGATGCTGCTACTAATATGACCGAGGAAGCAAGATGGGATTGGGCTGCTTATTCTCATGGAAAACTGTTAGATGATGTAACACTTTATAACATTCGTCGTGAACGTCGTAATGAACTTTGTGCGGAAGCTTTCAGATGGGATGATTTGAAACGTTGGAGAGCGATGGATCAATGGTGTGATAAGCCTTATCAGATAGAAGGTGCGAAATTCTGGGGAACAATTTATGATAGTAATAAGGCTTTGATGGAGAAATGTGTTGTTGATGCTGATAAGGGAAATATGTCTTCTAAGGATTTGAGTAAGTATATTTGTCCTTATCAAAAGGTGACATCAAATAATTCTATTGCTAAACAAGGTGGTTTCTTGTTCTCTAAAGCTCAATATCTTGAGCCTATCGGTGCGGCGGCATTCCGTCAGACAGCTGTTGATCCGAATGATTTTTCTACTTCTGTTATCTATCAGAATCCGGGATGGAAAATTGAAGCTAGCACAGGAGCACAGCCTATTGAATAAAGGATAATTTGAGTACGTATTATAATAGCATGGAGTGACAATTTCTTAAAGTTGTCATTCCATGCTGTTTGTTTTATGTAAGAATATGTTGAAATAAACAGAATTTGCAAATTCAGGATTTTCTTGATACCTTGCACGGTGAATTTAGCTGGAAATGGAATTTATGAATCAAAAACTATACAGATTGGGTGCACTGTTGCTTGTATTGGGAATATGCCTAGTAGTATTCCCTGTGTACGCTGTGGCCGACGGAGAGTTTGCCACCTGGACGGGAGTACGGGTAGACTGGCAATTCAATCCAAAGGTGAAATTCAGAGGTACATTTCAGGCCCGTACCCAAAACGGTTTGAGAGAGATGGAACGGGGAAGGCTGAATGTAGGGATGAATTACCGTGTGCTGCCATTGTTGCAGTTAAAAGGGTATTACGAATTGCAATACCGTAACCGTGGGGCTGCCGGATGGAAAATAGGGCATCGCTATCAGGCCGGTTTTATCGTTTCAGGAACCAAACAAAATATAAAGTTGGGTTGGCGGGAGCTTTTGCAACATACATTTATTGGTGGAACAAATGAAGTGCAGTTGCGCTCACGCTTGAGACTGGCTTATGAGCCGGGCAACTGGATTGCGTATCCTTATTTCTCGGTGGAAGCATTTCAGCCGGTGGGGGACAAGGCTTTCTTCTCCTTGCCACGCGTCCGTTATCGTCCGGGAGTGCGATGGCCTTTTTCCCGTAAAACGGCATTGGATGTATATTATTGCCGCCAATATGACGTGAAGCGCTGCCTGAATATTTTGGGACTTAATTTAGAGATAAAACTATAATTGAAAATAATATGAATTTCTTGGATTTAGTAACAATGCGTCATTCCGTGCGGAATTATGAAACGCGTGCGGTGGAAACAGAAAAATTAGACTATGTGCTGGAATGTGTACGCTTGTCTCCTTCGGCTGTGAATTTTCAGCCTTGGAAATTTGCCGTAATCACCGATGAGGCCCGCTTGTCACAACTGAAAAAAGCTTACCCCAGAGACTGGATGGAAAATGTGCCTTGCATTATCGTGGCTTGTGCCAATCATGAGGAATCCTGGCATCGCAAGTCGGACGGAAAAGACCATGCAGATGTTGATGTGGCTATAGCCGTAGAGCATCTTTGCCTGGCTGCAACGGAGCAGGGATTAGGCACTTGCTGGGTATGCAACTTTGATGTACCGCTTTGTAGGGAAGTGCTTTGTCTGCCTGATTCCATGGAGCCGGTAGTGATGATTCCTGTGGGTTATGCAAAAGAACAAGAAGTGTCAACTAAAAAACGCAAATCGCTGGAAGATATTTTATTTTGATAGTGATTTAGCGAATTCGTAAACAAATTATCAAATATTTAACGAGTTTTAGCTGCAATATTTGCTTGAATTTTCTACTTTTGGGACGCTCTTTGGAACTTAGTTTTCTGAAGAGCACCTTATTTATATACATTCAAATTAATTGAAAAATGGAAAACTTTGAACTGGGATTATTGCTGATGGTGGTTGGTATGGTCACTGTCTTCTTAATTCTGCTCATCGTTATCTGGTTAAGTCAACTTCTGATTTCCATTGTCAATAAAGTAGCTCCAGAGGAAGCTCCGAAAAAGAAAAACACTTCATCGGGAGCATCTACTGATGCAGGTGCAATGGATGCCATCAAGGCAGCCGTCGACATTTTGACAGCCGGAAAAGGCCAGGTAATAAAAGTAGAAAAGTTGCAGTAGTCCATTAGAAAAACACGCATGTAAAATCATGGAACAGAAAGAAGTCAAATTTAGTTTGGTTTTCCGCGATATGTGGCAGAGTGCCGGAAAATACGTACCGCGTGTAGACCAGTTGGTAAAGGTGGCCCCAGCCATTATTGAAATGGGGTGTTTTGCCCGTGTAGAAACCAACGGGGGAGGTTTTGAACAAGTTAACCTGTTATTCGGGGAGAATCCGAACAAGGCCGTCCGCGAGTGGACAAAGCCTTTTCACGAAGCCGGTATTCAGACGCACATGCTCGACCGTGCGCTGAACGGTTTGCGAATGAGTCCGGTGCCTGCCGATGTACGAAAATTGTTCTATAAGGTAAAGAAAGCACAAGGTACAGATATTACCCGTACATTTTGCGGACTGAATGATGTGCGCAACATTATTCCTTCTATCGGTTATGCGCACGATGCTGGCATGATTTCCCAGTGCTGTCTTTGCATTACTTATTCTCCGATTCATACTGTAGAATATTACCTGGATATGGCCAAGAAGCTGATTGATGCAGGATGCGATGAAATCTGTATCAAGGATATGGCAGGTATCGGCCGTCCGGTATTCTTGGGCAAGCTGGTAGCCGGTATCAAGAAGATTAAAGATATCACGATTCAGTATCACTCACATGCGGGACCGGGTTTCAACATGGCTTCTATTCTGGAAGTCTGCAAGGCCGGTTGCGATTACGTGGACGTAGGTATGGATCCGTTGTCTTGGGGTACAGGACATGCAGATGTTATCAGTGTACAGGCTATGTTGAAAGATGCGGGCTTCAAAGTGCCTGAAATCAATATGCAGGCTTACATGAAGGTTCGTTCATTGATTCAGGAATTCATGGACGACTTCCTGGGCTTGTACATCAGTCCGAGAAACCGTCTGATGAACTCTCTGTTGATCGGACCGGGACTGCCGGGCGGTATGATGGGTAGCTTGATGGCCGACCTGGATACCAACTTGGAATCTATCAACAAATATAAGGCAAAACGGAACCTGCCGTTCATGACTCAGGATGAGCTGCTGATCAAGCTGTTCGACGAAGTAGCTTACGTATGGCCGCGTGTGGGTTATCCGTGTCTGGTTACTCCGTTCAGCCAGTACGTAAAGAACTTGGCCATGATGAACGTCATCCAGATGGAAAAAGGCAAGGAACGTTGGGGCATGATTGCCGACGATATCTGGGACATGATTTTGGGCAAGGCTGGACAATTACCGGGCAAGCTGGCTCCTGAAATCGTAGAAAAGGCAGAGCGTGAAGGACGTAAGTTCTTTACAGGTAACCCGCAAGACAACTATCCGGACCAGCTGGAGAAATATCGCCAGATGATGTGGGAAAAGAAATGGGATACCGGACAGGACGACGAAGAACTCTTCGAATATGCCATGCATCCAGCTCAGTATGAAGCCTACAAGAGTGGAAAGGCTAAGGCTGACTTCCTGGAAGACGTGAAGAAACGTCGTGAAGCCAAGGAAGAAGTCCACATGGCCAACGACCAGACCAAGGTATTGACGGTAGACGTCAACGGACAGGCTTATAGGGTAACGGTAGCCTTTGGCGATGTTAATCCGGCGAAACTGGCAGGTCAGGCAGGTGCAGAAGCTGCGGCTGCTCCGGTACCGGCTGGTGAAGGAAAAGAAATCCTTTCTCCGCTGGAAGGTAAATTCTTCCTGACAAAAGGTGCCCAGGAAACTCCGGTGAAAGTGGGTGACAAGGTAAATAAAGGTGACGTGATTTGCTATGTGGAGGCAATGAAGACTTACAATGCCATCCGTGCAGAATTCAGTGGAACGGTGACCGCCATTTGTGTAAATTCCGGTGATTCCGTATCAGAAGATGACGTATTAATGAAGATTTTGTGATGGAAGATATATTAGAAAGATTATATGATATGACCGCCTTCAGCAACATTGCTGCTGACCCGCGGTTTCTCATCATGTATGCCATCGCTTTCGTCCTGCTCTATCTGGGTATCAAGAAACAGTATGAACCGCTGTTGCTGGTGCCTATCGCTTTCGGTGTGTTGCTGGCCAACTTCCCGGGAGGCGATATGGGGGTTGTGCAGGCCGACGAGAACGGAATGGTCATGGTGAACGGTGTGATGAAGAACATCTGGGAAATGCCGCTGCATGAGATTGCGCACGACCTGGGACTGATGAACTTCATTTATTATATGTTGATTAAGACGGGATTCCTTCCCCCGATTATTTTCATGGGTGTAGGTGCGCTGACCGACTTTGGTCCGATGCTGCGTAATCTTCGTCTTTCTATTTTCGGTGCGGCTGCCCAGTTGGGTATTTTTGCCGTCCTGCTGGTTTCTATTCTGATGGGCTTCACTCCGAAGGAAGCTGCTTCTCTGGGTATCATCGGTGGTGCTGATGGTCCGACAGCCATCTTTACCACTATTAAGCTGGCTCCTCATTTGCTGGGTCCGATTGCCATTGCGGCTTATTCTTACATGGCGCTGGTTCCGGTTATTGTGCCGCTGGTGGTACGTATCTGGTGTACGAAGAAGGAATTGTCCATCAACATGAAGGAACAGGAAAAGAAATATCCTTCAAAGACAGAAATCAAGAACCTGCGTGTACTGAAAATCATTTTCCCGATTGCATGTACTACGATTGTGGCCTTGTTCGTGCCGAGTGCAGTGCCTTTGATTGGTATGCTGATGTTCGGTAACCTGGTGAAGGAAATCGGTAGCAACACTTCCCGTTTGTTCGATGCCGCTTCCAACAGCATCATGAATGCGGCTACTATCTTCTTAGGTATTTCCGTAGGAGCAACCATGACAACCGATGCCTTCCTGAACTGGACAACTATCGGTATCGTGATTGGTGGTTTCCTGGCTTTCGCTTTGTCTATCTCTGGTGGTATCTTGTTTGTGAAGGTGGTCAACCTCTTCACCAAGAAGAAGATCAATCCGCTGATTGGTGCTACCGGATTGAGTGCTGTGCCGATGGCCAGCCGTGTAGCCAACGAAATTGCCTTGAAATATGACCCGAAGAACCACGTGCTGCAATATTGCATGGCAAGTAATATTTCCGGTGTAATCGGTTCTGCCGTAGCAGCCGGTGTGCTGATTTCCTTCCTCGGATAACCTAGGTGGAACTTCAGTAAAATAAAAAAGGATTGCAAAGTGAAAGAGTCGCTTTGCAATCCTTTTTTGTTATGGATATCCTGAAGAGGAGGGTTCAATCTGCTTTTTTCTGCAAATGGTTGTGGATGACGGTGAGGAAGTCTTTGCCGTATCTTTCTTTCTTGAACTCACCGATGCCGCTGATTTCACCGAACTCTTCTATGCTTTGGGGTTTCTTGAACGCCAGCAGATGCAAGGTCTTGTCTGATAAGACGATGTAGGCCGGGATAGCCAGTTGGTCGGCCAGGTCTTTCCGGAGCAAACGGAGCTTTTCAAATAGTTCGGCATCTTCTTCTTCAAAGATGGTAGAGGAGAACATGGGTACGGGAGCCGCCGCTTTGTGACCTTTTGCCGCAGTCTTCTTGCCGTGCGATTCCTCCCGTTTGATGACCACCAGTGGGGCACGTTCTTTTCCAAAGAGGACCTTTTTCCCGGAAGGGGTAATTTTCAGGTGATTGTTTTCGTTGTAGGCAATTTCAAAATATCCGAGGTTCAGCATCTGAAGCAGGTAATCCTGCCAGTCTTTTCCAGGTACATCGCGGCCTACACCATACGTCTTCAGTTTGTCGTAGCCTTTTTCAAGGACTTCGGAAGAGGCGTAACCTTTCAGAATGTCAATGAGCGTACGGGTACCGATTTGTTGGTCGGTACGGGCTATGGCACTCAGGGCTTTTTGTACGATGATGGTACCGTCAAAGCGTTCCGGCGGATTTTTGCACACATCGCAGTTGCCACAATCGTGATCCATAGTTTCTCCAAAGTAGTTCAGCAGGATTCTCCGGCGGCAGATGTCAGATTCCGCATACTGCTGCATGCGGTTCAGTTTTTCCAGGTTGATGCTCTGCTGATGGCTTTCGGCAGCAAAGCGCGACAAGAGGATGATGTCGCTGAAGGAATAGAACAGCAAGGTTTCACTGGGAAGTCCGTCGCGTCCTGCCCGTCCGATTTCCTGGTAAAAGTTTTCAATGCTTTTGGGAAGGTTGTAGTGAATGACCCATCTGACATTCGACTTGTCAATTCCCATGCCGAAAGCAATGGTGGCGCAGATAATCTGTATGCGGTCGTTGATGAAATCATCCTGCATCATTTCCCGCTGCTCGTTCGATAATCCTGCATGGTAGACTCCTACGTCGAATCCTTCGTTTTCAAGGAGGCTGGCTACCTTTTCTGTCCCGTTGCGGCTCATGCAGTAGATGATGCCGCTTTCGTTCCGGTGGCGTCGCAAGAATTTGACAATGGTTTTTATTTTTTCTTTCTGCGGATAGCCTCGTTTCACCTCCAGACTCAGGTTCGGGCGGTCGAAGGATGAAATGAAGATTTCCGGATTGCGCATTTCCAGTTGCTGTATGATGTCTTCACGGGTGATTTTGTCGGCCGTGGCAGTCAAGGCCACTACCGGCACGTGGGGAAAGAAACGTCGGATGTTCTTCAATTGGGTATATTCCGGACGGAAGTCATGTCCCCAGTGAGAGATACAATGCGCCTCGTCGATGGCGAACAGGGAGATGTTGATGTCGCGCAGCAGATAGTTCATTTCAGACATCAGCCTTTCGGGCGATATATAAAGCAGTTTGACTCTTCCTTGTACGCATTCAAAGTAAAGCTGGGCGTTGGTCGCGTCGTCGTTGGTACTGTTTAACGCACGGGCTACGATACCGTTGGCTTGCAAGGATTCCACTTGGTCTTTCATGAGAGATATCAGTGGAGAAACCACAATGGCGGTTCCTTCCATCAGGAGTGCCGGCAGTTGGTAACACATGGATTTTCCGCCTCCGGTAGGCATAAGTACCAGTGTGTCTTTCTTTTGCAGTATGGTGGAAATGATTTGTTCTTGAAGCGGACGGAAAGAAGTATACCCAAAATAAGATTTGAGCGTTTTCAGCATTTTTTCTCTCATGATTCTAAATTTATACACAAAGATAGGCAAAAAATTAGAGACTTTCCGCTTTCTCTTATTTTTGTCCGGGGGTGAAGTTTTTTGGTAAACTTTTTGGGGGGATTGTTGTGAGATTGAAAAACTTCTGCGATTTTTGTATAATTATGTACGAACGAACAATGCTTGTTAAAATAAATCAGGAATGAGTACAAAAGAAAAATTCGATTATATCGTAGAACAATTTGCCGATCTGCAATTGTTGCGCTATTGTGTGTCCGGTTTTGAGCATTTGTCTTTAAGGCAGAAAGAACTGGTGTATTATTTGTCACAAGCCGCATTGGAGGGAAGAGACATCCTGTTTGATCAGAACGGAAAGTATAATCTGCAAATCCGGAAATTGTTGGAAGTGGTTTATACCACTTATTCGGGCGACAAGAATGATAAAGAGTTCCAAGGACTGGAAGTCTATTTGAAACGGGTTTGGTTTTCCAGTGGCATATACCATCATTATGCCTGTGATAAGTTTGTGCCGGGTTTCTCGTCGGAATTCTTACGGAAATGGATTGACAAAGTGGATGTGTCACAGCTTCCATTGAAGGCTGGACAATCGGTGGAGGACATGTGTCAGGAGTTGTTCCCGGTGATATTTGATCCGAAAATCATGCCTAAACGGGTGAATCAGGCGGATGGGGAAGACCTGGTGGTGACCTCAGCAGCCAACTATTATGAAGGGGTGACGCAGCAGGAAGCGAGCAGTTTTATGCACAGCAGAAGTCGCAGGGAGATTCGCATCCGGTGATGTATGGAATGAACAGCCGTCTGGTGAAGAAAGAGGGTGTCTTGCAGGAAGAAGTATGGAAACTGGGCGGAATGTATGGGAAAGCCATTGAAAAGATTGTTGCCTGGCTGGAGAAAGCGGAAAAGGTGGCAGAGAACGATTCACAGCGCGAGGTGATTCGACTGTTGGTGGATTTCTATCGTACCGGCGACTTGAAAGTGTTTGATGCATATTCAATTGCCTGGCTGAAAGATACGGATTCGAAGGTGGATTTCGTCAACGGATTTATTGAAAGCTACGGCGATCCGCTGGGTATGAAGGCCAGCTGGGAGTCTATTGTCAATTTCAAGGATGAGGAAGCTACCCGGCGTACAGAAATCATCAGCCAGCATGCCCAATGGTTTGAAGATCATTCTCCGGTGTCTCCTTCTTTCAAGAAAGAGGTGGTAAAGGGAGTTTCAGCTAAGGTGATTACGGCTGCAATGCTGGGCGGCGATTTGTATCCGAGTTCGGCCATTGGCATCAATCTGCCTAATTCCAACTGGATTCGTAGTGTGCATGGTTCTAAGTCGGTGACGATTGGAAACCTTACGGATGCTTATAATAAGGCTGCCAAAGGCAATGGTTTTCGCGGCGAGTTTGTGTACAGTCAGGCGGAAAAGGACTTGCTCGAGAAATATGCCGACATCACCGGTGACCTTCATACCGACCTACACGAATGTGTGGGGCATGGTTCCGGCAAATTGTTGCCGGGAGTGGATCCGGATGCCTTGAAAGCGTATGGCTCTACCATTGAAGAAGCCCGCGCCGATTTGTTCGGTTTGTATTATCTGCCCGACAAAAAGCTGGTGGAACTGGGGCTGACTCCTGATGAAGAAGCGTATAAGGCCGAATATTATGCGTATATGATGAACGGATTGCTAACCCAGATGGTGCGTATTGAGCCGGGATGCGATCTGGAAGAAGCGCACATGCGCAACCGTCAGCTGATTGCCCGTTGGGCCCTTGACAACGGTAGACCGATGGATGTGGTGGAACTGGTGAAAAAAGAGGGTAAGACGTATGTAAGAATCAATGATTATTCCCAGTTACGCAAATTGTTCGGCAGGTTGTTGAGCGAGATTCAGCGTATCAAGAGTGAAGGTGATTACGAAGCAGCTCGTACGTTGGTAGAAAGATATGCCGTGAAGCTGGATGCATCGCTTCACGAAGAAGTGCTGGCTCGTTATCGTGCCTTGCATCTGGCTCCTTACAAGGGATTTGTCAATCCGGTATATCGTCCGGAATACGATGCGGATGGCCGGATGGTGGACGTGAAAGTAGATTATACAGAAGGTTATAAGGAACAGATGCTTCGTTATGGCCGCGATTATTCTAATTTAAAAATTTGATGATGACAGAAGTAGAAATACATGAAACGATAAGAGAAATCAAGTCAAAGTTCCGTTTGTTTATGAATGGAGTGATTTCTCAAAGTATGCGGGAGAAAGGATTTGATTATAAGTTGAATTTTGGCATTGAATATCCCCGCATTAAAGAAATAGCGGCGGAGTATGAGCCCAATCATGAACTGGCTCAGGCCTTGTGGAAGGAGAATATCCGCGAGTGTAAAATTATGGCCGGTTTGCTCCAGCCTGTAGAAATGTTCTATCGGGAAATTGCAGAAATATGGATAGAAGACATGCACTATCCGGAACTGGCTGAATATACCGTGATGAATCTTTTCCAGCGTTTGCCATACGCTTCGGAGGTGGTTTTCCCATGGATGGCCGACGAACGTGAATATTTCCAGCTTTGCGGGTATCTGTTGATGGCCCGTCTGCTGATGAAAGGATGGACATTGAACGAGCGGGCAGAGGAGGAATTCTTGGACCAGGCTTTTACCGTATTGGAAGGAGATTCAGATATGCGTAATGTGGCGGGAAAGGCGGTTTGTAAATTTGCCTTGCAGTCGAAAGCAAACGCACGTAAGGTGCTCCGTATGTTGGGAAATCTTATAAAATCGTCAAAATCTGAGGTTCGTATGGTAGCTGAAGAATTAAAAAATGAGATAGAATATAGCCTGTAATCTTTCTAAATTACTCAAAAAAATATAACTTTGACCGCTGAACGATTATTGGGATGGAAGAGAACATAAAAGATACAGTCAAGCAAATCCTTACAGAGTATTTGCAGAAGAACGGACATCGGAAGACGCCTGAACGTTATGCCATACTTGAGACGATTTATTCCATCAAAGGGCATTTTGATGTGGATGAGTTGTATAGCTATATGGCGGAAAAGGAGAAGTTCCGGGTGAGTCGTGCTACCCTGTATAATACCATTATTTTACTCATAGATGCCGGGTTGGTCATCAAGCACCAGTTTGGCAATACTTCCCAGTATGAACGCTCGTATAACAATGAAACCCATCATCACATGATTTGTACCAGCTGTGGAAAGGTGTCGGAGTTTGAAGATGAGAACCTGAAACAGGCTATTGCGCAGACAAAGCTGAAGGGATTTTATGCTTCGCATTATTCTTTATACATCTATGGCTTGTGCAACAAGTGCATGGCGGCGAAACGGAAGAAGAAATAATACCAAAGAATATATAAAACAAAAAGAATCATGAAAGTAGATGTTTTGCTAGGTTTACAGTGGGGCGACGAAGGAAAAGGTAAAGTAGTCGATGTGTTGACTCCCCGTTATGATGTGGTTGCCCGTTTTCAGGGAGGCCCGAACGCCGGACATACTCTTGAATTTGAAGGTCAGAAATATGTGCTCCGTTCTATTCCTTCTGGAATTTTCCAGGGTGATAAGGTAAATATTATTGGAAATGGAGTGGTACTTGATCCGGCTCTGTTCAAGGCGGAAGCGGAAGCATTGGAGGCAAGCGGACATCCGTTGAAAGAACGTTTGCATATTTCCAAGAAAGCCCATCTGATTCTTCCTACTCACCGTATCCTAGATGCCGCATACGAAGCAGCCAAAGGTGCGTCTAAAGTAGGGACTACCGGAAAAGGTATTGGTCCTACCTATACTGACAAAGTGAGCCGTAACGGATTGCGTGTGGGTGACATCCTGCATAACTTTGAAGCAAAATATGCTGCAGCCAAGGCACGTCATGAAGCTATCTTGAAGAGTTTGAACTATGAATATGATATTACAGAACTTGAAAAACAATGGATGGAAGGCATTGAATACCTTCGTCAGTTCCATTTGGTAGACAGTGAGCATGAAATCAATCGTTTGCTGAACGAAGGCAAGTCTGTGCTTTGTGAAGGTGCTCAGGGAACCATGCTCGATGTGGATTTTGGTTCTTATCCTTTTGTGACTTCTTCCAATACCATTTGTGCCGGTGCTTGTACAGGACTGGGATTGGGTCCTAACAAAATCGGTGAAGTGTATGGTATCATGAAAGCTTATTGTACACGTGTGGGTTCAGGTCCGTTCCCTACCGAACTTTTCGATGAAACTGGTAAGACAATCCGTGATTTGGGACATGAATATGGAGCTGTGACAGGTCGTGAACGTCGTTGCGGATGGATTGACTTGGTTGCCTTGCGTTATGCGATTATGATTAACGGGGTTACTCAGTTGATTTTGATGAAGAGCGATGTGCTGGACGGTTTTGACACTATCAAGGCTTGTGTGGCGTATAATGTGAATGGGGAAGAAATCGATTATTTCCCGTTTGATATTACAGAAGGAGTAGAACCGGTATATGCAGAGCTTCCGGGCTGGAAGACTGATATGACTAAGATGACGAGTGAGGATGAATTCCCTGAAGAATTCAATGCGTATATCACTTTCTTGGAAGAACAGCTGGGAACTCCGATAAAGATTGTGTCTGTAGGTCCCGACCGTGAACAGACAATCGAACGTTACGTGGATTGATTTATTTATCTGAATAAATTGGGAAAGCCATCCTTTTAAGGATGGCTTTTTTTGTTCTTTTAATGAAGCTGATTATGTCTTAATTCTTTTGTTGTTTCTATCTTTTTGATAGGTGTAATTATCTATATATTGCTTTTTGATTTTGTTTTTATCTCACGGCTTTTATTGTTATCTTTTGTTTATTCTCTTTGTTTTTCTTGCTGTTTATATTATTGGTTGTTGTATTAAAGATGAATTGATATTCGTTTTGACATGTCATTTTGATGTTTTTTATTATTTTATGTGATATTTTATTGCTTGATTGATTAAATATATATCTTTGTGGTATTGTTAATGAGTTTTAATGTGTGTTTATAATGTGTTTTATTAACTAAACGAGATTTATTTATGTTTAATCAAAGGAGGGATTTATGAAAAGGAAACTTACATTGATGCTGACCTTTCTGTTTGTATGGATGGGAGTAGCATGGTCGCAAGGATTAACGGTGAAAGGTGTGGTGACTTCAGAAGAAGACGGGCTTCCTATTGTAGGAGCATCAGTGCTGGTGAAAGGTACTACCCAAGGAACCATTACCGATGTGGATGGTAATTTTGAGATTTCAGGTGTGAAGGCTGGAAGCAAGACCTTAATTGTTTCATTTGTAGGAATGAAAAGTCAGGAGGTAGCGATAAAGCCCAATATGAAGATTGTATTGCAGTCGGATACGGAAACCTTGGATGAGGTAGTGGTTACCGCAATGGGTATTTCAAGAGAGAAGAAAGCATTAGGATACGCCTTGCAAGAAGTAAAATCGGATGAAATTACTCAGGCCGCACCGTTGAATGTGGCTAATGCACTTTCGGGAAAAATTGCCGGAATACAGATTACTTCGCAAGGTGGACAGGTCGGAGCCTCTCAAAATATTGTAATCCGTGGTAATTCTTCATTTGGAAACAATGCACCTTTGATTGTAGTGGATGGGGTGCCTGTGCAGAATGATAACGGAACCGGTTCATCTGTCAATCTGGGTTCAGGTTTGAATGATATTAATCCGGAAGATATTGAATCCATATCGGTATTGAAAGGTGGTTCGGCAGCCCTTTATGGTATGCGTGCCGGAAACGGTGTTATCCTTATCACAACCAAGTCGGGTAAAAAAGATAAAGGCGTACAGATATCGTATGACGGAAGTTTTACGGTTGACCAGATTTATAACTTGCCAAAACTTCAGAATAAATACGGGCAGGGATATTACGGCAGTGAGTTCGACTGGAAAGAAGGAGGTTACAGCGATATTATGTCATACGCAGACTTTGCCGTAGAGCATGGATTCTCCTACTACGATGGTATGGGAAATGGGGTGAATGACAACGCCGACGAGTCTTGGGGACCGCGTTTGGATATCGGTCTGATGATTCCACAATATAATAGTCCGGTTGTTAACGGTGTGCGCCAAGCTACTCCGTGGGTGTCTCATCCGGACAATATCAAAGATTTCTTTGAAACTGGTTACTCACAGAGCCACATGATTTCATTGACTACTTCCAATGAAAGATCATCAACTCGTGCTTCGCTGGGATTCCGCGACCAGAAAGGTACTACACCCAACACGGACCAAAAACGTTACTCTATTGCCATAAACTCGAAAATGAGTGTAAACAAGTATCTTGACTTCGATTTGTCTGCAAACTTTGTCCGCACGAAGAGTGACAATCTTCCTGGAACCGGATACAGCGGCTCAAACGTACTGCAGTCATTGCTGCAATGGCATGGACGCCAGATTGACATACAGGATTTGAAGGCAAATTATGACCAAAAGGACGAGATGGGTAATTATACTCATTACAACTGGCAGCAGGCTTATGCCATGAACCCGTACTGGGTGTTGAACCATAACTTGAACAAATATACCCGTGACCGTTTCTATGGCAAGTCTTCTATTTTTATCAATCCTACTGACTGGTTGAAGTTTGAAGGACGCCTTGGTTTTGATCATTTTGATTCAAACCAGCTGTCTAATATAGAATGGAGCGTTGATTACCCGGATGGATATTTCCGTAATTATGATCGTCGTACCACGGAAATCAATGCTGATTTCATCGGTTACTTCACCAAGCAATTCGGTGACCTCAATGTGAATGCGTTGGCTGGAGCTAACTATCGTGATTATGCGTATGAAATCAATACAATAGGGGCTGACCAGTTGACCGTCCCCGGGCTTTATACCGTGGCGAATGCAAAAGGAACAGCTTATACTGCACAGAACCATGAGACACGGCGTTCGAACTCTGTGTACGCCAACCTTTCATTGGGGTGGAAAAATCAGCTTTATGCGGATATCAGTGTGCGTAACGATTGGGATTCTACCATTAAGGATGCATTCTTCTATCCGTCATTTAGCGGTAGCTGGATTTTGACAGAAACACTTCCGATGCTGACCAGCGGGGGTATTCTCAATTTCCTGAAACTTCGTGGTGGATGGGCTAAAATCGGTAATGCAACAGATCCATACGTATCTAACTCATATTATTCAGTCATATCTGCACCGTTTAACGGTACTACGCTTTACTACAATCCTACGACTTATCCCGCACGTAATCTGCGCCCTGAAATGATAAAGACATGGGAAGTCGGTCTTGAGGCAAGCTTGTTGGATAATCGCATCCACTTCGATGGAGCTTATTACCAGAAAGTTACTACCGATCAGATTATGCAAGCCAATGTCGCAACTTCCACTGGTTATAGTTCTATGTATATCAATGCGGGTAAGGTAAGCAACAAAGGTGTTGAACTTCAGTTGTCGGCCGATATTTTCCGTAATCCAAAAGGCTTCAGCTGGACTACCACATTAAACTGGGCAAAGGATAAAAGCCGTATCGACGAACTTTATACTGATCCTGTTACCGGACAGAAACTGGACGCTTATGAAATCGGAAGCAGCTGGAGCTGTACCAGCTATGCAATACCTGGTGAAAGCTGGGGAACACTTGTGGGAACAGGATATGTATATAATGACGATGGTTCCATTCGGGTAGAAAACGGAATGCCGGTATATGAGAGTGCAAAAAAGATTGGAAATGTAAGTCCGGACTGGCTGGCTGGCTGGAGCAACGAATTTACTTACAAAGACTGGAGTTTCGGGTTCTTGCTTGACTTCCGCAAAGGGGGAGACGTTTACTCTATCTCACAGGCCTTTGGTACACAGACAGGTATATATGATTTTACTGCAGCGGGAGATATTCGTGAAAACGGTGTTATTGCAGGTAAGAACGTGTTGACCGACAAAGTGTTCAAGACAGCCGACGGTAAAATCAATGATGTGGCAGTGAATGCGGAAGACTTCTTTTATAACTTCTATACCATCTGTGAAATGTCAGTCTTTGATGGTTCTTACTTGAAGTTGCGTGAAGCACATCTTACTTATACTTTCCCTAAACAGTTGTTGAAGAATACATTCATCAAATCAGCGAAAATTTCATTGGTTGGAACAAACTTGGCACTGTTATGGGTACATAGTTCGAACCTCACTCACCTTGATCCGGAATCTACAACGGGTTCAAGCAATGGAGACGTAGGCTTCGAATCAAACTCTTACCCTCCTTCACGAAGCATCGGTTTAAAATTAGGAGTAACATTCTGATAAAATTAATTTAAAAGGAACTGACTATATGAAAAGATATATTAAGAAAATCACCATGGCATTCATGGCTGGAGCTTTAATTTGGAGTGCTACCGGATGTACGAACTCGTTCGAGGAAATCAACCAAGACCCGGACAATGCAACCAATGTTCCAAATGGGAACCTTCTTGCTTATGTTATTTACTACACTTCCTATCGATTCAATGACCGCTGGTTTGCGATGGATGAGCCTATGACTTTCTGCGGTTATGCGGCAAAGATGAGTTACATCGATGAATCGCGTTACAGCTATCGTACGAATATACAAGATAGTAACTGGGAATATGTATATCGTATCCTGAATAATGTGATGGATTTGCAGGGACGTGCTACGCCCGGTTCGAATTTTTTGAATGTGGCCAAAGTGATGGAAGTAACTGTCATGCAGGTCGCTACCGACAGATGGCGTGACGTTCCTTACAGCGATGCCGTAAAAATGAGTGAAGGTATGCTGACTCCTAAATACGATAAGCAGGAAGATATTTATCCGGCCTTGCTTGCGAAGTTGAAAGAAGCTGCCGATGGTTTCGCCAGCAATGAGGGAACCGATGATATCAGCGATGGTGATTTATTGTTTGGTGGGGATATCACCAAATGGCAGAAGTATTGCAATTCACTGCGCCTTCGTTTGGCTATCCGCATATCTGAGGTAAGCCCTGAGCTGGCACAATCAACAGTTGAGGAAGTGTTGGGCGATCCTTCACGCTATCCGATTATGGACTCTAATGATGACAATGCATTCTTTTGGTGGCAGGGGTCCGATTCCAACTTTTTCGAACCGATAGCCGACGAGTATCGTACACGTAAAACGGAATATTGTGCGTCCGACGTGATGGTCGACAATTTGTTGGCGGCCAACGATCCCCGTATTGGCATTTATTTTACTCCTACGCCGGCCAGTCAAACGGAGGGTGATGATGATTATACCGATGGAACTCCTGTGTATAGAGGATATACTATCGGAGCTTCCTCCAACGCTGTTTCTAAGTTATACTCGGTATGGAATTATAAATACGGGCAGGACTTAGGAGGATTTTCTCCTTGGATGCGTGTAGCCGAAGTGTATTTCCATATTGCTGAGGCTGCCATGCTGAACTATGATACTGGTAGTTACGGTACTGCGGCTGCCAACTATGAAAAAGCTGTGCGTTTTTCTATGGTTGAAAATGAAGTAAGTGATGCAGACGCAGCCGAGTACTTGGAAAATGGAGGTAAATTTGATAATACGTTAAAGAAAATATGGTATGAAGAATGGGTCGCTATGTTTAAGCAGGCGATGGAAGGTTGGTCGTTGTACCGACGTACGGGAGTTCCTGAAAACAACTATATTGCTCCAGGGCGTCCTGCTCAGTACGCAAACCATAATGTGCCCCCATTGCGTTCGCCGTATCCTTCAACCGAACTGAATTTGAACGCGGCCAACAATGCACCTTATAATGCTGAAGTCGTGGATAACTTATGGGGTAAACCTATGTGGTGGGACACCAGAGAGGGTGTATATTAATCCTACTCTTAAAGTTTACATTGGACAGAGGCTATCATTTTTAGTAGACACTAATGTATATGTCTCTCTTTTAATTTGCATTTTGAAGGGGTTTCTCAGTGATGAGAGGCCTCTTTTTTATTTTATGGAATTTGTTAGCCACTTTGAATATTGTTCTCTAGTGGTTAATATGTGTTGTAAAACATGGTTTCCAAGTCTTAGGTTTTGCAATTCCAAATAAAATAAATACTTTTTCATAGCATTAGATTTAAGGTTAACAAAGGTTGGAGTTCAGCGGAACTCCTTTTTTTATGTCCTTATGTGAGGTTTCCTTTTTTCTGATGCTTGACTGTCTTTATCTGTCTGTTTTCCTGAATGTTTTTTGTAAGCCGTTTTTTTCAGTTTTTCCCATGAGCGGCCTTTCCGTTCTTTTCTTGTAAGCGGTCCGTTTGTTTTTCCTTTATGCGTGCTGTATTCTAGTAATGTCGGTAGGATAACCTTCTGCTGCCTTTATGTTTTCCATGTTTCCGGTAGGGAAGCCGTACGTTTTCCTGCCGTGAAACGTAGGTTTCCGCCGGGGAAAACGTATGTTTCCCGCTAGAAAAACATAAAAACTATCGTGAGTCTTGGGAAAGAATGTGCCTGTGGTTTTAAATTGTCGGGGTGATTCAGATTGTGCTGCATGGAAAAATCACGGTTTTGGGACAGGCTTTACTGTCTTTATTTTCTGTTTTATCGGAAGTCTTTTCTGATTTTTTGGCGGAATAAAAACGTCCGTCAGGATTACCTGGTAAGGAAACATAAAAAATGCGGGTCTTCCTGTGCAAAAATGTCCTTGCGGTGGGAGATTTCCGTAGTACCATTTGCCTTGCCACATGGAAAAAATCGGTTCTGGAGCTGTAGCTCCGTTTCCAGTTTTTCAGGAAATTTTTTTCGGATTTCCTGCCTTTCGGGAAAGAAATTCCGGTCGGGATTTCCCAGCGGAGCGAAGAAAAGGTTGTCAGATTTATTTTTTTCGTCTTCCGATTGGCATGAAAATGGTCATATCCAGGAAATTTTTGGGGGTCAGAAACGAATTCTTTTCAGTTTTTCTCCGCCCTTTGAAAAAATACAGCCCAAGTATGGATAGATTTTTCTGTGTATCCATCGGTTTTTCCCGTTGCATGACGGTTGTTCAGCCGGTTTCTTCGTGTGTGCAGCTGCAAGTTCCTTTGCGCGTACATGTTCTTCTTTTCATGTACATGTATGTGCGCGTACACACGCCCGCGCGAAATACATAATGTAGTGCCTTTTCCGTTCCTTTTTGAAATCATCAAAAAACGTTCACCTGCAACCGCCTTGTTTCCAGCGATTTACAAAATATCTTCAAAAATTCTGCAAAAAAGTATTGCGTAAAAGTTGCGGAAGCGGAAAAAGTGCGTACCTTTGCAAC
>ENA-OWRC01000064-OWRC01000064.1-human-gut-metagenome-genome-assembly--contig:-NODE-64-length-148527-cov-6.515895_pt1 | contig 148527 bp, 134 predicted proteins | sample MGYA00248268_ERZ651895 | MGnify/ENA primary metagenome ERZ651895 (study PRJEB26924, sample SAMEA4378242) | human gut metagenome | biome: human gut; feature: human-associated habitat; material: faeces...
ATTTTTTGTTTTCTTTTCGCTCTTCTCATTTTCGGGCGATAAAAAAGAGTCGTTGCTCGCGACTCATTTTTGGCTTCCCGTCAAACGAGGTTGCGAATTATGAAGTGGCTTTTTCAGGTTGTCAAGGGAGAATTTCGAAAATTTTCGACACCTTTGCTCTTTTTCTTCCTAACTCACTGATTTCAAAGACATTTGTTTTTAGCGGTCAGATCTTCGGCTCGATTCATATTTTCGAACGCTCCCTGATCGTCAAAATCAACCCAGACCACGTTCATTGTCTGGTTGAGCCAGCGGTGCAGTGCGAGCTGTCCGGTTGCCAACGCTTCCCGGACAGCGTGTTTCACATCGGTCTTGATCAGCATGAATACCGGCTGCTCCCTTCCGTTGGTACGCGCCGCCGCCACAGCTCTCCCGGGGTGCTCATTCAAACCTCCGGCAAGGCGCTCAACGTAGTCACTCGGCAGAAACGGACTGTCGCACGGCGCCACCACCATATAAGGCGTCTTCACGATTTCCAACGCTGCCGCGATGCCGGCAAGCGGCCCCGAGAAATTTTTATCGTCATCCGTCACAACCGGATATCCATACTTCGCGTAGACATCTTCATTGCGATTGGCGCTCACCACCAACGTCCGGCACTGAGGCTTGAGAATGCCGATCACGTGTTCGACAAGCGGCATATCTTCAAACGCGACAAGCCCCTTATCGACTCCGCCCATGCGGCTTCCTTTGCCGCCGGCCAGAACCAAACCCGTGATGTCTTCCTTTTTGATCCGATCGTTTTGCATCGTTTTCTTCGCCAATCGTTTCCGGAGATATTGCATCGGCAGAGCACTTCAGATGAATGACTCAGTCGGTGAATCGCTCTCTTGCTTCGTTCTTCCTCTAATATGTCGAACACCGCTATTTACAGAGTTGATCAACATGTCTGCCGCTCGTCAAGTTTTTGAATCTATCACAGTCGACCGTGCCCGCGAACTGATTCTCGAGACTGCGCCCAAACCGACCGAGACGATAACACTGCCGCTTGCGCAAGCCGTCGGGTTCGTGACGTCCTGCGACATTGCCGCCGCCAATCCGCTTCCGACCTACACCAATTCGGCCATGGACGGCTATGCGTTTCGCTTTGAGGACGTAGTTGGCGAACAAGAGATCGTTTTACCGGTCGTCGGACAAAGTTTTGCGGGCGCCCCCTGTCAGCAAACAAACTTTGAACCCCGCACCTGCATTGAAATCGCAACGGGCGCCGCGATGCCCGAAGCGTTTGACACCGCCATTCCGTTCGAAAAATGCGACATTGACGAAACCGCCCGCACGATTCGCTTTCAAACCGCCAGTGTCAAGTCATGCGCCAATGTGCGCTATGAAGGCGAACAAATCAACCAAGGCGAAGTCATCGTCTCTGCCGGCACGCGTCTCACGGCTCAACATCTTGCGCTTCTGGCCGCCGCCGGCGTAAGTGAAGTTGTCGTCTATCCCCGCGTTCGCGTGTCGCTTTTGACGACCGGCAGCGAACTGGCCGAACCCGGTCAGCCGCTCGGTCGCTTTCAGACCTACAACAGCAACGGCGTCATGCTTGAGACCATGCTCAAAGCGATGAACTGCGAGGTCGAATCCGTCTCGATGCAGGACAGCGCCGAAGTCATCGCTCAAAAGATCGCCGAACTGCTCGAGCGCAGCGATATGCTTCTTCTGACGGGCGGAGCCGGCAACGGCAAGTTCGATCTCAGCCAAACGCAGCTCAATGCCATGGGATCCATGCAGCCTTGGTCCATCAATATGCGGCCCGGTCGTCCCATGCGTTTCGGTCAGATCAGCGGCAAACCCGTCTTCGTTTTGCCGGGCAACCCCGTGGCCGCTTTCGTGACTTTCCTGGAATTCGCGCGCGGCGCTCTGCTTCAGATGCAAGGCCTCACCGAAGGACTGTGGCTCAAGCAGTATCCGGCCCGACTCGTCAATGACATCAAGAAAAAACCGGGCCGCGCAGAATTCATGCGTGCACGCATCGTCTCCTTTGAAGACGGCGCCCCCGTTGTTGAGCCGCTTCTCAACCAAAGCTCGGCTGATCTCGTCATGCTCACCCAAGCCGAAGTCATCCTCTGCCTGGACCACGACCCGGACCGATACGCCAAAGGCTCGATCGTCCCGATTCAGTACCTGCGCGACGCAGGACTCTAAAGCATTCGAAAATGGCCGCTTTCGCGGCCATTTTTGTCAGGACTGATTTTTTGACTTATTTGCGTTTCCTTCCGAGCCGTTTTGTCGCTGGTCTCTGTTGTAGCGATTGCGACCGTTGCGGTTGAAGTAACGGGAAGGACGTCTGGAGACATTGCTCGGCGGATAATCGGTGCCGTTGTCTCGAGCTTTCAGTCTGTCGAGCATCTCCTGATAGTCAAACGGGACACTGTCGAGCTCGTCCGGAGAAGGTTCTTCGCCGGCCTGCTGCATCACGAGTATGTCGCGCGGATCAATTTCGGCCGGACGCACCACGCGTCCGTTGAGATCAACAATGCCGCGAAAACCTACCGCTCGAACCTGCATGCCTTTATAGACGCCGTACTCGCAGTCCTCGTGCTGGTGACCATGGAAAAGCCACTTGACGCCGAGACTCTTTGCAAGACGATCGATCGCATCAAACCCTTTTTTATGACAGCCCGCCGCTTCGTGCGTAACCAGAATATCGGCCTTGCACTGCTGCAGCGCTTCGTATGTCGCCGGAAAAATCGACGAGCGATGACGACGCGGAAGACCGCCTCGCCAGAGATTCGTCTTGGGACTGCGGCGCACGAAGCCGGTTGCCGACTGATAGTTCGGACGGCCTTCGGGCATCCAGATCTGTCCGCGAAACACGCCTCCCAAACCGGCAATGCGCAAGCCCACAACGTCGGCTACGCGTCCGTGCAGATTGTGCTCGGCAATCGGCCCGTGCCAGAGTCGGTCGTAGTACTCCTCGCAATCGGTGTCGTGATTGCCGGGGATCCACCAAACCTGGGTAAGCGCGAGCGTCGGTGCAAGCAGCGTTTCGAGATCTTCAGGCGGCTGCAGATCACCCAGGATCACGATGGCGTCCGGATGATACTTCTCCACCGTTCTGTTGATGTATTCGAATTCACCGTGCGGGTCACCGCAGAAGAAAATCTTGGGCTGCGGTTTGCCCTGCTTGTTGCCTTGAGCCTTCTGAGCCGATCCTCTGCCCTGATGCCAGGGCTTTCTGCGGCGGAAATTGCGGTGCGAGGTTCTATTCTCGGCAACGGCAGGCACGTCGTTGCGTGCATTGTCCGTCATGTTCTGTCCTCCGAGTCCTCGTACTGCCGCAGCGCCAGGCGGTGCTGCTCACGAATGTAATCAATCAAGTCCGCGGGAGCAAGCACTTTGGCGTGCGAGCCCAGCCGCATGATTTCCCCTGCGATTTCGGGTTCGCGCGCATACGGCACGCGCAACGTCATGCCGCCGACGTCGTCAAAGGTCTGCTGCTGATCCTTGTGCCAGACGGTAAACCGCTCGTAGGGCGTCATCACGTCATCGACGGCAATCACGGCCGTCTTGGTTTCACCGCCCGAGAAGATCCCATAGGTGCCGTCGAGTGCATGTTCAATGTCGCGCATGGCAACGACACGGCAACGCACGTCAAGCATCTCGGCAAAGCGGATGTTTTCCACGGCAAAAGTCTTGAGCTTGCCCGATTCGTGACACCATGCATCCAGATACCAGCGTCCTCTCCAATTCACCAGACGCAAAGGGCTGATCTCGCGTCCCGACTCGGCGTCCCGAGTACGCGTGAAATAGGTAATGCGAAGCCGGCGGCGCTGCGCGAGAGCCGCTCCCACAATGCTGAAAAACGGCGCATCGATATTGGGAACGGAAGGCATGATCACCTTGACGCGCTTAAGGAGCTCCTTGGCTTGAATGAATTCGCCGGGAAGCATCGCCAGGAGCCGCGAGCGAAGCGCTTGCATGTCCGAGGCAAGCACGGCCTTCGGATCGTTCTCGATTCGGCCGAGAAGCTGAACGACAGCTAAGAAGGCATACATCTCATCGGGCGTATACCAAGCCGCGGGAAGCTTCGGAACGAATCCATCCCTGTGCTCCGACTTCTGGTCGCGCGCGTACGAGTAAGCATTCTGCGAGCGTGAATAGACAATCGGGGCACCGAGCTTTTCGCGCATGTAGCGCAAATCGCGCTTGAGCGTGGGCGCGGAACACTGCAAAGCGGCTTGTAACGTTTCAAATGAGACCGAGCCTTCCTCCTGCAGAACTTGATCAATGCGGTAAAGCCGCATTGCAAATGTCAGGCTGGATTTCATTATTCAATAAACAAAAATTTTTTGGTGGCCCATTATAGAGCAGGGCCCTCGACGGCCTCAGTCCGCAAAGTCAGGTCGGACTGCGATTTTTGCCAAGTTCGCCGACTCGACAAGTCAACTGAGAAATCGTTCACAATTGGCACAAGCCCTTGTCTTCAGGCCGTTTTTTCGTTCGCGCGCATTTTTCCAGACTTCCGAAAAATGATTAAAATTCGAAAATTTCCGCGCGCGGGCTCATTTTGCGGGCCTTCTTCGACGTAAGACGTCTGCCGACGGCAGACGCAAGGAACGCCCTCAAACCGCCGCAAGACACACGGTTTTCACATACTCACACATCGACAACAAGGATTTAGACAAAATGTCCGGACATTCCAAATGGGCCAATATTCAGCACCGCAAGGGCCGTCAGGACGCCAAGCGCTCCAACCTCTGGACCAAGCTTGTGCGTGAAATCATCGTAGCCGCACGCGTCGGCGGAAGCGGCGATCCCGACATGAATTCCCGCCTGCGTCTGGCTATTTCCAAGGCTCGTGACGGCAACGTTCCCAAGGACACGATTCAGAACGCCATTTTGAAGGGCACCGGTCAGCTCGAAGGCGTGAACTACGAAGAAGTCCGCTACGAAGGCTACGGCATCGGCGGCGCCAGCCTCATCATCGACTGCACCACCGACAACCGCACCCGTACCGTGGCTGATGTGCGTCACGCTCTGTCCAAGCACGGCGGCAACATGGGTACCGAAGGCTCCGTGTCCTTCCAGTTCCGTCACTGCGGCGAATTCCTCTTTGCCCCCGGCACCAACGAAGACACCGTGATGGAAGTGGCCCTTGAAGCAGGTGCCGACGATGTCGTCACCGATCCCGATGACGGCTCGATCGATGTGGTGTGCGATCCTGCCGCTTTCGACGCCGTTTCCAAGGCCTTCGAAGCTGCCGGTCTCACGCCGGTTTCCTCCGAAATCACAATGAAGCCGCTTAACGAAGTTGAACTCAAGGGCGAAGACGCCGCCAAGATGCAAAAACTCATCGACGCGCTTGAAGATCTTGACGACGTAAGCAACGTCTACACGAGCGCCGTGTTCGACGAGGAATAACAAGTTTTTCAAACGCTCGGAAAAGTCTTTTCGTTTTGAAAAGATCAATCCGACAAAAAAGGCTTGCGGGTAGAATTCCTGCAAGCTTTTTTGTATCTGCTTTCTCTGTCCGGCTTTCCTGTCGACAGATTGGAGAATTTTTGTGACTAAGGTCTTAGTGATCGGCAGCGGCGGTCGTGAACACGCCCTTGCCTGGCGTCTTGCCAAATCCGAAGGTGTTGAAAAAGTTTGGGTTGCTCCCGGCAACGCCGGCACGGGCGCTGACAGCCGCCTTGAAAACCTCCCCATCACCGACATCGAAGCCCTGCGCGACTGGGCTCTGGAAAACAAAATCGATCTGACGGTTGTTGGTCCCGAAGCCCCGCTTTCCAAGGGCGTGGTCAATGTTTTCCGCGCCGCCGGTCTCCTGATCTTCGGCCCCACCAAAGAAGCCGCTCAGCTCGAAAGTTCCAAGGACTTCGCCAAAGCCTTCATGAAACGCAAGGGTATTCCGACGGCTGAATACGAAAGCTTTACCGATCCGCAGGCCGCCCACGAATACGTGCGCGCCAAGGGCGCCCCGATCGTCATCAAGGCTGACGGTCTTGCCGCCGGTAAGGGCGTCGTGGTGGCGATGACCGAAGACGAAGCGCACAACGCCATTGACGACATGCTCTCGGGCCACAAGTTCGGTTCGGCCGGTGCCCGCGTCGTCATCGAAGAATTCCTCGAAGGCGAAGAAGCAAGCTTCATCGTGATGGTCGACGGCAAGAACGTGCTGCCGCTCGCAACCAGCCAGGACCACAAGCGCCTGCTCGACGGCGACAAGGGCCCCAACACGGGCGGCATGGGCGCCTATTCGCCCGCCCCCTGCGTAACCGATGAAGTCTATGAGAAGACGATGCGCGAAATCATTGAGCCCACCGTGCGCGGCATGGCCGAAGACGGCATCGTCTACACCGGTTTCCTTTATGCCGGCCTCATGATCGGCAAGGACAAGGAAGGCAAGACCACCGTCAAGACGCTCGAATTCAACTGCCGCATGGGCGACCCGGAAACGCAGCCCATCATGAGCCGCATCAAGTCGGGCTTTGCTCAGACGCTGGCTGCCGCAGCCGCAGGCGACATCACCAAGGGCGGCATTGAATACGACACGCGCTCGGCTCTGGGCGTCGTGCTTGCCGCACGCGGCTATCCGGAACATCCGGAAAAAGGCGCCGTAATCACCGGCCTTACCGAAGAAACGGATGATGCAGTGATCTTCCACGCCGGTACGTCCAACGACGCTCAAGGCAACATCGTTGTGTCGGGCGGCCGCGTGCTTTGCGTGGTCGGCTTGGGCGATACGCTCAAACAGGCCCATGATGCCGCTTACCGCACGGCCGATCAGGTACACTTTGACGGCGTGCAGAAGCGCCGCGACATCGGTTATCGCGCGCTCTGAGTTCATCAAACGAACGACGTCGGCGGAGAATTCCGACTCTGCCGATGTCTTTCGCATAAACCCGTTACCGACCAACCGACTTCACGAATTGATGCGCATTACAACAACACTTGCCCTGTCGGCCGCGATGCTCACGGGTCTTGCCGCGCCAGCCTCGGCTTCGGACGAACCTTTCGGCTATCCGAGCACGTTGTTGCACGCCCGCAGCACCTATACCGTGTCGCCCGCCACTCCCGTGCTGCTCGGCGACACCGTAGTGGTGCTCGAGCAGTCGCGCATCAGCGACGTCGCCGCCATTGTGCAGTCGCGCATTCACTCGGAAGACGATGGCCGCCGCTGGGTCTGCGCTCAGGCCAAAAACGGCGATACGCCGCTTCGACTCTGGTTCATCGCCACGGGCCAAGAAACCGTCACGGAAGTGCAGATGTCGCCGGGCACCTTCGAGTCTCCCAAGAACTGCGGACGTCTTACCGCCCACTTCGAACCGGTGTACCTTTCGCGCATTCAAAGCGGCATGACCGTGCGAGAGATCGCCACCGACATCGGCCCGGCGAGCGCGCATGACGACGAAGGCTGGTACTTCTGGGTCTCGCGCCGCAACTACTCCTACGACGGCGAAAACTACACGGAATACGTTTGGGTCGGTGCGCATGAAGTCGGCGACAAAGTGCGCGAAGTCTTCACCACGCAGCTGACGCGTTGATTCGGCGTATCGGTCGGCAGCCTTCGGATGGAATTTCCTATGCGTCGAGGCATCGGACTTTTGGGCGGCAGTTTCGATCCCGTCCACAACGGGCATTTGGCCGTCGCTCGCGGAGCTCTTCAATCCCTGCGTCTGCAGCGCGTCGATTTCGTGCTCGCGCCTCGCCCCTGGCAAAAATCGGTCGCCACACCCGTGTCGCTTCGCCTGGAGATGCTGCGCGCGGCAATCGGCAAGAACGAATCGCTTGCGGTCTGCACCAAAGAGCTCGAGCGCACGGGGGCCACGTACACGATTGATACGGTGCGCAGTCTGCGCGAAGACTACGGGCTTGCGATGCCGCTTGTCTTGCTCATCGGCGCCGATCAATGGGAGAATTTCCACACTTGGCGCTGCTGGCAGGATCTCTTTAATTTTGTGAGCGTCGCCGTGTGCACGCGCGAAGAGCAAATGAAGGAACCCGCACCTGACGTGGCCGCCTTCGTTGCCGAGCGCCGGGTTGTTCCGCATGAACTGACGCTTGCACCCGCCGGTCGCTTTACGACCTTTGACATTGCGGCGCACGCGGCTAGCTCAACGAAAATCCGCGCGCTTTTTGCGACTCGGCCTCGCTCCGAAGCCTTCAAGGCACTCGATACGTGGCTGCCGACATCTGTGGCACGCTTGATTGCGCAACACAATGCTTATTGATTTTTTCGGGACGCTGAAAGCAGCCCTTAGCTATTAAAAAAGGAAAACATGCTCAACACGGAAGAACTTTTGAACGTTATCGTCAACGCCCTTGACGACGTTAAAGCCAAGGACATCGTGGTGTTCGACACCACCGGCAAGACGAGCGCCTTTACCCGCGTGGTGGTCTGCTCGGGCACGAGCAACCGCCAGACGCGCGCACTCGGCATGTCCGTTTCGCGTGCCGTGCGTGAAGCCGGCGGCAAGGTGAGCGGTCTCGAAGGCAGCGACACCGGCGAATGGGTGCTTGTGGACTGCGGCGAAGTCGTCGTCCACTGCATGCAGCCCGCCATGCGCTCCTACTACAACCTCGAAGAACTCTGGGGACCTGAGACGCTCGACATTTCGGCCTATCTCGACTCGCTGGCTGAAAAAAGCGCCCACGCGCCCGAAACCGCTCAGTAATTCCCGACCATGCACATCACCATCGTAGCCGTGGGGCAAAAGCTCCCGGCTTGGGCTCAGACCGCTGTTGACGATTATCTGGCTCGCTTTCCCCGCGACTTTACGGTCATCGTGAAAGAAGTCAAAGCCGAAGCACGCACCGGAGGCAAGCCCGTCGCTCAAGTCATGGCTGCGGAGGCTGAACGCATCGAACGCGCCATTCCTGCGGGCGACATCCTGGTTGCCATGGACGAACACGGCCGCGACATGACCACGGTCGACTTCTCAAAAAAGATTTCCGGCTGGAAAAACGAGGGTTGCGGCGTCACCTTCATCATCGGCGGCGCCGACGGTCTCGATCCGGCGCTCAAAGCCAAATCGCGCATGATGCTGCGGCTGTCTTCGATGACGCTACCGCACGCGTTTGCCCGAGTTCTGCTGACCGAGCAGATCTATCGCGCCTGGTCGATTCTTGCCAACCACCCCTATCACCGCGTTTGAACCATGCCCGTTTTGTACCTTGCGAGCAAAAGTCCTCGCCGCCGGGAGATTCTCGCCGGCATGGGAATTTCCGACATTGAAGTGATCCACGCGGGCCCTTCCGTTCTGACGGCTTTTGAGGGTGATGAAACACAACACGACGGCGAAGCCCCTCAGGACTACGTCGTGCGCACGGCTTGCGAAAAAGCTCGTCAGGCCATGGACCGCATCGCAGCCGAAGGCAAAACCTCTTTGCCCGTGTTGGCGGCAGACACCGTGGTGATCTGCGGCGATGAAATACTGGGAAAACCGGAGGATGCCGCGAAGGCTCGTCTTTTCATGCAGAAACTCTCGGGGCGTACCCATGAAGTGCGCACCGCTGTGGTTGTCAGCGACGGAATATCCAAACAGCTGCACGTCGCCGTGAGTGTTTCTCAGGTGAGATTCTCAAGACTCTCGTCCAAGCAAATCGAAGCCTATATTCGTACGGATGAACCATACGACAAAGCCGGCGGCTATGCCGTTCAAGGTCTTGCGGGGCTGTTCATCGAGCGCATCGAAGGTAGTTACTCGGGCATCATGGGACTACCCGTCTTCGAAACGGCGCAGCTTCTGGCTGAAGTCGCACCGCAACTCCTGCCGGACTGCGCATTGACAGACCGTTAATCTTCCTTTTCTTTCGTCGCCACGCCGCCGATTAGTCCAGCGTAATGACGTTTTTTTAGCTATTTTTGACCGTCTTTTTAGCAAATTCGACTCATTTCGAGTCAGTTTGACTAGAAAGGCAAAAGAGAGCCGCGGCCATGCGAAACATCACTCCTAGAAGAGAACGGATCTGGCAAGTTTTGGGCACTTTTTGATAATTCCGCCTGGCGCCTGTTCTTTAGACTCGAGTTCCCCGTGGGAGGAACAAGAAACATGTTGCGGAACAAGTGGCTCGGCCACCTTATGATCATCTTTACGCAGGTCGTACTGGGCGTCAACATTCCGATTACACGCGATTTGCTGCTGAACTATTTGAGTCCGATGGGCTATATCGGAGTGCGCGCGGTCGGTGCTGCGCTCTTTTTCTGGACAATTCAATTCTTTGCCAAACGCGAACGCATTGACAAACGCGATTTCTGGCTCATTTTGCTCGGCGGCTTTCTGGGTTTCGTTTTTTCTCAATACCTGACGTCGCTTAGTTTGCAGTACACGACGCCGGTGTACTTCTCATTGATTTTGGCGCTCTCTCCGGTTGTCGTGTTGCTGCTGCAGGCTATCTTCTTCGGCGAAAAAATCACGCGCAAAAAGCTATTCGGCATTTTGTTGGGAATTCTCGGCGCGGCAATTTTGGCCGTGCGTGCAGCGTTTGAAACCGGCAGCGCCGGGACCAACAACCTACTCGGCATCGCGTTTGCCACTGTTTCAATCGTGGCATTTGCGGCTTATGTCGTCATTTGTGGAGACATCAGCAAAAAATACCGTCCGATCACACAAATGAAGTGGATTTTCACCACGAGTTGCGTTTTTGTGTGCCCCGTCTGGGTTTTAAGCGGTCAATGGCAGCATGAACTTCTGTGGACGGCGACGGATTTTCACGTCGGTTTGTTTGAGATCGCCTTTCTGATCGTCTTTTGCACCATTGCAACCTACACACTGATTCCCATCGGCATGCGCACGGTGAGTGCTACGGTCGTGAGCATCTACATGAACCTGCAGCCGACTGTGGCATCGGTCACGGCGAATCTCATCGGCATGGATGTCTTCACATGGGATAAGCCTGCCGCACTTCTGCTCGTGCTGCTCGGCGCCTTTGTGGTGACGTCGGATCGGCCGGCAAAGGGGCAATCAATTCTGAGAGAGGCGGAAAGATCTCTGGAGCATTGAAAATTCCACAATCTCCGCGATAACAGCTTAGAGACTTTCTGAGACAACAAGCTCCGCAACAAAGTCCGCCCAAACTATACCAAACTGTAATCAACGGGCCGGGACTGTACCAAAAAAGGCGAGAACTGTACCAAAAAAACAGCTAAGTATACTTACAAGTATACTTTGGTACAGTTTCTTCAAGTTATAAATTTGCAGAAATTCATTGATATAAGTTATCACCACAACAATTTCAGGTCTCAGACGCTAATCATTAGCCCCCTACTCTTCGCTGTTGATTGCCGCTTTGAGACGCCGGTCAAACCAACCGGAGAGGTTGTCCATCACCTCAATGTGTACCGAGCCAAGTTCCGGAAAACTTTCTGTCAGACGTGTCTGAATACCTCCCAGTTCCTCCGATGAGAAACGGTTGGCAGAGGCAACATGCAGCAATGGCTGATCTCCGAGCCAACGCAAACGAAACCCCGCTTTCAGTTCGGGCAGTTCGGAAAGAAAATCTTCGACTTGCTGCGTCAGACGCAACCGGCGCGCATCAGGCGCGTCGCCATAGTCAAAGCGCGTCAGTAGACAAGGGCGCGCAGGCTGCTGAGGATCGGGCAAACCGAGGCGCGCCGCGGCCGCACGAATCATGGGTTTCGTGAGGCCCGCATCGGCCAGGGGTGTATGCACCCCCAACTCCTTTATTGCTCGGCTTCCGGGACGGAAAACCAATGCATCGCTGGCGTTGCTGCCGTCGCACAAAGGTGCCGGCGATTGCTTTTGCAAAAACGAAAAGATCGACCGTTTACAGACATAACAACGGTTGCGTCCGGCAGCGGCCAACGCCTCAGGTGACGGCAAAGGCGGATGCACCACACGAACAGTCAAGCCCATGGCCTGCGCCCGATCGACAGCGTTCTGAGACTCCGAGGGCGACACGTGTGCGGCAGACGCGTGAAGCAGCTCAACTTCCAACTCGCATTTGGAAGCAAAAAAAGCCAGGAAACGACTGTCCAGTCCGCCGGAATATGCAATGCAAAGACGATTGTTCTCGGCCGTGTTTTTGAGCACGTCTCGCAGACGCTGTAACGCGCGTTCGATTTCTTCGTTTTGAATCATATTGACAGCCATTTTCCTGCTTTTACACTCAATTAAGCACAAAACCGATCATTTTCCAGCGATCAGATGTCAACTTAATCCGGATTCGGATCCGCCATCTGTCGCAGCTTGTCCTTAATGGTTGTCAAAGGCGTTTCATAAGGATCAAACGTCACCACGCCGGGCATAGAGCGCAGCCACGTGATCTGACGCTTGGCAAGCTGCCTCGTCGCCGCTTTTCCGCTTTCCAGAAACTGTTCGAAATCCGTTTCGCCCTTGAGGTGCGCAATCGCCTGACGATATCCGACGGCGCGCATGGACGGCAGATTTTCATCAAATCCGGGACGTGCCATGAGCGTGCGAACCTCGTCAAGAAAACCGGCTTTGACCATGGCATCAAAGCGCTTGCCGATCATCTCGTGCAATTTGGCTCGATCCTGCGGGAAAAGTGCCGCCACGGCAAGCGTGGGATCGTAGCGCTTGGCTCCGGTATGCAGACTCGAGAGCGGCTTTCCGGTGATCTCAAACACCTCCAGAGCGCGTCCGATGCGCTGTCGATCGTTGGGAGCAAGACGCGCGGCTGTCACGGGATCAACCTGAGCCAGCCGTTCGTGCATGGCTGGCCACCCGATCTCCTCTCCCTGCGCCGTGATGCGCTCACGAACGGCGGGATCCGTTGCCGGGCTTTCGTCCATCCCCTCCCTCAGGGCTTTGGCATACAGCATCGTGCCGCCCACCAACAGAGGGTAACGACTGCGCCCCGAAATCTCTCCGATGAGTCGCTCGGCATCTTCGGCAAATGCAGCGGCGCTGTAGCTTTCTTCAATATCAAGGATATCGATCAGATAATGCGGCACTCCGCCCTGTTCTTCCTTAGTGGGTTTGGCGGTGCCGATATCCATGCCACGATAGATCAGAGCCGAATCGATGGAAATGATTTCCGCAGCAAACTCACGGGCCAACATCAGCGAAACGGCGGTCTTGCCGCAAGCCGTAGGACCGAGAAGCATCAGAGCTCGAGGTTTTTCGCTCATCACTTGCCTCGCATAAAAAGCTTGTCGAGGTCGGCAAGCGTCAATTGCGTCCAGGTCGGGCGACCGTGATTGCACTGATCGGCGCGATCGGTACGTTCCATCTCGCGCAGAAGCGCATCCATTTCCTGCAGTGTCAATTCGCGATGGGCACGCACCGAACCGTGACAAGCCATGGTGGCAAGACATTCGTTTCGAAGCTGTTCGGTCAGAGCCGAATCACCGAAGCGGGCAAAATCTTCCAGCAGGTGCGTCACCAGATCCGCCGCATCAAACTTGCCGCGCGCAAGAATCGCCGGCAGCGCCCTCAACGTCAGCGAGTGTTCGCCCGCAGCCGTCACCTCGAGTCCCAAAGCGGCAAACTTCTCCTTGTGCTCTTCAAATAGCGCCATGATCTCGTCGCTCACCTTAAAGACCGTCGGCACCAAGAGCTGCGTAATGTCCGTTCCGACCGAGGTCGCCTTCAACTTTTCATACGTCACGCGCTCGTGCGCGGCGTGCATGTCGACGATCACAAGCCCCTGACTGTTTTCCGCAAGAACATAGATACCCGCAATCTGTGCAATCGGCCTGCCCAACGGCTGGTTGTGGGCTGTCGCCTGCGACAGGAGATCGGCAAAACTCGGTTTGGAGGAAGGAGTGGGATTCGAACTCACGGAAGACGGCGACGTATGCGAGCCACCGTACAGATTGAGCCACTGTTGTTCGGTCAGAGGCTTGGGGGTAACGCTCGAAGATGCGGGCCGCTCAAAGTGTCCGCCCGATGCAAAGGTGCCGCCCGTCGGGCGCGAAGGCATTGCGGCCGGAATCGGCCGAGCTTGTATCGGTTCATCCGGCTGGCTCTCATGCATGGAAACGGGAGCCTGATCGCCGGCTCCATGCGCAATCGTGCGCATGATGGCCGAAGAGACAAAGCTGTGCACCAACTGACTGTCGCGGAAACGTACTTCGCTTTTTTGCGGATGAACATTGACGTCAACGCGAGACGGGTTGATCGAAAGCGAGAGCACGAACATCGGCTGGGCCTGTACGTGCAACACATCGGCATAAGCCGTCTTGACGGCATGCTGAAGGACGCGATCACGTATGAAGCGACCGTTTACGAAGAAAAACTGCTTGTCGGCCCGGCTGCGGGCGGCCGTTGGCAACCCTACCCAGCCTTCGAGATGCAGGCCGGGCGCATCGGCCTCAAGGGGGCGGCAAGCGTCCTTGAATTCCGCAGGCATCACGGCAAAAACGCGCTCGGCCGTGGGTTGAGCCGGCAGATGAAGGCTTGCCCGAGCATTCGTAAACACGCGAAAGCGCACTGAGGGGTTTGCCAAGGCCATACGCTCGACCTGCGCCAAAATATGCGCGGTTTCGGTGGCAGCCGATTTTAAGAACTTGCGTCGGGCAGGCGTCAGATAAAAGAGGTCCTTTACTTCTATACGGGTACCCTTTTGGCCTGCCGCCGGAACGATGCCGTCGCGGCTGATGGCCCAAGCTTCCTCGGCCTCGGCCGTGCGGCTTGTGATCGTCACGTCGGCCACCGAATCAATGGACGCCAGCGCTTCGCCTCGGAAGCCGAAACTCGCGACGCTCTCAAGGTCGGTAAGCGTTCGGATTTTGCTTGTGGCGTGACGCTTAAGGGCCAACGGCAGGTCTTCCTTTGGAATCCCGCAGCCGTTGTCGGCAACCACGATACGCTTGATGCCGCCCTCTTCCAGACGGATCTCAACATCCGTTGCACCGGCATCCAGCGAGTTCTCAACCAGTTCTTTGACGACTGAGGCCGGACGCTCGATCACTTCGCCCGCAGCAATCTGGCTGATCAGCCTATCGGAAAGCTCCTGAATCTTTCGCGGTGCCGTCGGCTCCCGTTGCAGTTCTTCACTCATGAAAAAAATCTCAAATACAAAAATCGATTCAGAAGGATTGTACTAGTCGGACTTTGCGCTCGGGACTCGCTTTTTCCATATTGGAAAGCGTCTGCTTTCGCTTGTTTTGCCTTCGCAGTGGCATTGCGCAGCAATCTTCAGCAATCTTGTTGACGCGAACGTTACAACAGTGCAAAAGCGCTGTGATATTCTTAGCAGACCTTGCAGAAGCGCCTGCATTTTTTTCGGCGTTTCCTTTGTTTATTGCCTGCGCCGCCTTTTGTTTTCACTCGGCGCCACGAAGAAAGAAAAACATGGACATCTCAAGCCTCATTCTGGAGCTTTTCACCAACGCCGATCACTTCCTTATGGTGCTCGCCACCGAATACGGCTGGTTCGTTTATCTGGCGATGTTCCTGATTTTCTTTCTGGAAACGGGCATTGTGGTGCTGGCTTTCTTGCCGGGTGACTCGCTGCTCTTTGTTTCAGGTACCGTCGCTGCAGCCGGCACCATGAGCCCCTGGGGCCTGATGCTTGCCGTGATTCTCGGCGCATGTCTGGGCAACACGCTGGGCTTTCATACAGGCCGATGGCTCGGCAACAAAATCTACGACGGCTCCATCAGCTGGATCGACATTGAAAAACTGCGCAAGACGCAGATTTTCTACGAAAAGCACGGCGGCAAAACGATCGTTCTTGCTCGTTTCGTGCCGATCGTACGAGCCTTTGCCCCGTTGGTGGCCGGTGCCGCCCGCATGAGCATGGCCCGCTTTGAGCTCTACAGCGGTCTGGGGGCCTGCATCTGGGCTGTTTCTCTGATCGGTGTGGGTTATCTTTTCGGCAACATCCCGATCGTCAAGAACAATCTCTCGATGATTCTCTTACTGGGCGTCATCGCCGCTGCCATGGGTCCCGTGGTTGTGGCTATCGGCTGGAAATACGTTCACATCCTTGCCGACAAGTTGCGCCGTCAAGACAAGATGGAACGATCCTAAACGGTTCTGTTTTAGTTTCGACCATTGAAAAAGGCACCGATTCCGCTGGAGAACCGGTGCCTTTCGTTTAGACCGACAGCAAGATCGCCTTACTTGGCAGCGCGCTGCTGCAGTACGGCAATCGCCGGCAGACTCTTGCCTTCCAGGAATTCCAGGAATGCACCGCCGCCGGTGGAGATATAACTCACCTTGTCGGCCACACCGAAAACGGAAACGGCAGAAACCGTATCGCCGCCGCCCGCAATCGAGAAGGCGCCGTCGGAGGTTGCCTGAGCAATCGCCTTGGCCAGTTCGGCCGTACCCTGAGCGTAGGGAGCCATTTCAAAGACACCGACCGGACCGTTCCAGACGATCGTCTTGGCCTTCGAAACATAGTCAGCCAGGATCTGGGCGGTCTTCGGACCCACGTCGAGAATCATTTCGTCGTCGGCCACATCTTCAACCGCGCAAGTGCGGTACGGTCCTTCAGGCGAGAAGTTTTTGGCGGCGACCACGTCAACAGGCAGCGGCAGCGTAGCACCCTTGGCCTTGAGCGTTTCCAGAACCTTCTTGCATTCGTCGACGAGTTCGGGCTCGGCAAGCGACTTGCCAACTTTGTAGCCGGCAGCCAACAGGAACGTGTTGGCAATACCGCCGCCCACAATGAGCTGATCAACCTTCTGAGCGAGATTGTTGAGGATGGTGAGCTTGGTCGAAACCTTCGAGCCGCCGACGATAGCCACCAAGGGATGCTCGGCCTGAGCCACAGCCTTGGTAAGCGCTTCGATTTCGGAAGCCATCAGGGGGCCGGCACATGCCACGGACGCAAAGCGCGCCACACCTTCGGTCGAGGCTTGAGCGCGGTGAGCCGTGCCGAAGGCGTCATTCACGTAGACGTCGCACAAAGCGGCATAGGCCTTGGCGAGTTCCTCGTTGTTCTTCTTTTCGCCCTTGTTGCAACGGCAGTTTTCAAGCATAACCACCTGGCCAGGCTTGATCTGCACGCCTTCTTCCAAGTAACGGCGCGAAAGCGTAATGGGCACGCCCACGAGTTCGCTCATACGAACGGTGATGCCGGCCAGAGAATCTTCAGGACGGCATTCGCCTTCGGTGGGTCGACCCAAGTGGCTCATCACCATGACGGCGGCGCCGGCGTCCAAAGCCAGGCGAATGGCAGGCACGCTGGCAATCAGTCGGGTTTCATCGGTGATGTTGCCCGCTTCGTCGCGAGGGGCATTCAAATCGGAACGGATCAGCACGCGCTTGCCGGCAAGGGCGCCCTGCTTGGCAAGCGATTCCAAGGTCTGGACTTGCATAACTCTAAGTCTCTATAAGGATTTTGAAAACCGGCTGCAGAAGTGTTTCCTGCAGCCGGTCTGTCGAACAAAAGTTCTTCGATTACTTGGCAGCCATCATCGCGCAAGCCGTATCGAGCATGCGGTGCGAGAAGCCCCATTCGTTGTCATACCAGCTCGTCACCTTCACCAGACGACCGCCGGAGACCTTGGTGAGCGTCGCGTCAAACGTCGAGCTGTGCGGATCGTGGTTGAAGTCGATCGACACGAGCGGAAGATCGTTGTAACCGAGAACACCCTTGAGGCGAGCGGATTCGGAAGCGGCCTTCATGATGGCGTTGACTTCTTCAACCGTCGTGTCGCGCTTGGCTTCGAAGGTCAGATCAACAAAGCTCACGTTGATCGTGGGCACGCGCACGGCAAAGCCGTCGAGCTTGCCGTTCAATTCGGGCAACACGAGACCGACGGCGGCAGCAGCACCGGTCTTGGTCGGGATCATGGAGTGCGTAGCCGAACGGGCGCGGCGCATATCCTTATGATAGACGTCGGTGAGCACCTGGTCGTTGGTGTAGGAATGAATCGTGGTCATCAGACCGCGTTCGATACCGATGGCTTCATGCAGCGGGGCCACGACCGGAGCCAAGCAGTTCGTCGTGCAGGATGCGTTGGACACAACGGTCATGTCGGACGTGAGCACATCGTCGTTGACACCATACACAACGGTGGCGTCGGCGTTCTTGCCGGGAGCGGAAATCAGAACCTTCTTGGCGCCCTGTTCGAGGTGCACCAGAGCCTTTTCCTTGCTCGTGAAGGCGCCCGTGCATTCGAGCACCACGTCCACGCCGTATTCGCCCCACGGGATTTCACGCGGATCGCGCGTCGAGAACATGCGGATGCGGTCGCCGTTGACGATGAGCCATTCCGGGCCGTCGGTCGACACTTCACCGTTGAAGCGGCCGTGCACGGTGTCGTAGCGCAGCAGGTGCGCGTTGATTTCATCGGAACCGAGCGTGTTGACCGCCACGATTTCAACGTCGTGCTTCTTGCCGCTTTCGTAGTGAGCGCGCAGAACGTTGCGCCCGATGCGGCCAAAGCCGTTGATTGCCACACGAATCGTCATTGGAATTCTCCTAACCTTTTTATTCAATTACTTGGCGATCAACGCCAAAACTTTTTGCACGCAATTTTCGGGCGTAAAGCCGAAATGCTTCCACAAAACCGATGCCGGTGCGGATTCACCGAAGGTATCAATGCCCAGAACGTCGCCGTTGCCGTGCAGATACTTGTGCCACAGACCGGTCGTACCCGCTTCGACAGCCAGGATGGGCTTGTCAGACGGCAAAACCGCATTTCGGTACTCGGCGTCCTGACGATCAAACACATCGCAGCAGGGCATCGAAACAACGCGGACCTGAACGTTCATGGCCGTCAAAAGAGCTCGGGCCTTCATGGCGAGTTCCACTTCGGAACCCGTCGCCACGATCACCGCCTGCACCTTGTCGGCGCCGGCAGGCGCTTCGGCAGCAATGTAGCCGCCCTTGGCGATGGCGTCGGCGTCCACTTCGTCGCGTTCGACAAATGCACAGTTCTGGCGCGTGAAGATCAGAGCGGCCGGGCCGTCGCGGCGCTCAAGCGCTGCAGACCAGGCGACGACGCTTTCGACCGTGTCGGCCGGACGCCACACGTCGAGATTCGGAATTAGACGCAGGCTTGAAACGTGTTCGATCGATTGGTGCGTCGGACCGTCTTCGCCCAAACCGATGGAGTCGTGCGTGTAGACGAAGATCGAACGCAGCTTCATCAGAGCCGCCATGCGAATCGCGTTGCGGGCGTAGTCCGAGAACGTGAGGAACGTGCCGCTATAGGGAATGAAACCGCCGTAGAGCGCAATGCCGTTTTGGATGGCGCTCATGCCGAATTCGCGAACGCCGTAGCTGATGTGGCGACCGCACATGTTGTCGCGTGTGAGACGCTCCACACCGGTCCAGTTGGTGAGGTTCGAACCCGTAAGGTCGGCAGAGCCGCCGAGCAATTCGGGAAGAGCAGGGGCCAGGGCGTTGAGAGCCTTCTGGCTTGCCTTGCGGGTAGCCACCGTTTCAGCGGCGGAAGCGGCGCCGCAAAGTGCGTTCATCACGGCTTCGTCAAAACCTGCGGGCAGGTCGCCGGCGAGACGGCGCTTAAATTCTGAGGCAAGTTCAGGATAAGCCTCTTCATACTTGGCAAAGAGTGCTTCCCAGTCGCCCTGCATGCGGCAACCGGCTTCGCGGGCATCCATGGCCGCATAAATTTCCTGCGGCACTTCAAAGGGCGGATAGTTCCAGCCGATGTTGGCACGGGTGGCCGCGATTTCGTCGCCGCCGAGCGCTTCGCCGTGAGCCTTGGCCGTGCCGGCGCGATTGGGACTGCCCTGACCGATGACGGTGCGGCAGATGATCAGCGTGGGCTTGGCGGTTTCGGCTTCGGCCTGCGTCAGAGCGACATCCACCTCTTCGGCGTCATGGCCGTCGATCGGACCGATCACATTCCAGCCGTAGGCTTCGAAACGACCGCGCACGTCGTCTCCGTACCAACCCTTGATGTCACCATCAATGCTGATGCCGTTGTCGTCGTAGATCGCGATAAGCTTGTTGAGCCCCCAGACGCCTGCAAGCGAACAGACTTCGTGGCTGATGCCTTCCATCATGCAGCCGTCGCCAAGGAAGCAGTAGGTGCGGTTGTTGACGACCTCAAAGCCGTCGCGGTTGAATTCCGCCGCAAGCATCTTTTCGGCAAGCGCCATGCCGACGGCGTTGGCGATGCCCTGACCGAGCGGACCGGTCGTGGTTTCCACCCCCGGCGTAATGCCGACTTCAGGGTGGCCCGGCGTTTTGCTGCCGAGCTGGCGGAAATTCTTGATGTCTTCGATAGAAACGTCATAGCCCGTCAAATGCAGCATCGAGTACTGCAACATGGAGCCGTGACCGTTGGAGAGAATGAAGCGGTCGCGTGCAGGCCACTTGGGATCAGCCGGATTGTGACGCAGGTGTCGCGTGAACAGCGTCACGGCGATGTCGGCCATGCCCATGGGCATGCCGGGGTGGCCGGACTTGGCGCGTTCGACCGCGTCCATGGAAAGGGCGCGGACAGCGGCGGCCATCGTCTTGGCGGAGACTGTTTCGGTCATTTTTATATCGGGTAGAGAAATGCGAATGAAAGCGCTCCGGGACGCATCCCGGAGCCGTTTGTTGGAGTGGCCCGATTTTACCATGCGTGCGGACGTGGCCGCAGTTTTCAATTTTCACCTTCCTGATTCTCTTTGCCGTGCCCGCATATGCTTTTCTACAATTCTCAATATCGCCTTAATCAGACCGTTTTGTTATTTTCTTATGCCTCGTTTCTACTGCCCTGACGCAACCTTTGTCCTACATGAAAAATGCGTGTTGCCGGAAAAAGCTCGGCACCATGCTGGCCGCGTACTGCGCATGAAGGCAGGCGACACGGCCACACTTTTCGACGGCAAGGGAATGGAAGCCTCCGGCCCCATCGCATTTGAAGGCAAAGACGGCTTTATTGTGATTGAGAGCATCGCCCGATCAACCGTCGAAAGTCCGGTTCGCATGCGCCTCGTTCAGGCCCTGGTCAGTCCCGAAAAAACGGACTGGATCATCGAAAAGGCCGTCGAAACCGGCATCTCCGAAATCGTGTTGGTGCCGGCAGCCCGTTCGGTCACGAAACTTACTGCCGAGCGCGCTGCCAAACGACTGGCCAAATGCGTCGACATCGCCGCAGGGGCCGCCGAACAGTGTGGCCGCGCCGTGGTGCCGAGCATTTCCTTTATGTCTCTGGCTCAGGCTCTGGGTTTGGAGGATGAAGCGCGCTTTATCTTGGCGCCTGGCGCGACATCCGCTCCGAAACTCACGGGGCTGACCTCCTGCACCTTTGCCGTGGGACCGGAAGGCGGCTTTGACGAGGCAGAAATTGCATTGGCCAGCGAGAAGGGCTGGCAGTGCACTTTGATCGGACCGCGCGTGTTACGAACGGAAACCGCCGCCATCGTGTTTGCTTCGCTTGTCGGAGCAGCAAGCGGTGATTTGCGCGTTGTTTGATATACCTCTACTGAGGCATGTTTTCCGTAACTTATTTGAGAAACGTGCAAAAAGAGGCCTTTGCTCACTCGTAAAACGTACAGACCCCGTCTGCCTTTTCTATTTGTACCGCCATGTTTGAGCGAAAAGCCACGCAAAAACTTCTCGCCTGGAAGAACAGAAGCAATCGGCAGACCGTGTTACTGATTGAAGGTGCACTGCAGGTCGGCAAACAAACGTCTGCTCATAAATTCGGACGCAATCATTACAAAACAACTCTGACGATCGACTTTGCCTCAGCGTCTGACGATTTGAAGACATTGTTTCTGGAACTGCGCACGGACCTCCGCAGGCTTTTCCTTGCGCACCTGCTCTGACAAATCAATTTTCGACACTCTTGCGGCGGTGCACCCAAATCCAAACAACAAGGCCAAGCAAGAAAACAGGAAGACTCAGCCATTGGCCTCTGGACAGGCCGAAAAGTCCCAGTCCGAGATAGCTGTCGGGTTCGCGGAAATATTCCACGATGAAACGTACCAGACCGTAGCCCATGCAAAAGAGCGAGCCAACGGCGCCGGCCACGCGCGGCTTGCTGGAGAACCACCACAGCACGGTGAAAAGAAGCGCCCCTTCCAGGAAAGCCTCATAGAGCTGCGAGGGATGCCTTGGCACCAGCGTGCCCGAGTTCTTGAAAATCATGGCCCAAGGCACGTCGGAGCCGGCCGCCCTGCCCCACAGCTCCCCGTTGATGAAGTTGCCGATGCGCCCGAACATCAAGCCCAGCGGCACAAGCGGCGCCACAAAGTCAGCCACCTCAAAAAACGTTTTTCCCTTGATGCGGGCAAACGCACAGATCGCCAAGATGGACCCGATGATGCCGCCGTGCGCACTCATACCGCCCTGCCACACCTTGAAGATGTCCAAGGGATGCGACAGGTACCACTCAGGCTGGTAGAAAAGACAAAACCCCAAACGTCCGCCGAGAATGACCCCGAGCACGCCGTAAAAGAGAATGTCTTCCACGTCGTTGGCGGTCATCTGACGCCACGGATCCTTCGCGCGCAACCGTCCCAACGCCCAGAAGAAGGCGAATCCTAAGAGATACATCAGACCGTACCAGTGCACGGCAAGGGGACCGATCGAAAAAGCGATGGGATTGAATTCCGGCGCGAACATACGAGCAGAATGCGAATGTTAGAAATCAGAAGCGTTCGTTGTCTTTGAGATAACGCCATTTGCCGGGCGGCAAAGCGCCCAAACGTACACGACCCACGCGTACGCGCTTTAGACGCAGCACTTTAAGGCCGACGGCAGCACACATACGGCGAATCTGGCGTTTCTTGCCTTCTTTCAGAACAAAACGAAGCTCATCGTCGTTTAAAACTTCAACTTGAGCAGGCAACAGCGCCTTGCCGTCAAGCGACAGACCGTGACGAAGAAGCGCCAGCGTTTGCGCCGCAAATTTCGGCGCTTGACCGGACTGAGCATCGGCAACGCGCACGATGTACTCTTTTTCGATCGTGCTGTTTTCGCCGATGATGGCCTTGGCAACGCGTCCGTCCTGCGTAAGCACGAGAAGTCCCACGGAGTCGATGTCCAGGCGCCCTGCGGGAACCAGGCTTCTCAATTGGGCGCTGCTCCAGCGAAGCGTCGAATCGTCACCGGCCCAGCGATTTTCCGGCGTGATCAAAATCTTGGCGGGTTTGTAGCCGTCCTCAGCCTGTCCGCTCACGTAACCGACAGGTTTGTTGAGAAGCACCGTCACCTGCTGCTTTTGACTGTAGCTGGCCTGCGCCTTGAGTTCGATGCGCGCGCCGGGGCCCACTTTTTGCCCGAGCTGCGCCACCTTGCCGTCGACCAGCACCCAGCCCTTTTCGATAAAAGCGTCCGCCTCGCGGCGACTCGTGAGTCCCAGTTCGCTCATGCGCTTGGACAAGCGAACAAGTTCCGGCGCACCTATCGATGCACCGGAATCTTCCTGAAGGCGTGCGGTCGGTTTACGGTTATTGCCCATCAGGCTTTGCTCGAAGCGTTAAGGCAGAACTCCATGATGCCCTTTTGAGCATGCAGGCGATTTTCCGCTTCGTCCCACACAACGGACTGCGGGCCGTCGATCACTTCGGCCGTCACCTCTTCGCCGCGATGCGCGGGCAAGCAGTGCATGAAGAGAGCACCGGGGTTGGCAGCCGCCATCACGGCGCTGTTGACCTGATAGTTGGCAAAGTCGCGACGGCGCTTTTCGTTTTCTTCTTCAAAACCCATGGAGGTCCAAACATCGGTTGTCACCAAATCGGCCCCCTTGGCAGCTTCGATCGGATCGCGGAACACGGTGTAGTAGTCGTCTCCTTCCGGGATCAACGAAAGATCGAGCGGGTAACCTTCGGGAATCGCCAGATTAATGTGAAAGCCCAGAATCTTGGCCGCTTCCAGCCACGAGTAGCTCATGTTGTTGGCGTCGCCCACCCAGCAGACAGTACGGCCTTCGATGGAGCCTTTGTGTTCCATGAAGGTGAGAATATCGGTCATGATCTGTACGGGATGGTATTCATTGGTAAGACCGTTGATCACCGGCACGCAACTGTTCTTGGCAAAGGCTTCCAGACGATCCTGCCCGAAGGTGCGGATCATGACCAGGTCACACATGCGGCTTACGACGCGCGCAGTGTCTTCAATGGATTCCGAGCGGCCGAGCTGTGAGCCTTGGCTTGAGAGATGAATCACGTTGCCGCCCAGCTGATAGAAACCGGACTCAAAGGAGACGCGCGTGCGAGTGCTGGCCTTTTCGAAAATCATCACCAGCACTTTGCCGCCGAAGGGAGCATACGGTGTGCCGGCCTTTTGCAACGCTTTGATTTCCGCTGCGCGGCGCAACATCGTGTTGAGTTCGTCTTTAGTGAAATCTGCGAGCTTCAGAAAGTGTCGGATTGCCATTTTTGTCTCCCTATTTTTTTGTTCCGCGACGCAGCCTGTGCCGTGCCGCACAAATTGCTTCATTGTAGTCGGTTGGAAGTCTCCGCGAAACGAACACACCACAGAATTGCGTACCATCGGCACGACGGATTTGCGCAACTCTTCCAATCAATCCAACATATCGATCACAAGATTTTTGCAAATTTCGCTAGATTTTATGTGTTATGTTCGTTTTTCCCAAAGAAGCGTCTCAGACAGTTGAGATCGGATAACCGGTCCGATCAAATTATTGACTCCGCCGTCCATATCGATAGTTTTTTCCTTTTTTACCGTTACTCTCAAAAAAATGAGCGTCACGGGTGCCGTCAATTTTTGATATATTGCCCACGAACAAGGATGGCCACTGCTGGAGCCCCGAGTTCCTCCAGAGGCTATCCGCGCCGACTGCAGACATTGTGTTTGCCGTGCGGCCATCCGCGCCCCACAAGGGCGACGGCCCGTTTTTCCGTTTTGTTTCGCCTGCCAGTTTGCGAAGCTTCCGATTCGGTCGGCTCAGACCGAGGCATTTCACCTCACCGTATTTCGCCGCAGTCCTTGATTGCAGCGCATCACCGACCGATTCCGGGCACAAGCAGCCCCGGTGCCCGTGTTGAATATTTCGCAGACTGACGCTGAGCGTTTAATTCATTATCAGAGAAAATCATGAGCGAATACATCCTCACCGCGACCGATGCCAACTTTCAGGACACCGTGAAGAACGTGACCGACAAGCCCGTCTTCGTCGACTTCTGGGCCCCCTGGTGCGGCCCCTGCCGTATGCTCGCCCCGTCGCTTGACGCTGCTGCCGAACAGTTCAACGGCCGCGCCGTGATCGCCAAGTACAACGTGGACGAAAATTCCGCCATCGCCACCGAAAACAACATTCGCGGCATCCCGACGGTGCTCGTCTACAAGAACGGCGAAGTCGTCGGTCAGCACACCGGCGCCATGGGTAAGAGCGAGCTGATGTCCTTCATCGAGCAGTACCTTTAACCCGCAAATGCTGTAAACTGCGGCCCGTCTCGGGCGGCTTTCCGTTGCCGCCCGGCCGCAATTCTCTTTGCCCTCCGCCTTTGGCGGCGCATCGGGCGCAAAGCTGCCGATCATCCGGCGCCTTTTCCGTTCTTTTTTCAACCAACTTACAAACCGGCTCTTGTCCGCAAGAGCGTTTGTCTGCGCGCGTCTGCATGTGCGCAGTCAAACTATTTGAACATTCACTTCAAAATGCATCTCTCTGAGCTCAAAACACTGCACATCAGCCAGCTGCTTCAGATGGCTACCGAACTTGAGATCGACAATGCGCAGCGCATGCGCAAGCAGGAACTCATGTTCGCAATTCTCAAAAAGCGTGCCAAACAGGGCGAACAGATTTTCGGCGACGGCACGCTCGAAGTTTTGCCCGATGGTTTCGGCTTTTTGCGCAGCCCCGACACGAGCTACCTTGCGAGCACGGACGACATCTATATTTCGCCCTCGCAGATCCGCCGCTTCAACTTGCACACCGGCGACTCGATCGAAGGCGAAGTCCGTACACCCAAAGACAACGAGCGCTACTTTGCACTCGTCAAAGTCGATACGGTGAACGGCCTTCCGCCCGAGCAGCTCAAGCACCGCATGCTCTTTGAAAATCTCACGCCGCTTTTCCCGACCGAACCGTTGCGTCTGGAACGCAATATGCGCGGCGAAGAAAACGTAACGGGACGACTGATTGACATCATCGCTCCGATCGGCAAAGGTCAGCGCGGCCTGATCGTCGCCAGCCCCAAGACAGGTAAGACGATTCTGATGCAGTCCATTGCGCACGCCATCACCGCCAATCACCCCGATTGCGTTTTGATGGTGCTTCTCATTGACGAGCGACCCGAAGAAGTGACGGAAATGCAGCGCTCGGTCAAGGGTGAAGTCATTGCCTCCACATTCGACGAACCCGCCACGCGCCACGTGCAAGTGGCTGAAATGGTGATCGAAAAAGCCAAGCGCCTCGTCGAAAGTAAAAAAGACGTGGTGATTCTGCTCGACTCGATCACGCGTCTGGCTCGCGCCTACAACACTGTGGTGCCGAGTTCCGGCAAGGTGCTCACGGGCGGCGTGGACGCCAACGCCCTGCAGCGTCCGAAGCGCTTCTTCGGCGCGGCCCGCAATGTGGAAGAAGGCGGCTCGCTCACCATTCTCGGCACGGCACTCGTCGACACCGGCAGCCGCATGGACGAAGTAATCTTTGAAGAATTCAAGGGCACCGGCAACTCCGAAATTGTGATGGAACGCCGTCTGGCTGAAAAACGCGTCTACCCGGCCATCAACATCAATCGCTCCGGCACACGACGCGAAGATTTGCTGATTCCCCCGGACAATCTTCAGAAGATTTGGATTCTGCGCAAGCTCCTCTTTGATATGGACGAAATCGAAGCCATGGAATTCCTGCTCGAAAAAATCCGCAACACGAAGAGCAACGCCGAATTCTTCGACATGATGCGCGGCGGCAGATAATTCTCTTGCTGCCGAGGCACTCAGAAATCCGCTTCTGACAAAACGAGTTCAGAAGCGGATTTTTGTCAAATGAAATTGAGTTCTTTCAGTTCAATGCTTCTTCCGAGATATGTTCCAAAATCATTTTGAAAAGGCATCTCAGGATCTTGTAAACGCCGAATCATCCGTCTGACATTTTCCTCACACACAATGAACGGCAAATCTCCTTTCTTATAGTCCGGAAAAATCTCAAGAAACAAAGGTAGGTATTCCTTTGCCGTCATTGGTTGTCGAAAATGGTTCTTTGCCTGACATATCTGTAGCCACGACTCGAAGATTTCGTTCTCACAATGCAATGTTAAGAAATCTTCAAAATTCATGGTCGAAAACAAAAAGTCTGGTATCCCCGCAGGTTTGTTGCGATAGTTCGTCTCGCTGTCTCGTTCGTTGCGCAAATATATGTCCCGATCAACCCAAATGAGAGGTCGTGCATTCTTATTCTTTCCCACTACAGCCTTGAACGTTTTCACAACCGACGAATAACATCCTTGTCCTGCAAGTTCAGGACGAAAAGCAGGTAACGGCCAAGCGTCGCTTCCTCGATACAAAATCCTATTTAAGGCCTGGACGTAGGCCTTCTCAGAGCTGCCTTCACAAACGATAATTTCAGTCCGCATACCGTCTTCTCCTACACGCACGGGAAAGGGATGCCTCCGAAATCCCCCCTCAAATAACGTCGGCGAAAATCCGATCCATTGCGTATCCCAGGCAGATCGACAAGCCTCATAACTCTAGTTCCGAAATACCCTACCTGATTAACGATAGCGACTTCTGATACTCCGAGAAAGTTCGCTGCCAAAAGATCTGTATTGTGAAGTGTGAAAACAATTTGCGCAGCGGTTTCATTGATCCGCTTCTCTTTGAAGAGCTTCACCAATTCCTGTAGCAAAAGGCTGTGTAGAGAATCGTCCAATTCATCAATCAAAACTGTTTTTCCAAGTCGAACAGCAGTAAGCAGGGCCCCCAGCATACCGATTAGCTGTTGTGTTCCCTCCGATTCGGATTGCAAATCAAACCAGATATACTGACCTGACTCTGCTTTATGCAAAGTTTTCAGATGGTAGTCCTCGCTGGAATACCTAGAGGTTGTCCACGAACGGCGTCGCCAATGTAGGTCATTCTCATCACCTGCGCTTTTCTTTATGAGGTTCAAGCCCAGAATTCGTACGTCAAGCTTTTGTAGATACTTTGAAATCAACGCTAATGCCGCCTGTCGACGTTCCTCTGGCGCCCCCTCATAAGTCAACGCCAACATCTCAATGCCGTTGTAGTAATCAACATTGCGATCAACGAAAAGCAGATCCGATATCAAAAATTCGCGTGCCGACAGAACTTCTCTACTCAGCCCGGGTAACACTTCAGCAAATACTTGGACAAACGCATTGACCTGTTTGCCCGTGAGTAGATTGACACATCGCGTCTCAAACTGAGACAAGATATCAGCCATTTGCGGCTCAAAAGTCTCTTTCAAGACCTTAAGCTTCGAATTCTCCACTGAGAAAACTGTCACTCCGCAACAGTCCAATCTTTCGTTTGCGATACCGTCGGCAGAAATGCCCAAACTGTAAAAATATTGCTCTTCTCCTTTCCAGAAACGGAGTGCAATATAGGTAATATCCTCTTGCGTTGCAGAAATGCGATTGGGCTCGTACGCTGCAGGATGCCAACCATGCTTCACCACATCGTGCAGCACGCGTACAGCGCGAAGAATCGTCGTCTTCCCCGAGGCATTGGGACCGTAAATCGCAAGCACGGGACACATTCGAGAATTGGCACTTTTCCCCATCTGTATGAAAGAGAGCAATGGGTGATCTCGATAACCGTTAGGAGCCTTTCCCTCAGCAAAGTCAAGCTTTAGCTGAAGTTCTTTGATGCAAGACAGATTCCGAATTTCAACGCTTTGCAACATAACATTACCCAAATGACAGTGTAGGCGCATCGCTCATCTTATCAAAATGAACGATTTTTCTGCACATCTACACTGCTGAATGACAATCAAAAGAAGTCGGAGCTATTTGACAGCCCAGGGACGTTAGTACTCAAGCCAATTCGGCGACACACTTGATTTTCTTAAAAAAATCGCGGATAATCGCGTCCTTTCCGTTTGGTACGTGGCGTGCATGCCCGGCGTAAGACCTCTCCTATAGAGGCGGCTGCGCAAGGCCCGCAGGGCGGCCGACAAAATCATTTTCGGAATTTATTTAAATGAAACCCAATATTCACCCCGAGTATCGTCCCGTCGCCTTCGTTGACCTCTCGATCAACAAGACCTTCATCATCTCCTCTGCTGTGCAGACCAAGGAAACCGTTGAAATCGACGGCGTGACCTACCCGCTCTTCAAGCTTGATACCAGCTCGGAAAGCCATCCCTTCTACACCGGCGCTCAGACCCGCATCGTCGAAGCCGGCCGTGTGGAAAAGTTCCGCGCCAAGTACGCTCACGTCACCAAGAGCGCCAAGTAATTCTTCGGCGAATCGTTCCGGAATCGATCAAAGCTCGATTCCGGTTCTGCGAAGAACGATCAAGCTTGGAATCAAAAAAGCCCCGCTTCGTTCGGGGCTTTTTTGTGTTGTATCCGGTATTTTTCACGAAGACACCCCGGATCGATAAAATAAGTTAATTCAAGTCTCAACGGTCCCACGGATGCTCGACCTTAAGCCAACGCCCCTGAATGTCACGCAAGAAGCCGCACACAAGATGCCGCGGTTTCTTTTGCTTGCCCTTTTGACAATCTTTGTTCTCTCGGGGCTTTTCGGCCGCGACTTATGGTCTTCCGCCGAAAGTCGGCTGCTCGCCGAAGTTGTATCCATCGATTTCACGGACCCTGCAAGCTGGCTCTTTCCCTTTGCCTCCGGTGAAATCATCACCGAACAAGGCCCTTTGCCGGGGTGGATCGGTGCCATCTTCACCACCCTTTTCGGCGGGCTTGTGGGCGAACTGCGGGCCATGCGCCTGTCGTCCATTTTGTGGTTTGCCATCAGTACGTCCTGCATTTGGTACGGAACCTGGTTTTTGGCTCGCCGCCATGAGGCTCAGCCCGTTGAACAAGCATTTGCTCGTCAAGCACAATATCGGGACTTCGGCCGACTGATGGCCGATGCCGCCACACTCTTTTTCATTTCGATTTTCGGCATCGTCGTCAAACAGCATGAAGCCGTTTTTGAAACGGCCGAACTCGCCTTTTCCTGCGCTGCCTTCTTCGGCTGCTGCTGGGCTCTTACCCGTCCTTACTGGGGTTCTGCGCTCGCAGGTTTTGCTTGCGGCGCCAGCATCCTTTGCTCCAATCTTCTCGTCGGCGCCACCGTTTTGGTCGGCTGTCTGATGTCCCATATCCTGGTGCGCGGCATCGGCGACACGAGTCGAAAGATTTTCACCACGATCGCAGTTGCCTTTGTCACTTTCGGCCTGTGGCCGTTGGTGTCCTATCTTCTTGCGGGGGTCGTCGCAGGCGACTACTTCAATCTGTGGGCGCAGCGCCAGATTCAAATCGTCGGGTTCTTTGACCCGCAGGAAATCCTGTGGTTCATCAAACATTTCATTTGGTATTTGTGCCCAGTCTGGCCGTTTGCATTCTGGGCAATCTGGATGTGGCGCAAGAACTTGACCGTCACGCACATTGCACTGCCGCTGAGCTTTTGCTTTGCCTGGTTCGTCGGCTTCATGCTGTCGTCCGACGTTGCAGCAGAAACGCTTCTTTCGGTCACGATCGCTCCTTTGTGCGTGCTTGCCACTTTCGGTTTGATGGCTTGCAATCGCAGCACCAAAAGCATGCTGGAGCTCTTTTCGGTGGCGGTTTTCACATTGGCGTTGGCAGGCATCTGGGCTTACTTTATTGCCTGGACATTGGGCTTTCCGCCGAAGATGCACTGGTCGATTCTGCGTTTAACGGCTGACGAATCCGTCTCGCACGCGCACTGGGTCGCTGTGGTTCTGGCTGCCACCTTGCTCGCTTTCTGGCTTTATCTCTGCGTGCGCCGTCTTATGCGTCGTCCGATCCGTTTCTGGACGGGGCCCTGGTTGAGCGCATCCGGCATCACGGTGCTTTGGATCAGCGCCGTGTGCCTGTTCGGACCGGTTATCGACAGCAACCGTACTTTCGCCAACATCGCTCGCGAAATGACTCAGGAACTCAAAACCATGCACTTCGTGTCCGGAACAGACTGTGTGCTGGCGCAGACGCTTCCCTTGAGTGAACGAGCCGCCATCGAGTGGCACTCAGGCGTCACGCTCACGGCTTCCGAAGCAGCCTCCTGTCGCTTCATCATCTCGCATGTTTCGGCCAAGAGACAGGCTAAGAATCCGACAAAGGCGCCGGGCTTTGTGGTATTGAAGTCCTTCCGGCCTCGTTCGGATACGCGCTATCTGCTCGGGCCGGCCGGTCCCGTGCTTATCGAAAAGCAGTTCTAAAAAATAGTTTTGAGAATGTCGGGGCGGTTTGTGCAGATAGCATCCGCCCCGATTTTTATAAGTGCCTTCGCCTCTTCAACATCGTCCACCGTCCAGGCCATCACCCCCAAACCATGTTTATGCGCCGTCTCGATCATCTCGGGAGTGACCAAATCTTTGTGCGGATGAACCGTTCTCGCCTGAATCGCATTCGCTGCTGTAAGCCAATCGCACCCCGGCTCTTCAAACAAAAAGCCGCACGGCGTTTCAGGACTTCTTTTACGTAATTCAACCAAGCACTTTGTGGAAAAGCTTGACACCAAAAGCGGAACGTCCACCTTCGCCTTTCTCAAAAACACCGCGACACGTTCAGCAAGCTCTGCTTCTCGACCGGATACCGGCTTAAGTTCGACATTCATCGCCAACCCTAAGCTGTAGCAAGCCTGCAGCGCTTCACTCAAGAAACACACGTCAGCAACCGACTGATCGGGCCTGTGGAGATTTCGAACTTTCAGTTTTCTCAGTTCTTCGGCGGTCAGCTCCTCAATGCACCCGCAGCCTTCAATGACGCGGCCGAGCTCTGTGTCGTGACTCAACACAAGCTCTCCGTCGAGCGTAAGCCGCACGTCAAACTCAACCGCAAAGCAACCGACAGCCGCAACTGTGGCAAAGGCCTTAAGAGTGTTCTCTGGGGCAAGAAATCCTGCACCTCGGTGCGCAAGCAGGCGCGGCAGAGGCCAGACTTCTCCCTGCAATGCAGATAAGCTCGTCATCTCTTTGGCTTTCACAGCAACTCCTTCGTTTTACGCGCGAGATAAAGCGAAATATTAGTTATCGAACCATCTGTCCGATAACCGCGCTTGGAAAAGCGTATTGCCTGTCTCGGGTTGTGTTCGGCAATGTCTCGCTTGAACGACAGGACCGATTTGTCTTCACCTGCCTTGACTTCGATCGGGATAATGTCCGCACCTTCTGTGGGTCCATCAGGTTGTCGCTTGACAGGTTGAGCCGGAAGCGTTCCCAAAAGACTGCCCGCTGCCATCACGTGATAATTGTTCGCCTTCTCCTTGAAGTAAGCGACGCTCTTATAGCACTCTGCACCGAACTGCCGCCTCAGCCACGTCTTGCCACCTGACTCGCTCCGCTGATCACCAATGGTTTTCGGTTCGGACTTTCCTTCCAGGCTGCCAAATCTTCAAACGCCGTACGCCGCATCGCATTTCTCCTTGATTTTCAAGGAATTTTTATTTGTTTTCCACATTTTTCCAGGTTTTTTATACGCTTTTCACACATTTTTCCGTGAAAATCTACGCTCTGAAAACACATTTTTCCGCAAAAACGCCATTTCAACACAGCGCGCGATAAAGTAGTGATGCCACAACTCTCACAGAGTCCCATTCCGAGCAAAGCAACATCATGGCCGACATTCAAACGATCGACATCCGCGGCGCACGCGTCCACAATCTCAAAGACATCAACGTGTCGGTGCCATTGCACCAAATCGTCGGCATCGCAGGCGTCTCGGGTTCCGGCAAGTCGTCGTTGGCGCTGGGGGTCCTCTATGCCGAAGGTTCGCGCCGTTATCTCGATTCACTCTCAACCTACACGCGGCGCCGCATGACGATGGCATCCAAAGCGACCGTCGATGAAGTGTTGCATGTGCCTGCCGCCTTGGCCTTGCGTCAGCGTCCCGGCATTGCGGGCATCCGCAGCACATTCGGCACCTCGACGGAATTGCTCAACAGCCTGCGCCTGATGTTCTCACGCTTGGCGAGCCACGTTTGCCTCAACGGCCACCATGTTCCTCCCTCCCTTTTGGTGGCCGCAGAAAAAGAGCTCGTCTGCCCGGCCTGCGGAGCCCGCTTTTACGGTCCTTCAGCCGAAGACCTCTCCTTTAACGGTGCGGGCGCCTGCCCCACTTGCAGCGGCACCGGCATCGTTCGTACCGTGGATCGCAGCACATTGGTTCCGGACGAGAACCTCACCATTGAAGAAGGCGCAGTCGTCGTTTGGGGTTCGCTCATGTGGTCGCTCATGGTCGACGTCTGCCGCGAAATGGGCGTGCGCACGAACGTGCCTTTCAAGGACCTGACTGACAAGGAAAAGAAAATCGTCTTTGAAGGCCCGGCGGAGAAAAAGCACATCCTCTACAAGGGCGGCAAAAACTCCAATCCTGTTGAGCTTGACTTCACGTACTTCAACGCGGTCTACACCGTTGAAAATGCGCTTGCCAAAGTCAAGGACGAATCCGGCATGAAGCGCGTGGCGAAGTTTCTCAAGGAAGACGCTTGTCCGGACTGCGGCGGTACACGTCTCTCGGAAAAAGCCCGCGCGCCGCTTTTAAACGGCATCAATCTTGCTCAAGCCTGCTGCAAACCCCTGTCCGAACTCATCGACTGGGTCAAAGCGGTTCCCGCTTCCGTCCCCGAAGAAATGCGCCCGATGGCGCAGAGCATCTGCGAGTCTTTTTTGGAAAATGCCAAGCGTCTCTGTGATCTGGGCTTGAGTTATCTTTCGCTTGATCGTGCCGCGTCCACCCTTTCAACAGGCGAACGTCAGCGCATGCAATTGGCGCGCGCTGTACGCAACCGCACCACCGGTGTCCTCTATGTTCTGGACGAACCCTCCATCGGTCTGCATCCGAGCAACATTGAGGGGCTTCTGGCCGTGATGAAAGATCTGGTCGCCGACGGCAACTCGGTAGTCTTTGTCGATCATGACGTGCAAATACTCTCTGCAGCCGATCATTTGATCGAAATGGGACCGGGCGCGGGTGCTGCAGGCGGCCGACTCATCGCACAAGGCAGCGTAGAGAAACTTGCGCATGATCCGGCATCCTTCATCGGACCGTTTCTGGCAGGAAAAAGCGTTTGCGTTCGCACGCCGATATCGGAGTCCGACGTCTTTTCACTTGGGACCATTGACCTCAAGACCAAAGCAATTCACACGGTCAAGCCTCTGCACATACAGATTCCCAAAGGGCGGCTTACCGTGGTCACCGGCGTTTCCGGTTCCGGTAAAACCACATTGGTGCTCGAAAGCCTGGTGCCCGCACTTTCGTCGCTCGTCAACAATCGTGCGTTACCCGAGCACGTCAAAAGCATTGAGGCTCCGGGCATTGCCGCGGTCAAGCTCATCGATGCCTCTCCCATCGGCATCAATGTACGCTCCACCGTCGCCACCTATGCCAACGTACACGATGAGCTGCGTAAGGTTTTTGCCAAAACGCAGGACGCCAAAGACCAGGGATTTAAGGCGGGTGATTTTTCTTACAACACCGGCAAACTGCGCTGCTCGACCTGTGACGGCACGGGGGAAGTCAATCTGGATGTTCAATTCCTGCCCGACGTCAACATTGATTGTCCCGACTGCCGCGGCAGCCGCTACAGCCTGTTAGCACACCGTGTGGAGTTCGAAAACAAAAATAGAGAACTTCATACGCTGCCACAGCTGATGGCAATGGACATCAATACGGCGCTGCACGCCTGCGCGGGACTCACCACTGTCTGCCGACGTCTTGAGACACTGGCTTCTCTCGGTCTCGGGTATTTGACACTCGGAGAAGCCACGCCGAACCTTTCAGGCGGCGAAGCGCAGCGCCTAAAGCTTGCAGGCGAAATGACGCGCGCTCAGAGCGATACGGTCTTCGTCTTTGACGAACCCACGATCGGACTGCACCCGCTTGACGTTGAAACATTGCTTGGCGTCATCAATCGCCTGATTGAAAACGGTGCAACGGTCGTAGTAATCGAACACGACTTGGACGTCATTCGCAACGCCGACTGGATCATTGACATGGGGCCTGAGGGCGGCGAGGCAGGCGGTCGCGTCGTGGCGGCCGGTTCCGTTGCGTCAATTAAGGCTTGCCCGGAGAGTCGTACAGGACATTATGTGTAATCAAGGGCTACGCTACTGGCGTCGCGGAGATATGTTTCCGTCGGCATTTTTACCATTCCGGCGGATCCTCGTTTTCGCACGCCAAACGCTCGTCAATACCCAACAGACACAGATCCATCGCGATAAAGAGCCGACAAAGCGTGTCGACCCGAATATCAACCTTGCCGCGCTCAAAATCCGACACCAGTCGCTGCGTTACTCCGGCTTTTTGTGCAAGCTCGCTTTGCGTCATGCCTCTTTCTCGCCGTTTGGCTTTAAGCCACACCGAGACGGCCGGCGGAGTGCGCAGCATCATTGTCGTTCTGCTGGAAATTTCCATGGGAAACATACCTGATTCAGTATATTTTCTAATTATACCGATTCAAGTATTTCAGAAGATCTGCAAATTGGCTCTCTTGCAATTTTCTTTTTGCCCCCTAGATTTTGCTGTCGCTTTTCATCTGGTCAATAACCAAAACAAATACCGACGTAAGCATCAGTCCGATTCCCAAAATTGTCTTGCAGGTCGCTGGCTCATTTAACGCCAAAATTCCCAATAAAGCAGCGCCAAGCGGTTCAGCCAACGCAAGGGTAGCCCCGACTGGGGCACTTGTTGTTTTTAACCCCTCCACCGTAAACGTGAAAGCCAGCGCACAAGTCATAACTCCGAGGGCTATAGCAATGGCAAGACCGTGTAACGTAAACACCCATTGCACGGGAAAGAAGGCAAAAAATGGCAACAACCCGACCCCTACTATGCCAGTTATGATCATCATTGCTTCTTCTGCTGAGTGTTTCTCTGTCAGATGTTTGGACACGGAGATCTCAACGGAATAACAGGCTCCTGCCAATATTGGTAGCAGAACATCTTCAACTTCAAAGTTAGCACTCTCCATCGAATTGACCAGCACCAAACCGATGACGGCTATAACAGTAGAAACCACCCAAGCTTTCCCAGGCAGTTTTTTCTCTTGAAGCGCGTAAATAATGCCGCAAAAAAATGGCGTTACTCCAATAGAAACCACAGTCCCCACAGCAACGCCAACGAGCAGAACAGAGTTAAAAAAACTGATTTGATAAAGCCATAAAGCTAGGGCATAAATCAAGATATAACGCCAAGACCATCCCCTAAATGAGATTCCTACTCGACGCCATTTAAGAAACAAATAGAGCGAGAACGCCCCCAAAAGCATGCGGCACCCAGCAACGACATACGGTGTCGCTCCCTCCGGCGCTAAAGCTTGCAAAAAACCGCTCGTAGAAAAGCACAAGGCACCAGTCAGGACAAGCAATGGGCCTCGAATCCCTGCCATTGAAATCTGCATGATTTTCAACTCGCTTCATCGAAAAGCCATGCTTCCGGCAAACGTTTCATACGCCTGCCGGAAGCTTCTTCACCCTTTGAAGAAACTAGACCTTGCGGAAGTTCTGATATTTCTTAAAGAGTTCTTCCATCCGATCCGGATCGACAAGGTTCTTTACGTCAAAAAGCTCTTCAACGGCTTCTTCCGGCAACAGACCGCTTCGACGTGCCGCCTCTTTGCAGGTAATGTTTTCATCAATAGCGGCATGCGCGATCTTAGTGCCCACTTCATAGCCAAAGAGAGTGCTTACCATTGTTGCCAATGATGTCGACATTTCTGTCATTTCCAGACAATGTTCGCGGTTGGCCGTAATGCCGGATACGCATTTGTCAACAAACACCTTCATGGAACGTGAAAGCAAATCGCAAGATTCGATAAAGCTTTTTACAGGGATACCAGAACTTGTACCAAGTTCAAGCCAGCCGGAAAGAACCCCCATTACAAGGCCGGTATGGTTTGCACTCACGCGATCAGCGGTCAGGAAAACCATTTCCGGGATAACAGGATTCACCTTGCCCGGCATAATCGAACTACCCGGAGCAACAGCCGGCAGATTGATCTCACCAAACCCCGCACGAGGTCCGGATCCCAGCAAGCGAATATCCCTAGCCGCCTTCCAAACAAGAGTAGCCAGAGCCTGAACATGTGCATGCGCAATCACAAGGCCGTCGGTCGCCATCATGCCATCGAACAAGTCCTCTTCCGTTTCGATGGGACGTCCGCAAACTTCCGTCAGCTTCTCTGCAATCACCGCACGGAACCCCGGCAGACAACTCATCCCTGTGCCAACAGCCGTCCCACCTAGACAAGACTTGTTCCAGTGTTCACGCTCGATTTTGAGCCGTTTTTCCAGACGTCGAGCCGCATGCCCATAGGCACCGAATTCCTGCCCGAGCGTTAAAGGCACCGCATCCTGCAGACACGTGCGCCCCATCTTGATGACATCAGCAAACTCCTCGGCCTTTTTTTCGAAAGCTTCCGCAAAATAACCGGCCGCTTCGATGACCTTACCGAGCTCGTCATACACCACCATTTCCTTAGCTGTCGGAATCAGATCATTTGTCGACTGGCACATGTTTACGTGCGTATTGGGATGAATGGGGCCAGTTTTCGAACCAACCATTAGTTCGTTCGCTCGGTGTGCCACCACCTCGTTGACAATCATATTCGTAGGTGTGCCTGAACCGCGATAGATGTTGACGACAAACTCTCCTTTAAATTTGCCGTCGGCAACTTCTCGCGCAGCCATTTCAATGTACTTGGCCTTCTCAGAATCCAACGCTCCGATTTCGACGTTGGCCCGTGCACATGCAATTTTGCAAAGCGCCACGGCTCGGATATAACTGGGATAGTTATCCAGCGTCAGCGGTCCTACGTCAAAAGCTCGTCGATTCCGTTCACTCACAATGCCGTAGTAAGCATTTTCGGGGAGCTCAAGTTCACCCAAACCGTCATGCTCAATTCTCATACTCATTTGTCTCTCTCCGAATCAGTGAACTTTGCGTAAATTGCCGAATTTGCGGAACATTTCAATCGTTGCTTTACGGTTGGCAAGCTTGTTCACATCAAAAAGTTCTTCAGCAACATCTGGATCAATCAACCCTTCGCGCAAAGCTGCTTCCTTACACGAAATTCCTTCGTTGTACGCCAGATGAGCGATACGCGTTCCTACCGGATAACCGTACAAAGCACTCACCATCGTGGCATTCGAAGTCGACATCTCTGCATTTCGTCGTGCCCGGTCGCGATTGATATCGATTCCCTTCAGGCAAAGATCGGTAAACAGTCGGAATCCTTTTTCGATCAGTTCAAGTGATTCCATGGCCCCCATAAAACTCGCACAGGTACTCGAACACAAATCCAAATCTGATTCGTTGATCGTCAGCGTCGCAACATGTTCATGACTGATCACTTGCTGCATGATTTGCAGCAGGAGTTCTGGCATATAGGGGTTGAGCTTGCCCGGCATGATGGAGCTGCCCGGAGCAATTGACGGAAGGATAAATTCACCGATACCGGTTCGCGGCCCCGAGCTGAAAACATACAAGTCGTTCCCAATTCGCCCGCCTGCGCAGGCAATTGCTTTGAGAACACTCAAAAGGAACATCAGGCCGTCGTTGTTGGCGGAGCCATCAAAAAGGGCGCTATCCTCGATCACCTCACCATCCATCTTGGCTTGGTGCATTTCGAATCCCACAATCTTGGAAAGATTCTTATAGACAAGTTCGTTGTACCCCGGCAATTCACCCATGCCTGTTCCCAATACCGTTGCACCTAGCACTGCCTCTTGATATTCAGGACGCAACTTTTCCAGACGCATGCGATTTCGCCGCATCATGCAGTGCCATCCACCAAACACCTGACCAAAAGTCATTGGTACGGCATCCTGCATACACGTGCGACCAAGTCGAACATCGTCCTTGAACTGAAGAGCTTTTGCTGCGAGCGCTTCCTCCATGTATTTCACTGCTTCGAGCGTCGAACCGATCATGCGATAGAGCACAATCGCCTCACAGGTCGGATATGTATCGTTGGAAGATTGACACATATTGACATGCGTATTAGGGTGAACCGCATCGTAGCCTTTGTGTCCCGTCAGGATCTCATTGGCTCGATTGGCAAGCGCCTCATTGATGTTCATATTGACACCCGTACCATGGCTGCGCCAAACATTGACGGGGAACTGATCCGGGAACTTCCCCGCAATGACTTCGTCACAGGCCTGTGCAATGGCATCAGCCTTATCCGAATCCAAGGCTCCGATTTCCTTGTTGGTAACGGCACAAGCTTTCTTGATTTCTGCCATGGCACGAATCACGTGCGGCAATTCATTGAAAGTGTGATCGGTCACATCGTAATTGGCCGCACACCGTACGGTTTGAATACCGTAGTAAGCATTGTCGGGAACTGGCAATTCGCCTAAAGAATCTTTTTCCATTCTCATGATGGACTACTCCTCATTTAGAAAACGACGGAAGCAAGTACGAAACCGATAACCACAGAACTGATACAGGTCACAAAACCGGGACGCTGATAGCTGTGATTGAGTACCCATTTGCCGATACGAGTCGTACCGGATCGATCAAACGTCAGTGCGCTAATCGCAGAACCCGTGGCAGGGAAGAAGAACAGACCATTTACCGCAGGTGCCATCGCAACAAGAGCACTCACAGGCAATCCAAGTGAAGCACCGATCGGCATTAATGAAGAAGTGGTTGCACCTTGGCTAAGCAGCAAAGCACTCATGCCAAACAGAACAATGCCGAACAACCACGGATACGCCTGTACGGTCGACCCGAGCATGGCAATGAACTCTGCTTTGTGAGCCAAGAAGAACGTATCGGTCATCCAAGCAATGCCGAAAATTGCAATCACGCCCGTCATGCCAGCGGTAAAGACGCCAGACTTGGCGATCTTGCCAGGAGCAACATTGCAGGTAACAACCATGATGAACGACGCCGCGAAAGCGATCATTTCGATGGCATGCGGAATTGATAGCGTGACCAATTTCCCATTGACCTGCCAGCTCGGCATAAGGCTCTTAAAGCTACCGAGCAATACGATCAGAAATACGGCAATGCCAAAAATCGTCACGGAAAGTTTGGCTTCGCGAGTGGGAACGTAAACCGGACGATTGGCCTCGTGCGTTAATTCTCCGCTGGCCAGACGACGCTGAAATTCCGGATCGTCAGCCAATTCACAACCGCGACGATACACACTCAGGGCACCCAACATGCACCCGACAAAAATGGCGGGAATAGCAACGGCCATAATCTGCCCGAGTGTGACACCATGGACAGCCAGAACCCCCAGCAAAGCAGCTGTCGAAGCTGAAACAGGAGACGCTGAAATACCGTGCTGGCTTGCGACCATTGCGATTGACATCGGTCGTTCCACACGAATGTTCGCTTCAAGAGCAACTTCCGAAATCACCGGATACACAGCCATTGCCACATAGCTGGTTCCCGTAAACATCGTAAAAACGAAAGTCACAATCGGCGCCATGATCGTGATGCGATCCGGGTGACTGCGAAGAATTTTTTCGGCTACAGCGACTAAAAGATCAAGACCGCCTGCACACTGCAACGTAGCCGCCATAGCGGAAACAGCCGTGATAATGAGCAGCACATTGACCGGAGGCGAACTCGGTCGTAATCCGAAAATAAAAACAAGCAAGCACAAGCCCACACCACCGGCAAAACCCATGGCAACGCCGTTTTTGCGCGCGCCAATCATGATGCAGGCCAGAATTATCAGAGATTCCAACCAAATCATAGTTTCTCTCCTTTGAGTCGGTATGCAGAATAGTTCACCAACTAAAAGTCACTGAACAACCCTCGCAACTCATCTTGAAGTTAAAAGAGATTTTTCTCTATCAACTTCTTTCGGAGAGAAATCTAATTATTCCCTTATGGAATAAAACAGCGCTATCAGTTAGTACTCCCCCTTAACTAGCAGCTGTGTTTTCATCGGAAAAAGAAAAAAATGCAAGCGACCATGGGGCAATAGCCCTAAGCTGTGGCGCAATGTTGTCGCGAATAACGACACTGGCAGCTTCATGGCAGAGATCAACCGTTTTTTTATCTTCGCTCTGTCGGCAAATCATATAAATCCGCCGAACGAGTACCGGCTCCGGCATAGGTAAAGCAATGATTCCCTTGACAAGCTCCTTGAGCTGCATGAACGTCGAAGCGCGACAAATCGTCCAACCGACATTGTTTTTGACGAGTGAAGCCATGACGGTGTTGGAATCAACTTCTATGTAGTTCGGGAGATTGAGGTAGTTAGCCGACAGGTATCTCTCATTTAACCGTCCGCCGCCGCTGGCAAGATACCAGTGCAAAAATGGTTTGCCGCAAGTTTGCAAGTCCTGCCAACTCCAACTTGATCGACTTTGTGCAAGTTCCCGACTCATCATCAGAATGCTGGGTTCTTGAAAAAGAAATCGCCGATGCAGTTCACCGAACTCGTTAAATGGGTCGCTTGAGATAATGATGTCCAGTTTATGTTCCAATAACTGCCTCACCAGTTCATTAGACGTGAGCGTTACGTGCGTGATTTGTGAAAAATGCGGTGCCAGCCGAGTAATCATTTCGGGTGCCAGATCAACCGACATTGTTTCAATACTTCCGAATTTGAGTACCGGTTTGACGTAATACTGCACACGAAGTCGGGCGATGGTGTCTGAAATTTTCCCCGCATGATTCTTCACTTCAGAGTACAAAATGCGGGCAGAAGAAGTCGGACGAATCGGACGCTGACTGCGGTCAAACAACGTTATTCCCAGTGACTCTTCCAACTTCGAAATACGCTTGGAGACCGCCGGTTGATTGCAACCAACAATTTGAGCCGTTTTGGAAAAACTTCTGGTTTCGTACAGAAGCAGGAACATTCGAATGTCAAGGTCAAACACCTGATTAAAAATCAAATCCCCCTGGAAGGTGTCCATTTTCCTGCCTCCGCTTTTTGTGCTCACCACTCCAAGATTAGAACACAAATTCCTATTTCGACTCATGCACGGGTTCGCCAACCTTGCGAACCGTTTGTTCTCCCAGTAGCCATTTTCCGGTTTTCAGACGAACCATCGCTAGACTCAACAACGACAATGCCACGATACCAGCTCCGACATAGGCCACCGGCATGAATCCCGCCGCTTCAGAAACACGACTGCCGATAAAAGCACCTCCTCCAATGCCGACATTGAAAATACCCGAATATAGAGATGCGGCCACGTCAGCCGCATCGGGAGCGACCGTGAGCAACACCGTCTGAAACGCCAAACAAACGGCCGTCATCGCAGCGCCCCAGCAAACGATCAACACCGTCAGGCTCACCGTATTGGCGGCACTCACAACAAGCAAAGCCAACGACGCGCAAACAATGACCATGGCGCCCAGAAGCGTCGTCTCACAGTGCTTGTCCACCGTTTTGGAGGCAACGACGGTTCCGATGATGCCCGCAATGCCGAAGACAAAAAGCATCGTGACGATCATGCCTTCGTCCAAACCGCCCGCAGTCGCCAAAATCGGGTTGAGGTACGAATAAGCCGTAAATTGCCCAAGTACCGTCACCACCGTCAGAAGATAGAGCTGCTGCAAACCCGGGCGCTTCAAGATCACAGGCAGACTCTTCAGCGACCCGGCGTGGGTGGCTTCGCAAACCGGCAGTACAAAGAAAATCACCACGAACACCAAAGCTGAGCCGATGCCGATGATGAAAAACGACATGTGCCAGCCAAAGAGGTGGCCGAGGTTTGTTCCGATCGGAACGCCCAACACTGTCGCCACAATGGTGCCGCCCATCACGGCGGCCAGTCCGACGGCTCGCTTGCCGTGCGGTGCCACACGGGCGGCAAGCGGCGTCATGATCGACCAGAAGATCGAATGCGTGAGCGCCACGCCGACACGGGCCGCAAAAAGCGTCTCAAAACTCTCCACCCATGGCACCACGAAGTGACACAGCGAAAAAACAAAGAGCAGCACCAAAAGCAGCTTGCGACGCTCAAAACGAGCCGTAACGATCGTGAGCGGCAGCGACATGATCGCCACCACAAAGGCGTAACCCGTCAAGATGAGACCGGTGAAAGGCACCGTCTCGTTGAGGCTGGAGGCAATGTCGGGGAGCAGCCCCACGGGCAGGAATTCGCTCGTGTTGAAAACAAAAGCGGAAAAGGCAAGCGCAATGATCGGAAGCCAGGCTCGGAAACCTGTCTTGTGCAGTACCGGAGTCGACATAGATAACGAAAAATACGGAGCGATAGACGCGAAAAGGCTGCAGAACAAAAAAATCCTGCAGCTCTTTTCAAAGTAACGAAGGATCAGGCGTGCCTCAGAGGGCGGCGAAATTTTCCTTCAGCGTCGCTTCAAAGCGCGCGAAATCTTCAGCGTGCGTCGGGTTCTTGATCACATCGTTGGCCATGAAGGTCTTGCCGATGTTCTTCATACCGATAAATTGGAAGGCCTTGTGCACAGGCAGCAGAACGGCATCGATGCCGACGCCGCCGAAAAATTCCCCGGGATCGACAAAGGCGTTCAGAGGCGCATTCCAGGTGATGGAAAGCATGTACTTCTTGTCGGTGAGCACGCCGCCGCGGCCGTAGTTGTGCGCGGGATCGGTACGGGTACGACCGTCGCCGCCCACGGAAAGACCGGCACAGAACACTTCGTCGATGTATTGCTTCACCTGCCAAGGAGTTCCCATCCACCAGGCGGCAAACGTTAGAATCACCGCGTCGGCCTCCTTGAACTTGTCGGCTTCTTCAGCGGCCTTCCATTGCGCATCCACGCGCGTGATCGTCGCTTCGTGACCCATGGCGCTCAGGGTCTTTTGCGCGAGCTCAGCGTAGCTGTGATTGAGCGTTCCTCCCACACCGTGAAACGGCACGCCGCCGTCAACGATCAGAATTTTTGCCATTTTGACTCCCTCTCTTTTTTTATTCTTTAACCGGAGAAATCTCCGAACACAATGCGTTTCAATTGCGCCAGCAGCCCCGAAAAGGTCCCGTCGGATCGCTTTTCCGCGCCGGACAGACGGCGACGACGCACCGTTTCCGTCAACACTCCCACGACCGTTGCGTCTTCCGGGCTCACCAGACCGATGCTCGCGTCGCTTTGCATGAGCGGCATACCCACACGAACGGGCAAGCCCAGCACATGATGTGCAAGCTCGGCAATGCCCGGCATTCGGGCCACGCCGCCGGTGAGCACGATGCCGGCCGAGGCTCTCAGGTTCCAGCCGTCAGGACTGAGGTACGTGCGGGCGATAACTTTAAACATTTCCGTGAGCCTTGACTCAACGGTCATCACAATTTTTTCGCACGAACAGGAATCGGGTTCGCCGGTCGACTCTCTCGTATAGCGCACCGTCTCATAGGCGTCTTCCGGACGAAGCGGCCAGTGGCCGTAGGTGAGCTTGATGTCTTCGGCGTCGCTCATGTTGCAGCCGAGCACTGCAGCGATGTCCCTCTGAATGGTGTTGCCGCCCATGCCTGCGACAGCCGTAAATTCCACCTGTCCCTTTTCCCAACAGGAGATGTCCGTCGTGCCCGCACCGATGTCGAGAACCACAACGCCGAGTTCCTTGTCGGTGGGCGTGAGAACGCCCGCGGCACTCGCCCAGGGCTGCAACACCAGGCCTTCGATATCGAGTCCCGCTCGACGGATGCACTTCACAAGGTTTTGCACGACGCTGTCCGAACCGATTGCCAGATGCACGTGCGCCTTGATGACGCTTCCGACCATGCCGATCGGGTCGTCGATCATCACGTCGTCGTTGTCAAGCGTATAGCCTTTGACGACGTGCGACACCAGTCGATCGTCCTGACTCTGACCCTCAACCTTGGGATCAAAAGCCATGGCCAGACGCGTGACTCGCTTGACGGCAGCGCTGTCGACTTCAGCGTCGGGCAGCACCACCTGCCCCACCTTGTTGATGCTGTGAAGGTGTTTGCCGGTCAGCGCCACCGAAACCGTGGTCACCTTACGCCGCGACGTCTGCTCGGCTTCGGCAACGGCCGCGCGAATCGATTCCACGGCAAGCTCCACATCCTGCACGCTGCCGTGCTGGATGCCAAGCGAGGGGACCTTGCCAAACCCCAAAAGCGTGAGTTCTCCGCCTTCGGAAGCGTCGGCCACGGCCACCGAAATCTTTTCCGAACCGATGTCGAGCGCGGCGACGGTTGAACTTTGCTGTACGGTTTCCATGACGTTAACGGCCTCGAGTCTTCGAAGAGTTGGTAGCGGGTTTTGCCGTCTTGTCGGCAGGATTGGTTTGCGCGGCGACGTAGGCTTGAGGCGGCAGCTGCACGGCAAACGCGTTTTTGTATCGTGCGTCGATTCGCTCCGGATAGGCCTTCAGCATCGCCACGACCCGATCCATGCTGTCGAGCACCTGTCGCAGTCGATTGATGGGACCGCCCTGCGTCAGTGCACGTCCGAGCTCGATTTCCATCGAGTCGAACTGAGGCGACTCAAGCACCACCGACCAACTGCCGCGAAACGTCGCCTTGACGGCTTTGACGCGCGCACCGATGCGCTTGACTTCCTCGTTAAAGTGCGGCAGATAGCGCACGGCCTGCTCGACGTACTGCGGGTCGCCAGAAAAGGCGGGAAGCTGCAAAAGCCGTTCGATGGGCTCGTCGTTGCTGATGTATAAAACTCCGTCTTCGCTTACCAGACGCCCGTCCTCCCAGATCGCAACCGACTGATGGCGCTTGACTTCGATGTAAAGCGAATCCGGCCACAGACGCGAGACATAAGCCGACTTGATCCAGGCGATGCCTTCCACCGCCTGTTTGACGGCGCAGATGTCGGCCGTCAGAATATTGCCCGACAGGGCGCCTTCGACCGTCCGGGTCACTTCCTGCAGGCCGCTTGCCTCCACCGGACCTCGAACCTCAATGGTCTTGATGTCCAGAAAAGGAGAACGCACGACGATCCAGGTCAGAAATCCCAGCACCGCAAGCGCCGCAATCAGGCCGCTTCCTCGGACAAGCGATCGGGCAAGCTTCACGCACCGACCTCCTTAACTCAGCGGCGCGCCGCGCCGTCGAGCGCGGCGTGTGCGGCAAGCCACAGGCAAAGCTTCTGATAATCCATGCCCACGGCTCTCGCGGCCATCGGCACAAGGCTGTGCGGCGTCATGCCGGGACTCGAATTGAATTCCAGCAAAATGAAGCTGCCGTCTTCGCGCAGCATCGCGTCAATGCGTCCCCAGCCACGGGCTCCGATCGCCGCAAAAGCCGCTTCGCAGGCCGAAAGAACGTTCTGCGTCACGGCCTCATCCAACTGCGCGGGGCACTCGTACTTGACGACGTCGCCGAAATACTTGTTCTGGTAGTCGTAATTGCCTTCGGGCGCCTTGACTTCAATGATCGGAAGGGCCTTGCCGCCCAAAACGGCAATCGTAAGCTCCCGCCCGAACCAGCGCTCTTCAACGAGCACCTTGTCGTCAAAACGCAAAGCCTGCGCGAGCGCCTCACGAATCTCTCCCACGGAAGCGTTCTTGAGTTTGTACACACCCACCGACGAGCCTTCGCCGGAAGGCTTGACCACGACGTCGCCTCCGAGCGTGTCCAAAATTTCCTGCGCCTGATCAGGACTCGTTGCCACAAAACCCTTGGCAACGGGGATGCCCGACTGCGCCCAGACGCGACGCGTCGTGTCCTTATCCATCGTAAGGGCACTGGCGCGTACACCCGCACCCGTGTACGGAATCCGGAGGTACTCCAGCACCCCCTGCACGCAGCCGTCTTCGCCGAAGCGGCCGTGCAGCGAAATCACCGCTCGGTCGTACTGACCGCGCAACGCCGTGAGGTCTGTCTCGGCCGGATCAACCTTATGCGCGTCGCATCCGGCGTCCTGCAAGGCCTTCAGAACACCCGAGCCGCTGGAAAGCGACACCTCGCGCTCGCTGCTAAAGCCCCCCATCAACACCGCGACGCGGCCCAAAGACTTGGGATCAATCGTTGCTGCGAAATCCATTCTTTTTATTCCTTTGCGTTAAATGATCTTGCCGGAGAGTGCCTGCGGCACGCGCGCCACATTGCCCGCCCCCATCGTGAGCACCACGTCGCCCGCCTGCACGATCGAGCGAACAGCCTGCGGCATTTCAGCCGCGCTTTCGCAGAAAACGAGCCCGTCACAGCCGTTGAGTCTGAGCACGCGCGCGAGGTCGCGGCCGCAAGCGCCCGGAATGGGGTCTTCGCCGGCGGGATACACGTCAGCGAGCACCAGACGATCGACCTGCGAGAGCACCTTGATGAAGTCTTCAAAGCAGTCGCGCGTGCGTGTGTAGCGATGCGGCTGGAAGGCAAGAACCAGGCGCTTTTCGGGCCATGCGCCGCGCGCAGCGGCAATCGTTGCGGCCATTTCGTGCGGATGGTGTCCGTAATCGTCCACGAGCGTAAAGGTCCCTTTTTCGGGGTGTTCGGGATCGACAGGCACTTCGCCGTACTGCGCAAAGCGGCGGCCCACGCCCGTGAATTCGGCAAGCGCCCGCACGATGGCTTCGTCGCTTACGCCCACAAGCGTGGCAATGGCCACGGCCGCAAGCGAATTGACCACGTTGTGCATGCCGGGAAGGTTGAGCACCACGGGCAAGGGATCATGGCCCTTGCGAAGAATCGTGTAGCGCATGCGCGTGCCTTCGCTTCGCACGTCAATGGCGCGCACCTCGGCTTCCGGATTCAAACCGTAGGCCACCACGCGACGGCTGATCATGGGCACGATCGAGGCGACGTTCTTGTCGTCGGTGCACAGCACCGCCACGCCGTAAAAGGGCAGACGACCGATGAAGTCGATGAAGGCCTTCTTCAAACGGACGAAATCGTGCCCGTAGGTATCCATGTGATCCTGGTCAATGTTGGTAACCGCAGCGATCACGGGCGACAGATTGAGAAAACTCGCGTCCGACTCGTCGGCCTCGGCAACGATGTATTCGCCCGTACCAAGTTTGGCGTTGGCGCCGGAACTGTTCAAACGCCCGCCGATCACGTAGGTGGGATCAAGCCCTCCTGCCGCGAGCATCGAGGTGGTGAGCGACGTCGTCGTGGTCTTGCCGTGCGTACCGGCAATGGCAATGCCCCGGCGCAGGCGCATGAGTTCGGCAAGCATCACGGCGCGCGGCACCACGGGAATGTTGGCCTTGCGCGCGGCCTGCACTTCGGGGTTGCTTTCGTGCACGGCCGAAGAGACAACAAGGCAGTCGGCTCCGTCAATGTTTTCCTTGCAATGCCCCTGGTAGATCGTGGCGCCCAAATGCTGCAGGCGTTCCGTGACGGGACTTTGCGACAGATCCGAGCCGCTTACCGTATAACCGAGGTTCAAAAGGACTTCGGCAATGCCGCACATGCCCGTACCGCCGATGCCTACGAAGTGAATATGTTTGACGACAAACTTCATTTTTCTTTCTCCAGCCTGCTTATCGGGCCGCTTCCTCGATCATGTCGCAAACGGCGTTGACGGCATTGGCGCGCGCAAGGCTTCTGGCGTTGTGCGCCAGCTGCAGGATGCGGTCGCGCTTCAACCCCATCAACACGCCAAAGAGATGTTCCTTGGTGAGCTGAGACTGCTCAAGCAGGACGGCCGCGTCGTGGCCTGCCATATAACGGGCGTTTCCGAGCTGATGCTGGGTGGTCTTAACGACGAAGGGCACCAAGACGGAAGCGGCGCCCGCAGCGCAGATTTCGCTCACGGTCATCGCGCCGGAGCGGCAGATCACCACGTCGCTCTCAAGATAGGCCTTATCCATGTCATGGATGAATTCCACCACTTCGGCCTGAATACCCAACTGTTCGTAGCGCGCCTTGACGGCCTCGACGTTGCCCTTGCCCGTCTGATGCAGTACGGTCGGACGCTTGTCTTCGTCAAACATCGCAAGCGCCTCGGGCACCGTTTCGTTCAACACCTTGGCGCCGAGACTGCCGCCGAACACGAGCAACTTCATCGGGCCGGTACGGCCGCTCAAGCGCTCTTCAGGCGCAGGCAGAGCTTCGATTTCCGCGCGCACGGGGTTGCCCGTGATGCGTCCCTTTTCGTTGGAGGCGCTGCGGGCACTGCCTGCAAAGCCGCAGGCAACGAGCTTGGCCTTATCGAGCACAATCTTGGAGCTCATCAAAATGTCGGCGTCGCAGTTCATCAGCACGATCGGCGTCTTGACGCTTTCGGCCCCCTTGCACACGGGAACGGCAATGTAACCGCCGGTGGTAAAAAGCACGTCGGGGCGCATCTGTGCAAAAAGCTTCTTGGCTGCATGGGTCGACTTCACAAGCTTGATGGCGCCCGAAACCAAGCCCGAGAGACCGCGGCCGCGCATGCCGCGGAAATCCAGCCCGTGAAAAACGATGTCATCGCGCCCGACCAGACCGCCTTCCATACCGGTCTGCGTACCGATCCACTCAATGTCCCAACCGCGGCGTCGCATCTCTCGGGCCACAGCCAAGCCCGGCATCACATGCCCGCCGGTGCCGGCCGCCGCAATCACCAATTTCTTCCCGCTCATTTTTTCTCGTTCCTACTTAAAAAATTCTGTACCTGAAAGTGTTTTCGCTACACCTTGCCGCCGCGCATGAGAATACGGTTTTCTCGGTCCACACGCAAAAGCAACCCTACGGCGGCCAGCGTAAAGAGCAACGACGAGCCGCCGTAGCTCATCAGCGGAAGCGTCAGCCCCTTGGTGGGCAAAAGTCCCGTAGCGACGCCCGCGTTGATCACCACTTGAATGCCTATCCAGATGCCCACACCCTCGGCCACAAGACCGGAAAACACGCGATCGAGCTTGATGGCCTGTCGACCGATGGCAAACGCGCGTCGCACGAAACAGTAATAGCCGATCAAGACGCCCGTAACGCCTACAAAGCCCAGCTCCTCGCCCAACACGGCCAAAATGAAGTCGGTGTGCGCTTCAGGCAGATAATGCAGTTTCTCAACGGAAGCACCCAGCCCCACCCCGAGCAATTCTCCGCGGCCGAAAGCAATCAGCGAGTGACTCAGCTGGTAGGCCTTATTGAGCGCATAGTCGCTGCTCCAGGGATCGAGATACGCCATCACACGCTGCAGTCGCCACGGCGAGTCGTAAATCATGAGTGTCACCACCGCCACCACGGCGATGGACACCACCACAAAGATGCGCAGATTGAGACCACCCAAAAAGAGCACGCCCATGGCGATTGCCACGGTCACCATGATGGCGCCCAAGTCAGGCTGCAGACTGATGAGGCCGGCCACCATACACATCACAAGCGCCATGGGCCCCAGCCCCTTGCTGAACGAGTGCATGTAGTCCTGACGGCGCACGGTAAAGGCGGCGGCCCCGAGCAAAATCGCAAACTTGGCAAATTCGGTGACCTGCAGATTCATGAGCCCCAGATTGATCCAGCGTCTTGAGCCGTTGACGGACTTGCCGACACCGGGCACCAGAACTGCAACGAGAAACAGGACGGCTGCCGCCATAAGCCATGGCGCAAGCTTGTACCACACGCGCATCGGAATGCGGCAGACGGCGTAGGCCGCCACGATGCCCAACGCAATCGAACTCAGATGCCGCAGCAAAAAGTGATATTGCGTTGTGTTGTAGCGGGGGCTGTCGGCCAAGGAAATCGAAGCCGAATAGACCATGAGCGCCCCCATGGCAAGCAGCCCAAGCGTGATGAACACCACGGCCGGGTCGTATCCGTCGGCGCGCATGTTCGTGGTCCGCCCCCTTAGAACCGGCTCATCGGCCCAGGCGCGATAGACGGGCGTCTGCGGGGTTTCCTTGCGTGAAAAAAGTCCCATCAGTCAAGCTCCCGTTTGCTGCCGGAAACGCGCGCGGCAATTTCTTTTGCCTTCGTCACAAAGCGCGCGCTGCGCTCGGCATAGTTGGCAAACATGTCCCAGCTTGCGCAGGCAGGCGACAGCAGCACGACGCCGCCCTCGGACGCGTGATCAAAGGCCATCTGAACGGCCGCTTCAAAGTCGGTGCCTGCATTTTCCAGGCAAATTCCGCTTGCGGCGACGCCCTCTTTAATCTTGTCGGCATCGCGCCCGATGAGCACGGCGTAGTCGGCGTATTGAGCCAAAGCCTTTGCCAAAGGAGAAAAGTCCTGTCCCTTGCCGTCACCGCCCAAAATGATGCTCACGCGGCGGCCGGACTTGCCCAGACCTTCGAGAGCTGCCTTGACGGCCCCGACATTAGTGCCTTTGCTGTCGTCGATGAATTCGATGCCGTTTACCGACAACACGGGCTGCACGCGATGCGCTTCGCCTCCATAGGTTTTGAGCACCTGAAGCGCAGCTCCCAGGGGAAGTCCCACGGCCTCGATCAGTGCAAGTGCGGCAAGCGCATTCATGGCATTGTGGCGCCCCCGGATACGCAATGCCTCAACAGGCATCAAAAGTTCGAGCGACGAGGTTTCGCCAAAAAGCGCCGCTTTCTTTTCACTTTTCCACTGCACGGCGGGGCGCGCCTTGCGGGCAAGCCACTCCACGCCCTCTTCGCTTACGATCCCCCACTGGCCGTCGGCCTCGGGAGCCGAATCGCCGAAACTCACCGAGTTCTCGGGCATAAAGGCGCGCATGCAAGCCTCATCGTCGCGATTGAGCACGCGCAGCGTGCGATCAGAGAAGATTTTTGTTTTGGCCGCTTCGTAGGCCGCCATCGAGCCGTGCCAGTCCACGTGATCTTCGGTGAGATTCAAAAAGGCGGCGGCCGTGCAATTGAGGCTCGTCGTGGTCTGCAATTGGAAGCTTGAGAGTTCCAGCACCCAGACGTCAGGCAACGTGTTGTCCTGCAGATGGCGGTCAAGTTCCATCAGAGCACTCGGACCGATGTTGCCGGCCACAACAGTCGAGCGACTGGCAGCAGCCATTTTGCTCGTGAGCACTGTGGTGGTGGTCTTGCCGTTGGTGCCGGTGATGCCGATCACGATGGGCTTGTAGGCGCGGTAGCTTTCCAGGCGCTTGAGTTCTCGCGCAAAGAGTTCGATTTCGCCCACGACCTCGGCGCCCTGTTCGCGCGCGGCTGTGACAAGGGGAGCCGCCTTGGAAAATTCAGGCGACAGGCCGGGACTCAACACCAACAGATCAATGCCGTCGGCAATGAGCGACACGTCGAAGTCCGAGCGGACGAACCGAGGTTTGGAAGCGTCAGACTCAAAAAGCTTGAGCCCCGAAGGGTGGGACGCGCCGTCAACGATCGTGGTCTGCCAACCGCGGGAATGCAAAAAGCGAGCCGCTGCGGCTCCCGACGTGCCGCATCCGAGCACCAACGCCTTGCGTCCGTTTTCCAAGCGAATATGCGCCACAGCTTCCTCTCTTTAGTGCAAACGCGCCGCTGCCTGTGCCGGCCGACGGCGCGTCCGTTTGTCTTTAATCGGCTGATTGATCAGCGAATTTTAAGGGTAGACAGACCAATGAGCACCAGGACAAACGTGATGATCCAAAAACGAACCACCACCTGCGTTTCTTTCCAGCCCTTGAGTTCGAAATGATGGTGAATCGGCGCCATCAGGAAGACGCGCTTGCCGTGCGTCAGACGGAAGTACGTCGTCTGAATCATCACCGAAAGCGTTTCGACCACAAAGATGCCGCCCATGATGGCAAGCACGATTTCCTGGCGCGTGATCACAGCAATGGTCCCCAGAGCGCCGCCCAGCGCCAAAGCGCCCACGTCGCCCATGAAGACCTGCGCGGGATAGCAGTTAAACCACAAAAATGCCAAACCGGCACCCGCAAGCGCCGCGCAGACGACCACGAGCTCGCCCGCACCGCGGATATATTCGAAGTAGAGGTAATCGGCATAGTCGGGGCGGCCCACCACATAGGCAAAGATGCCCAAGGCGGAACCCACCATCACGCAGGGCAAAATCGCCAAACCGTCCAGGCCGTCGGTGAGGTTGACGGCATTCGACGTCCCCACGATCACGATATAGGTGAAAATCACAAAGCCGAACACGCCGAACGGGAACGCGATCTGCTTGAAAAACGGCACCGTCAGCCACAGTTTTCCCGGAGAACTGAACGTAAAGCCGCTCTTGATCCAGGCCCAGATGGCCGACCAGACGCCCGCTTCTTCCGGCATCGACAGAGTAAAGGCGAGATAGACGGCGGCGATAAGGCCAATCACGCTCTGCCACGCAAACTTCTCGCGGGCACTCATGCCTTCGGGATTGTGGTGCACGACCTTGCGATAGTCATCGGTCCACCCGATTGCGCCGTAACCCAACGTCACAAAGAGCACCACCCACACGAAGCGGTTGGAGAGATCCATCCACAAAAGCGTCGAAATGCCGATCGCAACCAGAATCAACGCGCCGCCCATCGTGGGCGTGCCGTCTTTGACAAGATGGCTTTTCGGGCCGTAGCCGCGCACCGCCTGACCGATTTTCATGGCGCGCAGGCGCGCAATCACGGCCGGTCCCGCGGCAAATCCGATCGCCATGGCGGTCAGCGCCGCCAGCACCGCCCTTAAACTCAGATAGTTAAAGACGGAGAAAAACCGAATGTCTTCGGAAAGCCACTGAAAAATATACAAAAGCATCGGGACCAACCAGTGCGGACGTTTCCTTGTCGCCCGCTTTGCCTGAAAAAAGATCGAATTGTACGCCGTCTGCGTTGACGGTCTTTGTGTTTACTGCGCCGTGCCGGGATCCTTCAAAAGGCTTTCCACGACCCGATCAAGCCGCTGGGAGTGACTCGCCTTCACCAGAACGCTCGCGGGCGTACGAACGGCTTCGCGCACGGCCCGAAGCAGCATGTCGGTGGCATCATAATGGCGTCCCGCTGCGCCGAAGGCCTGTACCGCGTGAGCCATGTCGGGCCCCGTTGCCAAAAATCGGTCAATGCCCTTTTGCTTGGCGTAGCGTCCGATTTCGGCATGAAACTCGACGTGTTGTTCGCCTGTTTCGGCCATGTCGCCGGCAACGAGCACGCGCGGCGCGGGTTGTGCGGCGAGCACGTCAATGGCTGCACGCATACTGTCGGGATTGGCGTTGTAGGAGTCGTCAATCAGAAGAGCGCCGCCGGCGAGCTGATGACGTCGTCCGCGCCCCGGCAGCGCTTCGAATCGCGCAAGACCGCGCGAGACGGCTTCCGGCGTCACCCCCGCGGCAAGCGCCGCCGCGGCCGCAGCAGCCGCATCGTGCTCGGCGTGCTTGCCGCTGATGGCAAGCGTCGTTTCGATTCGAGTGTTTTTGCACTGAATGATGAGCTTGTCGCCTTCTCGGCGCGTTGTCAGATCGGCCGTGGGGCTTGCGCCTTCGCAATAGCGCGTCACCTGGCAGCCGCGGGCGCGGGCATAATCAAGCCACAGCGGCAGGCAGGCGTCCTTTTGCGGCAGCACCGCCTTGCCTTTGGCCGACAAGGCGACAATTGCAAAGGCGTTTTCGCGCGCGGAAGCCTCCACGCCGTCCAAGAATTCCTGGTGTTCGCGCTGTGCGTTGGTGATCACCGTCACGGTCGGACGAATCCAGCTCACGAGCTTGGCCATTTCGCCGGGATGACTGATGCCGGCTTCGATGACCGCCACCTTGGTTTCACGATCGAAGCGAAGCAGCATCATCGGCACGCCGATGTGGTTGTTGTAGTTCTTCTCGGTGGCAACGACGCGCGACTCTCCCACAAAAGAGCGCAGGATCGTGGCGATCATCTGCGTGGTGGTGGTTTTCCCGTTGCTGCCTGCCACACAAATTACCGGCACCGCAAACTGACTGCGCCAGGCGCGGGCGAGAGCCCCGAGCGCCTCTTGCGTATCGCGCACGATGATCTGCGGGCAGCTTGCCCCCGTATCACGCTCAACCACCACGACGCTTGCGCCGTCTCGGGCCGCCTGCGCCGCGTAGTCGTGTCCGTCGAAGCGCTCACCCTTGAGCGCCACAAAGACGCTTCCCTGCCGCACCTGTCGGGAATCGGTGCACACCGGGCCCAAATCGGCTCCGGTGGTGTTGCCGAGCGTGCGCACTATGACCGTCGCGAGCGCATGCTCGAGCGTGCTCATCGTCCAAGTGTTCTTTCCAACCATCTTCGTCTTCAGTTCTTCTGTGCCAGACGCGCGTGCCGCTCGTTAAAGGCTTCGCGCGCCGTTTCCAAATCGTCGAAAGGATGCCGCACGCCGGCGACTTCCTGATAATCCTCGTGTCCCTTGCCGGCAATCAGAACGACGTCCCGGGATTGCGCCTCGCAAATGCTCTGCACGATGGCCGTGCGGCGATCGAGTTCCATACGCACGGTGTGCTTGCGATCCGCCGGCACCCCGGCTTCGATCGCCCGCGCAATGGCGGCGGGATCTTCCGTTCGGGGATTGTCGCTCGTGATGACGCAAGCGTCGGCAAGTTTTGAAGCCGTCTCGCCCATGATGGGGCGTTTGCCCGCGTCGCGATCGCCTCCGGCGCCAAAGACGCAGATCAATTTGCCGCCGCGGCTTTCGGCCGTCTCGCGCAACGCACAAAGCACCTTTTCGAGCGCATCGGGCGTGTGGGCGTAGTCCACAACGGCAAGCGGCGCCTGCGGCCGTGTGACGCTCTGCAGTCTTCCGACAGGCGCGTGCAACGTTTCGAGCGCGCGACAGATCGCTTCCACGTCAAAGCCTAGGCTCAGCGCGGCCCCCGCGGCGCTCAGGAAATTGCTCACGTTAAAGCGACCGAACACCCGGGTGGCGACTTCATGGCACTTTCCTTGCCAGCACAGCGTAAAGCGCATGCCGCTTTCGTCGTGCGTGATGCGTGCGGCGGTAAGCATTTCGCATCCGTCCACAACGCAATCTTCGTAGAGGCTCGTTGCAATCGTGCGCACGCCGCGCTCAAGCGTCCGGGCGATGAAACGGCGACCGGCCGCATCGTCGGCGTTGATCACCGCGGTTTTCAGTCCCGGCCAGTCAAAGAGCACCGCTTTGGCCGCTTCATAGGCCTGCGTGGTCTTGTGGTAGTCCAGATGGTCGCGCGTGAGATTGGTAAAAACGGCCGTTTCGATGGCCGTGCCGTCAAGGCGATGACGCACAAGGCCGATGGAACTTGCTTCGAGCGCAAAAGCTTGTGCTTGAGCGCTCTTGAGCTTTTTAAAGGTCAGTTGGAGTGTTGCCGCATCGGGCGTCGTAAGCCCTGCTTCCTCGATCTGCTTGCCGTCGAGAAATGTGCCGACCGTACCGATCGCCGCCGTGCTCATGCCCAGACGCGAGAGGAGCGCCGCCACCCAGTGGCTCGTGCTCGTCTTGCCATTGGTGCCCGTGATCGCGATGCCGTGCATGGCCTTTGAGGGCTCACCGTAGTAGAGCGACGCAATGGGCCCGAGCTTTGCGTGCAAATCGGGCACTTCGGCGTAGGGAAGCCCCGCGCACTTTTGCTGAACATCATCACGCTTTTCACACACGATACAGCCTGCGCGGCGGGCGGCCGCCACAGGAGCAAAACTCAAGCCGTCGGCCTTGGCGCCCCTGATTGCCACAAACACGTCGCCCGGCTCAAGTTTTCTCGAGTCCAGACAAAGGCGAGCCTCATCGCCCGCTGTGTAGTGAAGCCACTGCGCACAAGAGGGCGCCGATACACACTCAGTCATTTCTCTGGCCTCTTACCAAAATGCCGGGAGCGGCACCGAAACCTGCCGCATCGGGATGCACGCCGATCAAGCGAAGGGCGCCCGCCGTGACTTCGTTGAAGACGGGCGCGGCAACAGCGCCGCCGTAGTAACTGCCGCGCGTGGGTTCGTCAATCATCACCGCTACGATCAGACGCGGCTGTCCGGCGGGAGCCATGCCCACAAAGCTGGCCACATACTTGTCGACGTACTGACCGTTTTCAATCTTGTTGGCCGTACCGGTTTTGCCCGCCACCGTATAACCCTGCACGTTGACGCGGCGGGCGGTGCCGGCCTGCACGGTTTCGGCCATCATGGCGCGCATCTGGCGAGCAACTTCCGGTCGGAAGATCTGCTTGCCCACCGCTTCCTTGCTCGTGCGGCGGAAGGTCAAATCGATGACGTCGCCATTGCGGGCAAGCGCCGTGTAGGCGCGTACGAGCTGCATGAGCGAAACAGAAATGCCGTGACCGTAGCTGATGGTGGCCTGCTCAATCGGGCGCCAGCTTTTGGCAGGTCGCAGCCGACCGCCCGTGGCGCCGGGAAAGCCCGTTTGCGGCGGCGTGCCGAACCCCAGGTCGTTGTACATCTGCCAGAGCGTCTGCGGCTGCATTTCCAGCGCGATCTTGGAAGTGCCAATGTTGGACGACTTGGAGACGACCTGGCTTACCGTGATCATGCCGAAATCGTGCGTGTCGCCGATCGTTCTGTCGCCGATCGTGAGTTTTCCGGGAGCCGTTTGCACCAACGTGTCCGGACGCACGATACCGAGATCCTGCGCCTTGGCAATCGCAAAGGGTTTCATGGTGGAACCGGGCTCGAACGTATCGGTGAGCACGCGGTTGCGGATGTTTTCCATGCGCACGAAACGGCGGGAGTTGGGGTCGTACGTCGGCCAGTTGCTCATCGCAAGAATTTCGCCGGTACGCACGTCCACCACAACAACGGCGCCGGCCTTGGCCTGATGGCGTTCGACGGCATTCTGAAGCGCCTTATGCGCGATGAACTGCAGACGCGAATCGATCGAGAGCACCACGTCGGTACCGACTTCACCCTCCTTCACCCAAACGTCTTCAACAATACGGCCGAGTCGGTCGCGAATGACGCGGCGAGAGCCCTGCTTGCCGGAAAGGATTTCGTTGTTGGCAAGCTCCACCCCCTCTCGGCCGTTGTTGTCCGAGTCGGTAAAGCCCACGACGTGCGCCGAAATCGGACCGTCGGGGTAATTGCGGCGCACTTCGTTGTTGACGTGAATGCCGGGCAATTGCAACGCACGTACCGCCTCACCCTTTTCGACTTCAATCTGACGATCAATGTAAACGAAGCTCTTATTCTTGCGGGCTTGAAGGCGCTCGCGAATGGCAACACCGGACTCATCCAGAAGAGCTCCCAGCTGGTCGAACTGAGCGTCCGTCAGCTTCAGCGCTTCTTCGGGCTCTGCCCAGACGCTGCGCGCCGGAATGGTGGAAGCCAGAACCACGCCGTTGCGATCGAAAATCTGACCGCGCTGTGCGGGCACGGGAAGCGTGCGGGCATAGCGCGCCTCACCCTGTTTTTGCAGGAAGTCCGTCGAGATGCCGCACTGCAGCCAAAACGCCTTGCCGAGCACGGCAACCAAACCGACAAAAAAGAGGCAGAAAACGACCTTGCTGCGCGTGGCGGAAATTTCAGCGCTCAACAACGCCTCTTCGCCGCTGTCGGTACGGCGCTTCTTGGGCGACGTATCTTCGCGCCAGAAAGCGAGAACGGCCGAACGAATGCGCTCAAAGAATGCAGAAGGTGTCATTTGCGCACCTCCATGTGTTCTTTGAGCAGCACCTGCGGCTCGACTTCAAACAAGACCGTGTTGGTAACGTCAGCGGCAATAAAGCCCATTTCACCGGCGCGGCGCGAGACGGCTGCAGGCAGCGCGGCCTTCGAAAGGTCAAGCGCCAATTGGCTTGAGTCATCGGCCAATTTTCTGGCCATATCGTTGGCGCGCTCGATTTCCACGAAAAGCAGACGCACGCGGTACTGTGTCGTCACCAAAGCGCCCGCGCTCAGAATCAAAACGATCGCCGAAACGAGCGCCACCACAAAAAGGAAACGCTCCGAAATAAACGCCAAGGTGTGCGAGCGAGTCATCGGCGCCCTCCCTTGCGTTTGTCGGCGTCCGCTGCGGGCTCGCTCCAGAGAGCCTCAGTGCGCTGCGCCGTACGCAAAACGGCGCTGCGGGCGCGCGGATTGGCTTCGCACTCTTCAACTGAGGGCTTGATGCGTCGCAAATCGGTCCAAAGCGCCGGCGCAAAGGCGTCCGCCGGCAAAGCGATTCGGGAGTCGACGGCCTTGTCCGGGTGCGCACCGGCATCCAAGAATCGCTTGACGATGCGGTCTTCAAGCGAATGAAAACTGATGACCGCCAGGACGCCATCGGGCGCCAGCAGGCTGCCGGCAGCTGACAACGCACGCTTGAGTTCGTCAAGTTCGCCGTTGACCTGGATGCGAATCGCCTGAAAACTGCGTGTGGCAGGATGCTGCGCCGAATCGTTCTTGTTTTTCGGAACCGTGCGGGCTATCAGCTCGGCCAATTGCGCCGTGCGCTCGATCGGGGTTTCTTCACGCGTACGGCAAATGGCGCGCGCGATCTTTCCGGCAAAACGCTCTTCACCGTAGTCGCGCAAGACGTGAGCGATGTCGGGCTCAGACGCCTGCGCAAGCCACTGCGCGGCCGTCAATCCGCAGGTCGTATCCATGCGCATGTCAAGCGGCCCGTCCATGCGAAATGAAAAACCGCGGTCAGCTTCGTCGATTTGGGGACTCGAGACGCCGATATCCATCAGAATGCCGTTGACTTGCGTGACGCCAAGTTCGGCAAGTTTTTCCTTCATTTCGGAAAAAGGCGCGTGCACGATCGCAAAACGGGGATCGTCGATCGCAGCGGCCGCCCGGATCGCTTCCGGGTCGCGGTCAAAGGCAATGAGGCGCGCATCCGGGGCGATGCGCGAGAGAACGGCGCGGCTGTGCCCGCCGCGGCCAAAGGTGGCGTCAATGAAAATGCCGTTGTGCGCGCGGCTGACTTCGTCGGCCGCTTCGGTAAGGAGTACGGTACGGTGAAGCGCTTGAGAATCGGTCATTTCGATCATGTTTGCCTGCCCTCAAGCGTTAAAACTGAAAGTCGCCGGCGGCGGCTTCAAAACCGGCTGCCGCAGCCTCTTCTTCAAGCTTGGCAAGACGCTTGGCGTCCCAGAGCTCGAAGTGTTCGCCCATGCCGACAAGGGCCACTTCCTTTTCGAGACCTGCGAGAGTACGCAGGTCGGCAGGAATCAGCACGCGGCCAGCCTTGTCAACCGTGAGATCAACGGCGCTGCCGAGCACGATGCGCTGCAAAAAGCGTGCGCTGTAGGGAAGCGCGGCAATGGCTTCACGCTTCTTTTCCCAGCGGTTGCGGGGATAAATCAACAGGCACCCGTCGGGGTGGCGCGTGACGGTCACTTCAAGCGCGCACGACAACGCCAAAGCCTCGCGGTGACGACTCGGCATCGTCATGCGACCCTTGGCATCGAGCGACAATAATGAAGTCCCCTGAAACACGGCACAAACCTGTACAAAAACGCACGAAAATCGTGCGTGACGAAGCCGCTTCGGGCAAAACTTCAAGAGAATCAAGCACTTGAAGAACCCCGCGGCCGATAGCGAGAAAAATCCCCACTTTTTCCCACTCTTTTACACCAACACTCTACCACAACGGCGCCGTTTTCGAGGTTTCTTCGTCGCTCAAAATCTCGTCAAAGCCTTGTTTTCGCTTTTGTTTTTCAACTTTGAAAGTCCGCGCACCTCAGAAAAGATCGACCGAGCGCACGTTTTTCAAATACTGCCGAACAGACGGGGTCTCCGGGTAAATGACGTTCACTTCCTCCCAAAAGGCTTTGGAGTGATCAAAATGCCGCAGATGAACAAGCTCGTGCACGATGATGTAGTCAAAAACAGCGGGCGGCAGACAGATCAAGCGCCAGGAGAGTCGAACCGATCCGTTTCGCGAGCAACTCCCCCAAAGCGTCTTAGCGTTGCTCGCCGACACCTTCTTGGGCTGCAGGCCGGTTTTGTTCACCCAGTAGGAAACGCGCTCGGCCATGCGCTCCGCAAAGCGCGCCTTGAGCCACTTCTGCACAATGGCTGAAACGTCCTCGCGTCTTGCAGTTGCTGCAAGCTTGACGCAAAGCTCCTTGGCATCTTCAGAAATTCGCGTGCGGTCAATGTTGGGATCACATCGCAAGGTGAGCACATTTCCTTCATAGGCAACGCGCCCTCCGTCGCAAAGCAGTGCGCTCAAGGGGTTTGCCTTGCGACGGTTTTCGAGCATGATTTTTTGCAGATGCATCCAAGAAGCGACTTTCTCGAGATTGGCTTCGATAAAGCGAGTAAGTTCACTCTGGCTTACGCGCGTCGGACAAGAAACGCGCACGCGCCCCTCACGCACCGATACGCGCAGGTACTTGAAGCGCCCGCGCACCACATTGCCCCAACAGCTGCGGCGCGCAAATTCCAGCAATTCTGCGCGGCGCTCGAGTCGGTCGGACGGCAGCATTTCGATTACTTGCCGGATTCGGACTCAAAGCGCTCAATTTCGGCTTCAATCCAGTTGCGCACTTCTTCGTTGAGTTCGTGCGCGGTCTTGCCTTCGGTTGAGATGACGGGACCGACGCTTACCGTAATCAGTCCCGGATGTTTGGCCACGCTGTTGCGGGGCCAGCAGCGGCCTGAATTAAGCGCAATGGGAACCACGGATGCGCCCACGGAAATGGCAAAGCGCGCCCCGCCCGTTTTGTAGACCGTGTTTTTGTCGCCCGGCTTGGTGCGAGTGCCCTCAGGAAAAAGAAGCACCCACCAGCCGCGTTTGACGAAAGCGCGGCCGCGCTCCAAAAAGAGCTGATAAGCACTGCGACCTTCCTTGCGGTCAATGGCGATCATGCGCATGCTCTTTAAGGCCCAGCCGAAAAACGGAATCATGTGCAGGCTCTTTTTGTAGACAAAGCCCGCGGGATTGCCGAGAATCAGCGGCAAGAAGAGCGTTTCCCAGGCCGACTGGTGTTTGCTCAGAACCACCACGGGCACTTCGGACGGCTTGGGAAGGTTTTCCAAACCGATGATACGGTATTGAACACCGCAGATCGCACGCAGCGAATTGACCATCAGGCGGCACCACACCAAGGCCACTTTGTTGTAGCGAAATTCTGCGCTCGCAAAGGGCCACAGCAGCAACACGGTCGTGGCCGCCGGAATCAGCGTGATGGAAAACCAAAGATAAAAAATCCAGCCGCGAAGCGTATGCATAGCGTTTATTTCCGTTTTCTTCGTTTTTTTCTTCAAATGAGTGGTGACGTTACCGGGCGCCTTGATGACAAAACCGGCAGCACCTTCCGCAAAGAAGGCTCTCTGCCGGTTTTGTTCGCTCTAGGACTCAGAGCCTCGTCAGATGGCCAGACGCGAGAGTTCGGCCACGCGGTTCATAAGCGAATAGAGGCGCTTTAGGAGTGCCAGACGGTTGAGACGCAGCTTTTCGTCTTCGCTGTTGACCATCACGTCGGCAAAAAAGGCGTCGACGGGGTCCTTCAAAGGCGTGAGCGTTGCGAGCATGCCTTCGTATTCGCCCTTGTCGTAGAAGAGCTTGGCGATGGGCTCGTGATCGCCCAAAACGTCGTGCAGGCGCTTTTCAGCCTCTTCAACCAACAGTTCCTTATCCACCTCACCGGTTTGGACATCGGCCGACTTCTTAAGGATGTTGGCGATGCGCTTGTTGGCGGCGGCAAGACTTGCGGATTCCGGCAGCTGCATGAACTTGTGCACGGCGGCAAGCTTCTTGGGCGTCTGTGCAAGATCTGTGTCGTGCTTGGCAAGCACCGCATCGACTTCCTGAGCCGTGTAGCCGGCTTCGCGCATCATCACGCGCAAGCGATCAAAGAAGAAGTGCGTCAGAGCTTCGGAAGCGTCAGTCACGCCCTCGACCTTCGTTTCGACCGCAAAGGCGATCGCCACAAGTTCGTCGAGCTTCACCGTGAGATTCTTTTCGATCAGCATGCGCAGCACGCCCAGAGCGTGACGGCGCAGCGCGAACGGATCCTTGTCGCCGGTGGGCATCTGACCGATGCCGAACATGCCGGCCAGGGTTTCAAGCTTGTCGGCAATGGCAAGTGCCGTGGCCACGGGGCCATCGGGGAGCACGTCGCCTGCAAAGCGCGGCAAGTAGTGTTGAGAAACAGCCTGTGCCACTTCTTCGGCTTCGCCGTCGTGACGGGCATAGTATTCGCCCATGATGCCCTGCAGTTCGGGGAATTCGCCCACCATGAGAGTGCGAAGGTCAGCCTTGGCAAGTTCTGCGGCGCGTTCGGCCTTGACGGGGTCAGCACCGATCTTTTCGGCCACGGCGTGCGCAATGGCCTTGACGCGCAACATGCGTTCGCCCTGGCTGCCGAGCTTGTTGTGGTACACGACGTGAGAAAGGCCAGGAACGCGGCTTTCGAGCGTCGTCTGGCAGTCCTGCTTATAGAAGAATTCGGCATCAGCCAAACGAGCGCGCACCACGCGAGCGTTGCCGGCGACGATTTCCTTGCCGCCGTCGGTCGCATGAATGTGCGAAACCAGGCAGAAGCGGTTCATGAGCTTGCCCTGAGCGTCACGCATCGGGAAGTACTTCTGATTGGTCTGCATCGTCAGAATCAAGCATTCTTCCGGAACAGCCAGGAACTTTTCTTCGAATTCGGAAACGTAAACCACCGGCCATTCGGTAAGCGAATTGGCCTCATCAATCAGATCTTCGGGCGCAATGAGCGTGCCGCCGGCTTTTTCTGCGGCTTCGTGCAGCAGTTTGACGAGCATGTCGCGGCGTGCGGCATAGTCGGCCATCACGTGGCCTTGTTCGCGCATCGTCTCTTCGTAGGCGTCGGCCGAAGCGATGTCAATTTCGCCCGCGCTTTCAAAGCGGTGGCCCATCGTGGTGCGGCCGGCCTTAAGACCGAACATTTCAACGTCCACGATGTCTTCGCCATAGAGCGCCACCAGATGCTTGACGGGACGCACGAACTGCACCGTCGTCACACCGTCGGCGAGCTGATAGTTCATCACCTTCGGGATCGGCAAGGCCTTGACGGCGTCTTCAAGGGCCTTCTGCAGGGCGTCCTTGACGGCCACACCGGCACGAATGCCCGTGTACACCAGCTGTTCGTTTTTGCCGTCGTTGACGCGCTTGAGTTCAGAAACATCCGCCGTAATGCCCAACGCCGCCATCTTCTTCGTCAGGGCAGCCGTGGGCTTGCCTTCGGCGTCCAGACCCACGCGCACCGGCACGAGACGCTGTTCGAATTCCTTGTCCGGGCTCTTTTCGAGCACTTCGGTAATCAAAACGCCCATGCGGCGGGGTGCGCCGTAGGCCTTGACCGTACTTGCTTCAGTGAGCATCGACTGTGCGGCAAGTGACTTGTGTACGCCGGCGGCGAATGCTTCGGACAACTTTTTGAGAGCCTTAGGCGGGAGCTCTTCGGTCTGCAGTTCAACAAATAAGCTCTTCATTTTTTATCTTCTCTCGCGACAAACTGGTAAATGACTTATGCCTTGAGCATCGGGAAGCCCAGGCGTTCGCGCGAGTCGTAGTAGCTCTGCGCCACGGCGCGACTGAAGTTGCGAATACGGGCAATGTAGGCGGCGCGTTCGGTTACCGAAATGGCGCCGCGTGCGTCCAGAAGGTTAAACGTGTGACCGGCCTTGAGAACCATTTCATAAGCAGGAAGTGCCAATTCAAGTTCCATCAGGCGCTTGGCTTCGCTCTCGAAGTAGTCGAACTGCTTGAAGAGCTTTTCAGGATCGCTCGCTTCGAAGTTGTACTTACTCTGCTCAACTTCGTTCTGGTGGAACACGTCCCCGTAGGTGAGCGTGTGTTCCTGACCGAGACCGTCCTTCCACTTGGTATAGACCAGGTCAAAGACGTTGTCACAGTTTTGCAGATACATCGTGAGGCGTTCCAGGCCATAGGTAATTTCGCCCGTAATCGGCTTGCATTCCAGACCGCCCACCTGCTGGAAGTACGTGAACTGCGTGACTTCCATGCCGTTCATCCAAATTTCCCAGCCCAGGCCCCAGGCGCCGAGCGTCGGGTTTTCCCAGTTGTCTTCCACGAAGCGGATATCGTTCACCGAAGTGTCGATACCCAACGCGCGAAGGCTGCCCAGATACAGGTCAACGATGTTGACGGGAGAGGGCTTGAGCACAACCTGATACTGATGGTGCTGATGCAGGCGGTTGGGGTTTTCGCCGTAGCGGGCGTCCTTCGGGCGACGGGACGGCTGCACATAGGCGGCGCGCCACGGTTCGGGACCGAGGGCACGTAGGAACGTGGCCGTGTGCGAGGTACCAGCCCCGACTTCGATGTCAATCGGCTGCAACAGGGCACAGCCTTGTTTGTTCCAATACTCCTGCAGACGCAGGATCACTTCCTGAAAGGTAATCATGGTTCTAAAAAGTTGAAGCGCCCGGTCTCGACATGAGAGCGCGAAGACGCGTCTGGACAAAAGAATTAGGTGATTTTAGTCGATTGGGGGAAAGGATGCTGAGCAACCATCCATCGCGGAGTCCTGGTAGAAACCTGGTTTCAAGGCAATCAGACTAGCTTTGCGTTACTACATCGAAAGTGTTTGACAACCATTGATGTTGCCAGTCTTCCTTGCAATCAGCCCTTCCCTCAATCCCTGAACTGTCAGTGAGCACGGGCTCTGTCCGAATAAGGATCAGGGAACCCCAGCGTCTTCATAATCTCTCGTTCTCGGGCTTCCATAGCTTCGGCTTCTTCATCCGTCTCGTGATCCCAGCCTTGTGCGTGCAAGGTTGAATGCACGAGAAGATGAGCGAGGTGAGATCGGAATGATTTGTTCTGTTCCTTTGCTTCGCGCTCCAAGACCGGCGTACAGATCACGATGTCGGCTTCAGCTGTCGGTTCGTGTTGGTAGTCGAAGGTGAGAACATTCGTTGCGTAGTCTTTGCCACGATAGGCTTTGTTGAGTTCAAGACCCTCTTCCTGTCCTACGAAGCGCACACAGAACTGGGCCGAGACAGAAAGCGCCGCTTGAACCCACTGCGTCATGTCAGCTCTTGTAGGAAGGCGTTTTGACGTATCGTCCGTTCGCTCGAATTCGATTTCACATGTTTTGTTTATTTTTTTCATCTTTATCAAAAGATTAAAGCAATATTACACTTCGTCTCTTCATATTAGAAAAAAACCATCGTCTAACTACAGAATAGACTTTCACTTAACAAATTATTTAATAATTTACATCATTTTAAATGAACATTTTTTGATATAATTCAATAAAATAGCCATGCATTAATTTGATAGAGCCCTTTGTCTCTTTTAGCCAACCAAGCAATCATCAAGAACAGCCCTAAAACAATAGCAACATTGCATGTTACTATTTTAAAGGGACAACCACCGCTGGATCTGGTTCGCTATTAATCCTTTCTATACGATTTTTCAATCCAAAATCTGATTGATCTGAAACTCCATCAAACAGATCATATTTTTCCAGCTGACCTTCCGCCTCTATACCCAACCACGAAGCAATTCCTGCTGTGAAATTTAACCCAGACTTCTCGCTTTCAATAAATAAACGCCCCTCCCCCTGCGAGTCAATTTTCACAAGCGGTACATCATAGTGAAACTTGCTAATAGCATTATTGTGCAGCTTTAACCTTCCTCCCGATTCGCTATGCATTTGACCATGATCGCTAACATAAATTATGGAAAACTCGCGTCCAGTACTAACCTTGTGCCTGCTCAGCACATCATAGACTTTTGAAATGAAGAGATCCGCCTTCTTTATTGAACTTATATAACATGCAACATACTCAAAATAATAATCTCTAGACTTGAATGAATTTTTTAAATCTAACACTCTTCGACACGCATCTGGATGTGAACCAATGGTGTGAAGAACAAACAGTCTCTTCCCTTTAACATTATTATTTAACTTCTCTTGGAAAACAGGCAACAAAGATAAATCGCTAATATTTTTCGATGCATTTTTTTGCTTGCAAAGGAAGATTTTTTCTTGAGCCCTATTTGCAATTGCTGTTACAGGAGTATCGAAAACACCAATATATCCTTGATTGGACAACCAATATGTTTTAATCCCTGCAGAATTTGCCAAATCAATTAAATTCCTATCGTATCTAGGCTTCCAGGCTATTTTCTCGCCATCTGTTAGCATGTTAGTCAAGGAACCTACCGTATATACGCCTCCAGAAGTAAAACCATCGACCACACTAATTCCCGAAACCTTATCTAAAAAAGGGGTATTCGCAATAGGATATCCATAAAGATGGAAATAATCCTTTCTTGCACTTTCCCCCAAAATTATTACATAATCCTTTTCACCTCCGTCAAGAACGACATTAGTCCACGACGATGAGTTCACGTACTTTTTCAACTCATCCAAATTGTTATTAGTTTCTTTATATACGGAGAAAAAATTATAAAAAAAATCTGTCGGCTTAACACAAACCGTTAAAACCCCTACTGAAATAAAAACTAAAGCTTTTTTATTCCATGGCCTTATCACGATCTTCTTAGAGACGAAATAAGACAGCAATGCTAAAGCCGGAACCAAGACCGACTTCAAATAGACTTTTATTGGAACCTGTAGCAGAAACTCTGAGGCCTCATCCACATTTGTAGCTATGATAGATATCAGTACTTGATAATCTATATTTCCATAAACATAAGATACAGGTGAAAATAGGCAGATTAACACCGAAAGAGGAAAAACAACGCACCAAAAAGTAATTTTTTCTGGAATAAAAAAACAAAGGAAAATAAAAACAGGTACTATATTGAAAAACTTATGAGGCGAGTTTAACCCCATGAGCCCAAATTTTGCCAAAAGGAACACTGTAATTAGGTGCCCCCCCCCGATTACAATACGAGGCAACCACTCACTAATATTTTTATTCATTTCATTTACGACAATAATTTTCAATAAATTATGTTACAACGCCCCTGCTGTAGAAATAAAAAACAAGATTTCCCGTTTATCCACTAGCTTTAACCATGCAAGCGCCCCCAAAAAAAGGTCTCTTGGCGAAATTGGAACTGTTTTAGTTCTATTTCTTTTTTCACAAACCAGCCATCAATTAATTCTGATTGCCGCAGTTCATTAAGTTCTTGGAACATCTTTCATCCGTTACATCTCATTGAGACATCGCCCTTCTTTCTGTACAAAGGATCGCATTCAGAATGCGCCAGAACAGCAAGGGCAACCAGACCTCACTAGGTCATACCCTCCCGGGTAGGGAGACGCTTTGAAGTGTCGTCAGTTCGCTCGAACTCGATTTCAAGCGTCATTTTCTTCAATGCCATATTTCTCATCCTTCGAAAGACGAGCTGCTTCTCGACGTTCCTGAGCGGCAGCTTCCGCCGCTTTTTCGGCCTTCTCGTATGCCCTCACAATTGCACCAACCAAAGGATGGCGAACGACGTCTTCCGTTGTGAAGCGCACGATGGAAATGCCTCGCACGTCTTCAAGCACATTGCAGGCGTGTGCGAGACCACTTTTTACTCCTTTAGGCAAGTCCACCTGTGTCGCATCCCCCGTGATCACGGCGCGGGTTCCAAAGCCGATACGTGTCAGGAACATCTTCATCTGCTCGGGCGTTGTGTTTTGCGCTTCATCCAAAATCACAAACGCATTGTTGAGCGTACGTCCGCGCATGAAGGCTAGCGGCGCAATCTCAATGATCTGTTTTTCAATCAAACGTTGAGTCTTTTCAAACCCGAAGAGGTCAAATAGTGCGTCGTAAAGCGGGCGCAGGTACGGATCCACTTTCTGCACGAGATCGCCGGGTAAGAAACCAAGGCGCTCTCCTGCTTCGATAGCGGGACGCGTGAGGATGATGCGCTCGACCGCGTCACGCTCGTAGGCGTCTACTGCAGCTGCGACAGCCAGATATGTTTTCCCAGTGCCAGCAGGTCCGACCCCGAAGACCACATCGGTCTGCATGATGGCCCGCAAGTACTTTTTCTGGTTGGGAGTGCGCGGCTGGAGACCTGCTCGACGAGTTTTGAGCATGAACGCTTCATCGTCATCAATGCTGGAACCAGTCTGTTCGCTGAGTACAGCCATCTGAACGTCGTTTACGGAAATCTCTTCACCCGCATGAACACGGGCTGCGCAGGCCTGCAAAACGGCAAAAGCTTTTGGCGCCTCCTCTCCGGCAATGCGGAAGTTATTTCCTCGGCGAGAGATCTTGGCATCGAACGCCGTTTCTATCTGACGAAGATTTTCGTCAAGAGGTCCGACGAGCATGGCAAGCTCGCCAGCCGTTGCCTCAAAGATATAGACAAAATCCTTCAAATCTTTTTTCATGTTTCCTTTTGTTTTTAGGCCAACTCGCCGCCCAACGTATGAGGATAGACCTCAGTGATACGGATATTTGCCATCTGACCGATAAGCGACTCGTCACCCTTGAAGTTCACCACACGATTGTTGTCAGTACGAGCCGACAAGAGTCCTTCACCTTTCTTGGCCTTGCCGAACACCAGGCAACGTTCAACTCGGCCGATCATGGATTGCGAGATTTCAGTCGCCTTCGCATCAATCACGGACTGGAGATGTTGCAGACGCTTGAGCTTAACGTCTTGCGGTGTGTCATCTTTATAAGATGCAGCAGGCGTACCAGGACGTGCGGAATAGACAAATGAGAAGCTTGCGTCAAAGCCGACTTCACTAATCAATCGCATCGTCTCGTTAAAGTCTTCCTCCGTTTCACCCGGGAAGCCCACGATGAAGTCCGTTGCGATACTGATGTCCGGTCGTACGGCACGCAATTTTGCTATTCGTCCGAGGTACCACTCATGCGTATACCCGCGCTTCATGGCGCTCAGAATTCGGTCGGAACCGCTTTGCACTGGCAAATGCACATGGTTAGCCAGCTTAGGCAACCTTCCGTAAGCTTCGATCAAGCGATCCGAGAATTCCTTGGGATGACTTGTGGTGTAACGAATGCGCTCAATACCGGGAATTTCGCTCACGTACTCCAGAAGTGCCGCGAAATCCACGGAATTACCGTCCGCACCACGTCCGCAATAGGCATTGACGTTTTGCCCCAGAAGCGTAATTTCTTTGACGCCCTGGCTAGCCAAATGCGCACACTCCACCAACACGTCCATTAAGGGACGGCTGATTTCTTCGCCGCGAGTATAGGGCACCACGCAGTAAGAGCAATACTTGCTGCAGCCTTCCATCACAGAGACAAAGGCTGTTGCTCCGTTTGCTGTCGGAGCCGGCAAGCAATCGAATTTTTCGATTTCAGGGAATTCGATATCTACTTGGGGTTTGCCCGTGCGTTCTCGTTCAGAAAGAAGTTCAGGTAGACGATGCAATGTCTGGGGACCAAAGACCACGTCAACCCAAGGCGAACGTGAAAGGATACGTTTGCCTTCTTGGCTGGCAACACAACCACCCACGGCAATACGCATGGACGGTTTTTCTTTTTTGAGTTCTCTCAGTCTGCCCAGATCCGAGAAGGTCTTTTCCTGAGCTTTTTCTCGGATCGAACAGGTAACGACAACTAACAGGTCTGCGTCTTCAGGCTGAGCTATACGCTCATATCCATGCTCGCGCATCAGATCAATGATGCGAGCGGAGTCATAGTCGTTCATTTGGCAGCCAAAGCTGCGAAGATAGATTTTTTTTGCGTTCACGGTTTATGTCCGGTGGCTAAAAGATTATTGGATATTGAGTTAACACTCAACAATATTTACCGCCAAGCCTCCACGGCTTGTTTCACGGTATTTTGATTGCATGTCTTTGCCTGTTTCAAACATGGTCTGCATGACTGCATCGAGACTTACAAAATGACTACCATCCCCAGCAAGAGCTAAACGAGCGGCATTAACAGCCTTGACCGCTGCTACAGCATTGCGTTCGATACAGGGAATTTGCACTTGGCCTGCTACGGGGTCACACGTAAGACCCAGACAATGTTCCATGCCAATTTCTGCGGCATTTTCCACTTGTCTCGGATTAGCACCCAATACTGCGGCTAACGCTCCGGCAGCCATTGAGCAGGCAACACCTACTTCACCTTGGCAACCGACTTCGGCACCAGAAATCGAAGCGTTGCTCTTGTAAAGAAGGCCAATGGCGCCTGCAGTGAGCAAAAACTCACGAATGCCTTCAGGATTAGCTCCGGGGATAAACGTGCGGTAATAGCGAAGCACTGCTGGAATCACACCCGCAGCACCGTTGGTGGGACTCGTTACCACGCGTCCTCCGCAAGCGTTTTCTTCTCCGACAGCAAAAGCCCAAGCGTTGATCCAATCCAGAACACTCAAGGGATCGGAAGCTGAGTTGACGTTTTTCAACCGTTGTGCCAGATGCTTGGCGCGACGCTTGACGGCAAAAGGTCCGGGCATCGGACCTTCCGTTTCCAGACCTCGGCTGATGCAATCGTTCATAGCATCCCAAACGGCATCAAGCTCCTTGTCGATCTCTTCATCGGTGTAATGCACGCGTTCGTTAGCACGTGCAATCTGAGCAAACGACAGATTGTTTTTTATGGCCAGTTCAAGAAGTTCCGTACCGTTGCGATATACGTAAGGTAACGGCTGAGTTTTGCTCTTGGCAACTGCTGCGGGTTCATTGGGTACGTCCGGATCGCGTTCGCTTCCGGCCACAATAAAACCGCCGCCCACGGAGTAGTAACGGCGACACAGCAGGCAATTGCCTTGTTCATCCAGTGCCGCCAAATCCATCGCGTTAGTATGAAATGCGCAAACCTTGTCAGCCGAAAAAATCATGTCTCGGTCAGAATCAAAAGCAATGCTCTTGATTCCTGCAAGATTAAGCACATGATCTTCTTCAGCCTCACGAGGAATCTCAACGGATTCTTTGCCGGTGACAGTAGCCGGAGCCTTACCTGCCCACCCGAGGATCACAGCCTTGTCAGTAGCGTGACCTCGGCCTGTCGCCCCCAGACTTCCCATCAATTCGCAAACCACGCGCTGTGTTTGTGTCAAAAGTTCCCTTTTCTGGAGCTCCTGCACAAACAAGAGCGCGGCACGCATCGGTCCGACGGTATGACTCGAGCTCGGACCAACTCCGAGCTTGAACATTTCAAAAACGCTGGCAGCCATATTGCTCATCTCGATTAGATCTGCTTGTCCACGACCAATGCTGCTTCACAATGCGTACGAGGATCCGTTTTGACATCCACGGGCACTCGATCACCGATCTTCACCTCCTGAGGCAAGCGCACCAAAGCCACCGTAAAGGGACCTTCAGGAACACGAGCGATAGACGTGCAGGGATATTGCGTGCCGTTGAGTACAACGTAAGGAACTTCAACAAGCAACGCCGGATCGAAAGCCACATCAAAGGCCACCAACTGCATACGGTCATAATTGCCGGCCTTAAAACGAGCTTCCGTCAGGGCTCGACCGATAAAGATACGATCCGGATCATCGAAATTCAGAGCACCTTCAAGACCGGTTTCAAGCGGGCTGGAGCTTTCGTCAAGTTCGAGTCCGGCAGCTGGTTCGCGAGCAAAGATTCGCAACGCATCCCACCCGGTCTGTTCACCTTTCTTTGCTCCGGCCTTGATGAGGTTGTCACTCAACGCCTTGATGTTAGCTTCAGGACCAATCGCCAGACACATCCATCCCATATCGATGAAACGAATGCCGAGGCTCTCCACTATATGTCCCGGCTGGAGGGATATGCCATCAATCGGAAGCTTGCCGACAAAGTAGAAGCCGGCAAGCGCTTCAACGCCCACTTCCGCCTCAAAGGCTACGCTCACCTGACGAATCCAGGCTTGAAGGGCATCGGTTTCGTCACCCGCAAGAATGATTTCGTAGGCATCAGTGGCTCGGCGCGCAACCCAGGGCGTGCCCAGCACACCGCCGGTAGCGTTCATTGCCACCGAGCGTTCTAAGCCGCCCACAGCAAGCTTTGTGACGTCACTCGTCAGCAGTCGAGCCAAAAACTTTTCTGCCCCCTGTACCTTAAGAATCGTCACAGGGGTGTCATTGAAGATCACAAGATCCAAAGCCATTTTTCTATTTTTCGTTAAGTGGTAGTTTTAGCAATCAGTCTTCGCGCACACAGTCGAGCATGTACTTAATCGTGCCGTCCGGCTGCTTGACCTTTACGAGACCGTGAACGTCGCTTTCAAAACCTGGGAAGCGGCGCGTGAAGTCGCGCGCAAAGCGCAAATATTCAACAATCTTGGAATTGACGCGCTCGCCCGGCACCAAGAGCGGGATTCCCGGCGGATAGGGAGTCAACAGCACAGCAGAGATACGCCCTTCCAAAGAGTCAATTGGCAAACGATCAATTTCGCCGTGTGCGAACTTGGCATATGCATCGGTCGGACGCATTGCGGGGATCATTTCAGAGGTGTACATCTGCGTGGTCAAACGTGCCACGTCATAATCGCGATATACCTCGTGCACGCTCTGGCAGAGATCACGCAACCCCATACCTTCATAGTGCGGGAACTCAGAGAGGAACCGCGGCATCACACGGTACAGCGGCGAATTGGCGTCGTATGCATCCTTGAACTGCTGCAGTTCCGTCACCATCGTGTTCCAACGGCCCTTCGTGATGCCGATCGTGAACATGATGAAGAACGAATAAAGCCCCGTCTTTTCAACAATGATGCCGTGCTCTGCCAGGTACTTCGTCACAACGGCCGCAGGAATACCCGTTTCGGAGAAGTCGCCTTCCACTGACAAGCCAGGCGTCACAATCGTTCCCTTGATGGGATCGAGCATATTGAAGCCTTCTGCCACGGGTCCGAACCCATGCCAGCTTTCGTTGGCGTGAAGCATCCAGTCCTTCTGGGTGCCGAAACCTTCACTCGGCAACTTTTCCGGCCCCCAAACGGTGAACCACCAGTCGTCGTAATTTTTACCAACTTCTCGCATCGCGCGACGGAAATAAACGGCTTCAGCAATAGACTCTTCCACCAGAGCTTTGCCTGCACGACCTTCCATCATAGCCGCAGCCACGTCGCAGCTTGCAATGATCGCGTATTGCGGCGACGTCGACGTGTGCATCATGAACGCTTCGTTGAAACTAGAGCGATCCAGCTTTTCCGTTTCGGAATCCTGAATGCAAATTTGGCTTGCCTGGGAAATACCAGCCAAAAGCTTGTGCGTCGAGTGTGTCGCAAAAACCATGCTTTTCTTCGTGCGCGGTTTATTGCGATCAATGGCATGCATGTCGCTGTAGAACGGCGAAAATGCCGCATGCGGCAACCATGCCTCGTCAAAATGAAGAATGTCCACCTTGCCGTCGAGTTTTTCCTTGATCACTTCGTCGTTGTATACGATGCCGTCGTACGTCGACTGCGTGATCGTCATGATGCGCGGCTTGGCATTTTTGTTTTTAATCAGCGGATTCTTGGCAATTTTTTCCTGAATCGTTTCCCAATCGAATTCGGAACGAGGGATCGGTCCGATGATGCCGTAATGATTGCGTGTGGGCATCAGAAACACTGGGATAGCTCCAGTAAGGGTGATCGCGTGCAGAATCGACTTGTGGCAGTTTCGATCCACGATCACGATGTCTCCCGGCGCCACCGTGTAGTTCCAGACAATCTTATTGGACGTGGACGTACCGTTGGTTACAAAGAAAAGATTGTCACAACCGAAGATGCGAGCCGCATTCTGTTCAGACTTCGCAACTGGCCCTGTATGGTCAAGTAGCTGACCAAGTTCTTCGACGGCGTTGCAAACGTCGGCACGAAGCATGTTCTCACCGAAGAACTGGTGGAACATCTGACCCACAGGACTCTTTAGAAAAGCCACGCCACCCGAATGCCCAGGGCAATGCCAAGAATAGGAACTGTCAGCCGCATAGTGCGTCAACGCTCGGAAGAACGGCGGCGGCAGACTTTCAAGATATTGACGAGCTTCACGAACAATGTAACGCGCCACAAACTCAGGCGTGTCTTCGAACATATGAATAAAGCCGTGCAGTTCGCGCAGTACATCGTTTGGAATAGATGGTGCGGTTTTCGTTTCGCCGTACAAGAAAATCGGCACGTCCGGATTCGAACTTCTCACCTGATGCACAAAAGCGCGCAACTCCGCAATGGCTTCGTTTTCTTCACCGGTGTCAGAAAAATCGTCGTCATCAAGACTCACGATGAATGCTGACGTACGGCTTGCTTGACGCGCAAGACTCGAGAGATCAGAAAAAGTCGTTACGGCACTGACCTCCTGCCCTTGCGCTTCGATGGCTTGTGCAAGGTCGCGGATGCCGAGACCGGAAACATTTTCCGAATGGTAATCCTCGTCAATGATGACGATTGGGAAGTGGTATTTCATAGCTGGAAACGCAAAGGAAGGAACCTCCCACCAAAATCTGGTCTTGGCAAGAGATCACTATTAATGAAAAATAAGGCGCCATTTGCGAAAAAACGGGAAATTTCGCAAGCAGTGCAAGTATATCGGCATCGTCCTTGTTCTTGAATAAGACCCGCACACGCTATGTTCGTTCATATCCATTCAAGCAGATAAAATACGCCTCATTGTCGGACATCAGTCAATTTGACTGCTGCCTCACCGGAACTTTTTATCTGGATGCTTCTTGTATGTCTCACAGTGCTGCTCAAAAAAACACCACTCATGCAGGTCGTCTCTTCATGATTACAGCTCCTTCTGGAGCCGGCAAAAGCTCGTTGGTTAAAGCGCTTTTGGAAAACGATCCCGAAATTGAACTGTCGATTTCGCACACTACGCGTGCACCGCGTCCTGGCGAAGTTAATGGGCGCGAGTATCACTTCATTTCCGTCAATGAGTTTGAAGAGCGCAAAGCACGCGGCGAATTTCTCGAGTCCGCCCTTGTGCATGGCAACTACTACGGCACAAGCCGCGTTTGGATTGAGCAGCGAATGGCGGCCGGCAAAGACGTTCTGCTGGAAATTGACTGGCAGGGAGCCCGGCAGGTACGTTCTCAATTTGAAGGTACTGTGGGCATCTTCATTCTGCCGCCTTCCATTGATGCACTTGAAGCACGTCTGCACAAACGCGGCACCGACAGCGAAGCCACCATCACTCGCCGTCTGATGGGGGCCGGAGCGGAAATTGCCCACGCTCCTGAATTTGAGTTCGTTATAATTAACGATAGCTTTGACGTTGCTTTGTCGCAACTGATCTCCGTAGTGACAGCTTCGCGCCTGAACTTCCAAAATCAGGCCGCGCGCCACCGTGAACAGTTCATCTCGCTCGGCGTCCCTGTCTGATCTCTACCCCGCAGCAACGATTTCCTACTTTTGTAAAAAGAAAATGGCACGCATTACTGTTGAAGATTGCATGAAGAAGATTCCGAACCGTTTTGAAATGGTTCTCTGCGCCGCATACCGCGCTCGTCAGCTCAACGACGGTCACGCACCGCGCGTTGATGCCAAGGACAAAAACACCGTGATCGCTCTGCGCGAAATTGCGCAGGGCAGTGTGTCGCGCGAAATGCTTGAACGCGTTTCCTAATTTCTTGCTTCACTCGGGCAACGGACAACCGTTGCGTTGCCCGCAAGCGAAACCAAGCGCTGCCTCTCCTATAAAACTATTTGGGCAGCGCTTTTTTATTTTTACTCATTTTTCGGAAAAGGTCCTATGCTGTTTACCGCCCCTCAAACAGCCCCGGCAACGACTCTGCCCGGCATCATTCGACCTCAACATCCTCATGTCGGCCAGTCCAACGAAGACGACTACGATGCTGCTTATCTGGACGCTCGTGCCGATGACATCGTCGGTCAGGAAGCTGACCTCCCTCTCTTTTCTCCTGTCGAGAAAGTCACCAAAGTCGTCACCTCTTCCGAACTGCTCGCCCGTTGCAGTCAGTTTCTTTCTAAAGCAGACGTAGAACGCGTTCGTCAGGCATTCATGTACGCCGACGATGCGCATCTGGGGCAATTCCGCAAGTCCGGCGAACCATACATCACGCATCCTCTGGCTGTGGCAAATATTCTGGCTGAGTGGCGTCTTGACTCCACCACCATTTGCGCCGGTCTCATGCACGATGTGCTTGAAGATACGCCTGTCGCCAAAATTGAAATGGTTGAGCGCTTTGGCGTGGAAGTGGCGGAACTCGTCGACGGTGTGAGCAAGCTCGACAAGTTACGCTTTTCGTCCAATGAAATTGCTCAGGCCGAAAGTTTCCGCAAGATGTTGCTCGCCATGAGCCGCGATGTACGCGTGATCTTCGTGAAGCTCGCCGACCGTCTGCACAACTTGCGCACCCTCGGCGTGATGCGCCCGGACAAACGTCGCCGCATCGCCAAGGAAACGTTGGAAATATATGTGCCGATTGCGCACCGTTTAGGGCTCAATACCGTTTTCCGCGAACTGCAGGAGTTGTCCTTCTTCAACCACTACCCGCGTCGTTACGAAATTCTTCGTGAAAATGTGATTCTGACACGCGGAAATCGTAAGGCTGTTCTGGAACGTATTTTGCGTGAGACTCGTTCAGCATTACCCAAATGCGGCATTGTGGCGCAAGTCCAGGGAAGAGATAAGACCATCTACGGTATATACAACCGCATGCGTGACACGCATGCTTCCTTCTCTGATGTTTTGGACATCTACGGCTTTCGTGTAATCGTTCGTACGCGCGAAGAGTGCTATCTCACTTTGTGCGCCTTACACCAGCTCTATAAACCTGTTCACAATCGCTTCAAGGACTTCATTGCGATCCCGAAAGCAAACGGTTACCGAAGTCTTCATACAACCGTTATCGGTCCTTACGGCACCCCTGTCGAGTACCAGATTCGCACGGAAGAAATGCACCGCATTGACGAGATGGGCATTCTTTCTCACTGGATCTACAACGACAGCATGGATACCAGCGGTATCCAGAACATGGTGAAATCCTGGCTGCAAAGTCTGATGGAAATTCAACGTACCAGTGCTGACAGCAGTGAGTTCCTTGAAAACATCAAGATCGACCTCTTCCCGGATCGCGTCTATGTCTTCACTCCGAGAAGCAAGATCGTGAGCTTGCCGCAAGGCTCTTGCCCTGTTGACTTTGCCTATCAGATTCACACCGATGTCGGCAACAAGGCAATCGGTTGTCGCATCAATGGAGAGCAGCAACCGTTGTCAACGCCGCTCAAAAACGGCGACATGGTCGAGATCATCACAGCGCCCGATGCAGAACCCGATCCCCAGTGGATCAGCTTTGTGCGCAGCGGTAAAGCTCGTGCAGAAATCCGCCAGTATCTACGCACGCGCAATCCTGAAGAATCGGAAGCTTTGGGTCGTAAAGTGCTCGCCAAAGCTGCCCAGGAAGCACAGCTCAACCTTCAAGCTATTCCTGAACCCATTTGGCGTGAAGTGCTTCGTGATGCATCCATCGGAACACGCGAACAACTCTATATTGATATTGGTCTGGGGCACATGCCGGCAGCCGGCATCATCGGTCAAATCAAGACTTTGCTACAAGTGAAGAAACCGGAACATCCTGCAAATGAAACCACGGTGACCATCCGCGGCACCGAGGGCATGGCTGTCCAGTTAGCAACCTGTTGCCATCCTGTGCCTGGAGACAATATTTGGGGATTCATGCGCAAAGGACATGGACTTTCCGTACATCGTACGGACTGCGAACACGTCGCTCGCGGACGGCTAAATGCTCCGCAACGTTGGATGCCGCTGGCATGGCAAGCAGAAAGCGCTGAGGAAGCTCGTTTCTTCGTTCCGCTGGATCTGGAAATAACCGATGATCGCGCGACTCTGGCCTCAGTCGCCACAGAGCTCAGCTCTGCTGGATCGGCTATTGTGGGGGTTAACGTCGAGCCCAATAAGGAAGGCAAAGAATCTTTGAATTTGATGATTCAGGTTCGAAGCCGGTTGCACTTGATGCACATCATGCGCGCGCTCAAACGTATCCCGACCGTGTTGAGCGTAGCTAGACGCTTGGACGGCGACAAACGCATCTTCTTGCCGACAGAGGATCGGTAGAGGTAGTGGGGGCTCCTTTCGGAGCCCCCTTTGCTTTATCAATTAAATTTTGCCACCGTGATTTTTCAGGTAGTAGTACCGTACGTACTTGGCCATTGTGTAGAAGTAGTGGTTCACAGAAAAAATGAATCCCAACTTTCCATCCAAAAAGCCCCGATTGAAAATGTAGACCTTGAAAAAAGCCCACAAGGGACGCAGCAATATATCCTTAACAAAACTGCAACTTTTTCCTTCAGCCAAATATTTTTCCGCTGCTAGCTTCGTATATTTATCAAATTTACGGAAATAGGAATCCCAAGAGCTGTATGGAAAATGAATGAGGCGTCCTTTTAGTCGTTTCGACTCATATGGTGTGACGATAGCAGGATGAACCTTCCCAACCACAGAAGCGCCATCTCTAGGCATCAACCGTAAAACCCAGTCTGGCCTGACAACACCATGAGACGCCTGCCCTGAGACAAAATGATTCTCTCGTTGAACTTCATAAGAGGCATCAATTTTCCCACTCTCAACGACATCACGAATAGTTCGTTGCAAATGAGGCGTTACACGCTCATCAGCATCGAGTAGAAAAATCCAAGGATTAGTGGTCTGTGATATTCCATACGTCTGTTGCGCTCCCCAATCCCCATTCATTGATCGCAGAAAAACCTTCGCTCCCATTTCTTCTGCAATTCTGACTGTCTGATCAACGCTACCATCGTCAATCACAACAATTTCTTGCGCAAACTCACAGCTCTCAAGGCAAGCTGTTATGTTTGCTTCCTCGTTTCGAGTGAGCAAAACAACACTTATTGGCAACTTTTTTTCAGTCATCTAACGCTCGTACAAAGAGAAGAAGAGTCACAAGAAAAACCGACAATACTCATCACTCGTACTCAACGGAAATAATCTCCAAAATCTCTACACGTGCTGGGTGATCAATCGTTGCTGGCGTCGGCAATTTGACGCTATCGCCTTCTCTTTGTTTCAGGAACACACGAGCAATCGGGCTCACCCAACTCACGTCACCATTTTCCGGATCCGCTTCATCAATGCCTACGATACGAATCGTATGCTCAGTGCCTGTAGTCAGGTTCTCATAGGTAACCGTTGCACCAAAAAACACCTGATCCGTAGGTGGACGCTTAGCGGGATCGACCACTTCTGCACTTTCAATTCGTTTGTTCAGAAAACGGATGCGGCGATCAATTTCACGCAGACGTCTTTTTCCGTACTGGTAGTCCCCGTTCTCGGAACGATCTCCATTGCTTGCGGCCCAACTCACCACGTTCACAATGCTCGGGCGGTCAACGTTGACCAACTGCTCTCGCTCGTCAAGCAAACGTCGATAGCAACTCGGAGTCATGTAGTTTTTTGTGTTTGATGGAAGGCCGGGAAGTTTGACCTCTTCACCATCCTCATCTTCCATCAATATTTCAGCTGTCATTTGTCTGTTTAACCCCGCTCTACTGTCGATATTTGCCGCGCATCTGCAGATATGCCGGCACCCACTTTTTAAGCGGAGCCGCATCAATCTCTTTCCAATCTTTAAGACTATGCCCCTCAAGCGCTCCGCTCATTTTGATGAGCAACACCTCGTCACCCGCCACAATTGCGTCCTCGTTGTAGCTGCCGACGAAAAAGACTTCTCTTCCTTTAGGATCAAAAAGATCCTTGCCTACACTAAAGTCTTCAAGAGGATTTTGGAGTGCCACTACTCTTTTCAACAGAGTGGCTCCCACATCGTATGCTGTTGTGCGGTGGGTAATTTGTTGTGCAGGCATTCCAGGCCATGCAATCACAAGCGGAATTTTGATCTGAGCATCGGAAAAGTTTCCATTGTGCCCCCAGTAGTTCAGCTTGGAGTCATTGAATTCTTCCCCATGATCGGAAGTCACAATCACTATCGTGTCCTTCAGGCGGCCGTTCTTCTCGAGTGTCTGTAGCACTCGACCAATCAGTACATCCTGCCAATAGGCAGCATTTTTATATCGGTTGAAATACTCTCGCGGATCAAAGTCTGGAGAGAGTTTTAATCGATCGACCTCTAGCCAATAATCGTCGTAGGGAACATCTAGGTCTTCAGGGAAATCCAGAGAGTGCACGCTATCCAAAAACATGAAACTCATGAATTTTTTATTTGTATCGCGTTGCTCCAGCCATTTTTCGAAATCATCCACACTATCGCGATCCCGTTCCGCAACTGTCTCACCGGTGTCTGAGCCCATGCGCAAGGGTCTTACACTGGAAAAAACCGTTGCGTAGAACTCCGGACGAAGCAATGTTGCTGTCGCGAATGCGGTAATTTCGTACCCGGCTTTCTGAAAGCCTGTCACCGTTGAAGACGGCACATTCGTAGACAAAGCGCTTTGCCAATAAAACGGTGGGAGTCCGTAGAACAAACCGAAAACGCCGGCACGAGTTGCATTACCTGCAGAATAATGCTCCTGAAAAACTAATGCCTGATTTTGCAGTTTTGTGAGATTAGGCATCGTCTTTGCATCAACAACATCAGCACGCAAAGAATCTATAGCCAAAATCAACACATTGAGATCCGTTCCCTTTCCAAGGGAAAGCTCATTGAGCGGATAGCGAAAGCTGCCAACTTTCTGAGAAAGACTTAATTTCTCTTCTCCGACTGCCACAAGTCCAAATTTAGACAAGAATGTATTTGCCCGGATAGGGTAGTAGAGAGGAATTCGCTCGGCCAAAACCGTCACAGATTTGACGTTTTGAGAAACACTGTAGGCACTTACTGCATTTACTGCTAGGTACCCCACCAGGATACAGACACAGGGCCAGATCGCTTTAATTTTCAACCTTGTGGTCAACCAGACTAATATCAATGACAACCCGGCTAAACAACCAACCAAGAAGGCAATCTTTAGGATCATGCCGGTGGAAAAAGAAAACACCTCTCGTCCTCCGACAAATGCCAGATCTATCATCGCCCAATTGATATGAAAACGATATTGTTGGTAGACAAATGTGTCTGTAACAAGCGACACCAAAAGAATAGAGGTGAGCCCCAATGCCGCCACTCGCCCCGCTCTAGAACCCCTTCGTGACAATGGCAACACCAACACAAGTTGCAACAGAAAATGCCCAATAAAAAACACACCTGCTGCGGCACAGAAAACATACAGGTACTGCCACCATTGGGTTCCTGGCAACCCCGTCAGATAACGTAAGGCCACAACAGCCCCGACAACCGCAAACAAAACAGCTAACCAGCTAATTTCATTAAGTTTTGTTCGCAAAATCCACTTATTGCCCATAACTAGAAAATGCAGTCTCAAAAAGATTGAGTTTTCGAAGAATCATTCGGGCGCATAACTTCCGCTTTCGGATGTGGGGCAACGTATGCAGCTGTCCCCCATAGGGGAATAGTAGAAAGGCTGTGTTTAAAACTCCCTGATGTTTCTCGAGTCGAATAGGAGAGATACATAAGAGTCTGGCTCTCTTCGTCAAAAATGCGACGAATTTTTAATGTCTTAAGAAACACACTCTTAGATTTTTCGAAAACAACCTCTCCCGTTTTTCCTTTCTTGATTCGAGCAATCATTTCCGGAGTAATTTCTCCGGTCTGACGGCAGCTGACAGCACTGTCTGACGGATCAGACAACGAAAGATTTGCTTCAATACTCGCAACGTGACAGGTCACTCCAGGCACAAGCGGATCAACAAAACTATTCAGTTTTATGTCCTTGAGCGTAAAAATGCCCAACGACACATCAGCAACCTCATTGTCAGAACAAGAGGTCAGAGCTAACGTTCCTGAAATAACCAGCGCCAATGCAAGAATTTTTTTCTTCACAACAAACTCTGTCTTCTAAAAAACAACCGTAAGCAAAAAATTTGCTCTTCAGCAGTTAGACCTATAGCTCATTTAGATGGCTACTGACATGGCTTCCTTATCAGAAGCAAACTGAATGTTGTACAAGTGCTCGTAATAGCCCTTTCTTTGCAACAACTCCTCATGCTTACCAATTTCACAAATTTGGCCATCCTTCATGACAACAATTTTGTCAGCACCAATAATTGTGGAAAGGCGATGCGCAACAACAAAAGTTGTACGCCCTTGCATAAGTTCATCAAGCGACTTTTGAATGTATTTTTCGCTTTCCGTATCCAGAGCGCTTGTAGCTTCATCCAGAAGCAAAATCGGTGCATTTTTCAACAGTGCTCTCGCAATTGAGATACGCTGTTTTTGACCACCAGACAATCTACTGCCAGCTTCCCCAACCGAGGTATCCAATCCCCTTGGCAGGGTTTCAATAAATGGCATCAGGTAGGCTGCTCGAGCGGCTTCCTCAATCTGCTCTCGCGTCGCACTCTCATTGCCGTAGGCGATATTCGCCGCGATCGTGTCATCGAACAAAATAACATCCTGACTCACTAAAGAAATCTGGTCTCTCAAACTCTTTAGAGTCACAGAACTCTGCGCCACGCCATCGAAGTAGATTTCACCTGCTGTAGGAGTCCAGAACCGAGGTATCAGATTGATCAAGGTTGTTTTTCCTGCTCCCGAGGCTCCCACAAGAGCAACGGTCTCACCAGCCTTCACATCAAGAGAAAAATCCTTCACTGAGGGCTTTTCCGCACCGGCGTATTGGTGTGTGACACATTCAAACCGAACGTCACCACGAACTCTCTTGAGTTCATCTTCTCCCGGATCCTTCTCTTCTAGTTCATCAAGCATTTCAAAAATGCTCTCAGCAGCAACACGGACGCGAGCTGTGGCTCCGTTCAGAGACGAAAGATGACGAATAGGAGTCAGCAACAGTAGCAAAGCAGAAAGGAATGTAATGAACTCTCCCAACGTGAGCATTCCGTATTGAGATTGCAACAACGCAACGACCACTACGATACTGACAGCACACATGCTGACAAAGTGAGTCATCGGGGTACCCGCTCCAGACACTCTCTGCATTCGAAGCGAAAGTTTCCGCATGAGACCATTGGCGGTCATAAACCGTTTTTGCTCATACTCGTATGCGTCATAAATTTTGACCATTCTCTGGCCTAAGTATCCCTCTTGAACAACGCTTGTGAGCTCAGCTAGCGACTTCTGAAAACCGCTCCCATAGCTGCGGTTTTTCCTTCCCACCCACCGAATAATCAGTGCCAGAAACGGAGCTACAACAAAAGATACCAACGAGAGTTGCCAGTTGTGGTAGAAAAGGACACACAACAAAGCTGCGATCTGTAACGAGTCTCTGAAAATAGTCGCGATCAACTCAGCAGCAGCCCCCAAGGCTGTTCCCGCTTGATTGATGAATACAGAGACCACCGTCCCAGAGTTCCTTTTCTGGTAGGTAGCAGCCGGCCATTTCAGCACTCGGGAAAAGAGTTGCGTTCTAAACTGGTAAAGAATGTCCTGAGAAATTTTCTGCAAAAAAAGGGAACTGGTAAATGAAGACACCCCGTATGCCAACGAAATAACCAGTAATGATCCAGGTGCCCACCAGATCGCTGTCGGGTCTTTTTCATAAAAACCTTTGTCCGTAAGTTGTCCAACAAGTAAAGCTATCAGCGAAGAAGACCCAGCTGTCACAACCATGGCACACATTGCTATTGCGAGCCATTTTTTATACCTAAGAACGTGAGAAAAAAGGCGACGGACAGCATCCTGCTGTTTACCTGCCATAAAGTCTTGAGTGTTGTTCTCCGTGCTTTGACTCATCAAAAGGAATCCTTCGAACTATTCAGATTTCAACCGTGTGATTTTACAATGTGCCCTTGCTAGGTTGAAACAGAGGGTTGACAGTTGAAATAGACACACCCTCTTACCATCGTGTCCACTTTTCATTTTCTAGGTCCTCTTTATGCCTACCATTCTTTGCCGCCTCCCCAATCATGTTGGCGATTGTTGCATGTGCTTACCTGCCTTACGTCTTCTGGCTGCCAGTGGATTCACTCCCGCCCTGGTTGGAAAGCGCTGGGCAGAAGATTTAATGGCTGGCATGGGGTGGCGGTTTGATCCTATTGAAGGGAAGGTCACAGAAGATCTATCTCGCATCAGATACCTTGCACAGAATGCAAATGCTTCTGAGGGATTGTTGTTTCCAAACTCTTTCGGATCAGCCCTACTCTTCAAATTGGGGCGGCTCAAAACTACAGGGCTGAAGACAGATATGCGTTCCTTTATTCTGGACAATGGCATTCCTGAGCCTGGAGCCATGCATGAAGTTGAACGCTTTTTTTATGTTGCCCACGAAGCCATTAAATCTTGGGGAGCTACACCAGCCTTTGACAAAGTTCCAGAACGTCTCAGTCTTGTCTTGATGAAGAGACATGAGGCTGCGGCTAAAAATCTCATTGAGCAGTACAAGATTCCGGCAAGATTTGCTCTTCTAGCTCCCATTGCTCGCGGAAAGCATCAAGGCAAAGTGAAACACTGGGAGCATTTCAATGACATTGTCAAGCCTTTGCGGTATAAAGGCATTGAACCGATCGTCTTTCCTTCCCTTCGAGAGGAAGCGTTGGCCAAAGCAGCATGTCCTGACGCAACCATCTTACCGCCCACAACGCTGGGAAACTTCGCAGCAATCGCGAAGCGAGCGGAAATCGTGATTGCAAATGATTCTGGGGTCAGCCACATTGCTGCAGCTGTCGGAGCGAAACAGATTACCCTGGTCGGAGTCACAGATTCCAAACGCACCGGGCCGTGGAATCCCGACGCCATCGTACTTGGAGTAAACGGGCGATGGCCCACTGTTGACGAAGTTATTTCTCATCTTCCATAAATGAAGTTATGGCTACCGGCTCATTAATCTCTGTCATCTGTTCCACATATAACCGCCCAGATGCCCTTGCCGCCTCATTGTTGGGCTTATTACGGCAAGCTGACACCAAGTTTGAAATAATTATCGCCGATGACGGTTCCACTCAAGAGACGCGTCAGATTGTCGACTTATATCGCACCCGAGCACCTATTCGCATACATCATGTTTGGCATGAAGATTTGGGTTTCAGGTTGGCAGCAATCCGTAATTTAGCCTTGAAATATGCCCAAGGAGAGTACATTCTCCTGCTAGATGGAGATTGCATTCCCTCTCCATACTGGATAACAAATCATAGAAAGCTAGCCGAAGATGGTTGGACTGTTTCCGGACAGCGGATTTTGACATCGCAGGACTTCTGTACTGAAATTCTAGAATCAGCAGACTTTGCAAAGAAACTTGACTGGAGTGCTTCGCATTTCAAAAGACTATCTCGTGCAGGAAAAATCAATCGTTGGCAACCCGTTTTAAATTTGGCTATAGACAGTTTCTCTTTTTGGAGAAAACTATCTCCTAAAAGGTGGCAAATGATACGAGGATGCAATTGGGGAATCTGGCGAAAAGACCTGGAGTTAGTCGATGGATTTAACGAACAAATTATCGGATGGGGGCATGAAGATGCCGACCTTGCCATTCGTCTTATGAATGCAGGCGTGAAGTTTAAATCTGGAAGTTTCGCCACATCAGTTCTGCACCTATGGCATAAAGAGGCTTCTCGTGATCATGCCAATCATAACTGGCAATTGGCAACATCCAACCTGGATGAGAAGCTTTAATCCATTGTTTGAAGCAATCCACCCTAGGCGAATTTAGTCATGATTCAAAATGAAATCGGCATAGTCTGCAACCGTCTTGCGTGCGGTGGTGGCATGGAGTCTCATGCAATCAGCATCGTCACCACACTGGCGAATCTAGGTTATACACCTGTAATTTTTACCAAAAATCACAAACCCATAGCCTCTGTTCAAAACTACGAAATCATTTCCTGTTCCACAAAAATGATTCCTAGAGCACTAGAGGACTTGTATTTTTCACATTGGTTAAAAAACAAGTTGAAGAATCGTGGTATCCAATCCTGTATTGGCTTTTGCCGTAATACTGAAAGCGATATCTTATTTTGTGGTGGTACACACCGTGGTTTTGCATCACATCGTAAACATCATCTTGTTTATGATGCAATCACCAGCAGTTTTGAAGATGCAGCATTCCAACATGCTAAGTTCATTTTGCCGGCATCAAACTTCATTGGACAGGAGCTTCAATCCCTATACGGTATCAATCGGAAAAAGATAGTCACCGCCTATCCACCTGTCTCTGAGGATAAGTTTACGTGCTTTCCCAATCAACAGCGACTTGAGGCTCGAGCCGATCTCGGTCTCAGTCTTGACAAGACCGTCCTGCTCTTTCCTTCTGCCTCTGGTCATGAACGAAAGGGCCTTTCACTTATCCTCAAATGTATAGAGGGGATGGAAAACATTGAGCTAGCCATCGCTGGTAAACCTCCACGCTCTCTCAATTCATCAGCTATTGCCATTGGGTATCAAACAGATATGGCTAAGGCATATAACGCTGCCGATTACACCATTCTGGCTTCGTGTTATGAGCCGTTTGGTCTTGTCGGGGTAGAAAGTGTCCTCTGCGGAACTCCCGTTATCCTAGCTCAAAACATTGGCTGTACAGAAGTTATTTCAAGTGAGGCTTGTCGAACTTTTGACCTCGATAACCCCCAGCAATTACGATCTATTTTGTTAGAACTAAAACCTTCCCGACGAACCAGCAAAGATGATCTCGCCTATGATTTTTCCATACAAAAGCAAGTCGAGATGCTATTGTCTTTGTTATCGAACGGATCATCTGCCTAATAGTTCACGATAAGATCTGAACTTGTTAATACATATATCTTGCTGAGACCACACTGTCTGAATTTCTCAGTTGATTCAGCAACTGATCAGTGGGAGTATAGTTGTCCTTGAGGAACACTTCTGCTCTTAAGCCGTTTCTACTGATTGATACTTCGCAGGGGACACCACTTTTATCACCGTTCTGTCCAGAATAAAGTAGGTCTCGAATAGCATTCAAGCTTTTCCCCTCAGCAATCTCAATCATGAGCGTAGCGCCCTTTTGTACTCGCATTTCTTCAATTGTGATCACCCTGTCACAGACAAAAGACATGCCTCCGCTGCGCTCATCCTTGCGCCCCTTGCCGGTGAAAATGAGCATCTCATCCGGCTTAAGCGTGTCCTTGTAGGTTTCATAGGCTTTTGCAAACACAAGGACATCCATTGTGGTTTGCCCATCGCTTAGCGCCACAACGGCAAAAGTACCTCGCTTACCTGCAATGGTTCGCACACTCTGCACAATGCCGGCGATAGTCTGTTGTTCGCGGCTATCTCTGACATCCTTAAACGGAATGGCAAAGTTACGCGCTTCCACTCGGTAAGAATCGAACATATCGCCCGTCAGACAGAAGCCGAAAGCGTCTCGCTCAAGCGTATAGAGCGTACGATCGTCCCAGCGATCAGCTTTTTTCCAATTGACAATACGTTCGTCTTCACCGTTTTCATCAGCAAAGAGGCTCGCCTGCCCAATTGCCGCTGCCACAGCCTGCCCAGCCTGAATGGCGTTCTCAACGTTACCGAAGAGCTTCCCTCGATCCTTATCCAACGAGTCGAAAGCTCCCGCCTTGATGAGCTGCTCCAGGACCTTTCGGTTCATGGAATGCACTCGAGCCGCTACATCGAAAATATCCAGAAACGGACCGTTTAACAGTCGTTCGTGAAGCAAATCTTCGACAATATTCTGTCCGACCCCCTTAATAGCCCCCAAACCAAAGCGAACTGTCTTTTCATCAGGAACCGTAAAGAACCATTCGCTGATATTGATGTCCGGCTGAAGAACGGTCACACCCATTTCGTGAGCGTCTTCCACCAACTCTCTCATTTTTTCGCCTTGGTTCATCACCAGGCACATGTTGCCTGCAATGAAGCAAGCCGTATGATGTACTTTTAGGTAGGCTGTCTGCCAAGCAACGTACGAGTATGCGGCAGCATGCGACTTGTTGAAGCCGTAACCCGCAAATTTCTCCATCAAGTCGAAGATTTCAGTTGCCGTCTCTGCGGTAACGCCTCGTTCGGCCGCACCTTGAATGAAGACGGCGCGCTGCCGTTTCATTTCCTCGACATTCTTCTTACCCATGGCACGACGCAAAAGGTCGGCGCCGCCCAGCGAATAGCCCCCGATAGCTCGTGCAACCAGCATCACCTGTTCCTGATAGACCATGATGCCGTAGGTTTCGCGAAGAATGGGCTCCATACGGGGATCGAGATACTCCACTTTTTCTCGCCCGAATTTACGGTCAATAAAGTGCGGAATCTGATCCATCGGACCGGGACGATAAAGTGCGTTCAGGGCGACAAGATCTTCCAGACAGTCAGGCTTTGCTTGCCGCAACTGTTCACGCATGCCGTCCGATTCAAACTGGAACACTGCTCCAGTGTTTCCCTGTTGGAAGAGCTCCAGCGTTTTCTTGTCGTCGGTTGGGATTCGCGACAGGTCAAACTTGGTACCAGGATTGAGTCGATCAATGTACTCTGCAGCCTTCGTCAGAATCGTCAGTGTTGTCAAACCCAGGAAGTCGAACTTCACAAGGCCTACATTTTCGATGTCTTTTTTATCAAACTGACTGACCGTATTTTCGGGCTTGCCGTCAGCGTTATAGAGCGGGCAGAAATCCGTCAGTTTGCTCGGTGCAATCAAAACGCCACCCGCGTGCATACCCAAGTTGCGAGTCAAGCCCTCGAGTTTTTGAGCGTAGCTCATCAACTCGACATAATCCTCCCTCTCTGCCATTTCCTTAAACGCTGGTTCCATCTCGGCTGCTTTTGTGAGCGTCACGTCAAGGCCCGGCTTTTGAGGGATCAATTTGGCCAGTTCGTCAACCTTCTTGTAGTTCATATTGAGAACACGGCCAACGTCTCGAACCACGGCCTTTGCGCCCATGGCACCGAATGTGACGATCTGGCTCACTGCATCTACACCATAGGTACGCTTCACGTACTCAATGGTGCGATCGCGGTTATGCTGACAAAAGTCGACGTCAAAGTCAGGCATCGAAACGCGTTCTGGATTGAGGAAACGTTCGAACAGCAACCCGTAATGCAACGGATCCAAGTCCGTAATGCCCAACGCATAGGCCACAAGAGAACCAGCACCGGACCCGCGGCCAGGCCCCACTGCTACACCATTTCGTTTGGACCAGTTGATAAAGTCCTGCACGATAAGGAAGTAACCGGGAAACTTCATGGACGAGATTGTCTTGAGTTCGTAGTCCAAGCGTTCGATATATTCCGGGCGGCGAGCATCTCGCTCCGCCTTATCCGGATACAAAAACTCAAGACGACGCTCCAGACCCTCATGCGAGAGCTGCACCATATATTCGTCGAGCGACACGCCTTCCGGGGTCGGGAATAGCGGTAGCTGGGGTTTTTGCAAAACCCCGTCCAAGTTGCAGCGTTGGGCAATCACCACCGTGTTGTCGATTGCCTGAGGAATATCGGCAAAGAGCGCCCTCATCTCCTCTTCGGTCTTCAGATACTGCTCTTCCGTATAAAGCTTCGGACGATGGGGATCCGCCAACACGTATCCACCGGCAATGCAGCAGCGCACTTCATGAGCATTGAAATCTTCTCGATGCAGGAACTGCACCGGGTGTGTTGCCACCATGGGCAATCCCGTCTCAACAGCCAACTCGGCAATATGCGCCACTACCGCTTCATCGTTTTTTCGACCTGCTCGTTGCACTTCCAAATAAAAACGCCCCGGAAAGGCCGCCCGCAACTGTTCAAGAGCCGCCTGAGCCTCACACTTATTATCCTCGAGCAAATGCTGCTCAATCACCCCTTGCGGTCCACCGGAAAGACAGATGAGTCCCTTGCAATTTTCAAGAGTCAACCACTCGAGTCTGACTTCACCGCGCCCCAGATACTGGTTCTCCATCCAGCCTCGGGATAGAAGCTCGCAAAGCGACAGATAACCCTCATGATTTTGGCAATAGACCGTCAGGCGATACGGATTGTCTCGTTTACCATGCACCGCATTTGTGATCCACAAATCACACCCGACGATGGGCTTGATGCCGTCAGCTATCGCATGCGAATAGAAACGCAGGGCTCCGAACAGGTTCATCGAGTCGGTGATACCCAGTGCAACGCCTCCCTGCTGCATCACTTCTTCAAGGATGGGGTCGAGACGCACGATACCGTCTTGAATGGAATATTCGGAGTGGAAACGCAGATGAACGAAATTGGCAGACATGGCTTGTGCACGAGAACAGTCCGGCGCATTCCCGTATAGAAATGCGCCGGAGGACAGAACATGACTTAATGCTTGAGAGGCTTGAAGCGAATACGGTGCGGACGCGCCGCTTCTTCACCAAGGCGCTTTCTCTTGTCGGCTTCGTATTCGTTGTAGTTGCCGTCAAAGAACACGACCTTACTGTCGCCTTCAAACGCCAAAATATGCGTGGCAATTCTGTCGAGGAACCAACGGTCGTGTGAGGTCACCAGCGCACAGCCTGCAAATTCCAACAGCGCTTCTTCCAGAGCACGCAAGGTCTCAACGTCCAAATCGTTCGAGGGTTCGTCAAGCAGCAGAACGTTGCCGCCCTTCAGCAAAGTTGCGGCCAGATGCAGACGACCGCGTTCGCCGCCGGAAAGAACGCCCACAGTCTTCTGCTGATCGCCGCCCTTGAAATTAAAGCGACCGAGATAGGCACGGGAGCTCATCTCAAACTTGCCGACCTGCAAAATGTCGAGACCGCCTGAAATCGCCTCAAACACGGTCTTATCGTTGGGCAATCCCTCACGAGTCTGATCCACGGCAGCTATCTTGACCGTGTCGCCAAGAACAATCGAACCGGAGTCCGGCTGTTCCTTCCCTGTAATCATCTTAAAGAGCGTCGACTTACCGGCACCGTTGGGGCCAATGACACCAACGATGGCACCGGGTGGGATCGTAAAGGATAAGTCGTCGATCAACAGACGATCGCCAAAGCCCTTGCTGACATTGTGGAATTCAATAACCTTATTGCCGAGGCGATCTGCCACCGGAATAAAGATTTCATTGGTTTCGTTGCGGCTCTGGTATTCGTAGCTCGACAACTCTTCGAAACGATTCAAGCGAGCCTTGGCCTTAGCCTGACGCCCCTTGGGATTCTGGCGCACCCATTCCAATTCATGTTTGATGGCCTTGGTGCGGGATTCCTGCTGGCGCTTTTCCTGCTCCAGACGCTTTTCCTTCTGGTCAAGCCAAGAAGAATAGTTACCCTTCCAGGGAATGCCTTCACCGCGGTCAAGTTCAAGGATCCATTCGGCTGCGTTGTCAAGGAAATAACGATCGTGGGTAACAGCAACAACCGTTCCCGGGAAACGATGCAGGAACTGCTCCAACCACTCGACGCTTTCAGCGTCCAAATGGTTGGTCGGTTCGTCCAACAACAGCATGTCCGGACGAGACAGCAACAGACGGCACAGAGCCACACGGCGTTTTTCACCGCCGGACAGATGTCCAATTTTGGCTTCCCAAGGCGGCAGGCGAAGAGCATCCGCCGCAATTTCCATTTGCGTTGCAGCGTCCGTACCTGCGGCGGCAATGATGGCTTCCAAACGGGCCTGTTCTGCGGCCAATGCGTCAAAGTCAGCATCTGGTTCAGCATATGCCGCATACACAGCATCTAGCTTGGCCTGAGCCTGCATCACTTCGCCCATGCCTTCTTCTACGGCCTGACGAACCGTTGATTCAGGATCGAGCTGCGGTTCCTGCGGTAGATAACCGATCTTGAGATCGTTCTGCCATGTAATTTCGCCATCAATGTCTTTATCGACACCGGCCATAATCTTCAAAAGCGTCGATTTACCGGCACCATTGAGCCCCAGAACGCCGATCTTGGCCCCCGGGAAAAACGACAAAGAAATATCTTTGAGGATGAATCGCTTGGGGGGAACCACCTTGGCCACGCGATTCATGGTCATGACGTATTGAGCCATTTGTCCTGATCTTTGATTGAAAATGGAAAATAGAACGTAGAATTATGCCCGTGCCGTGCATAGCACACAAACAGAAATGTACGCTTTTCAAGCTACAATTTCGCCTTTTCGAATCGCTTTCCGTCTCACCTTTCTTTTTTCTCTCGCATTCATGGTGTCTTTGCGCAATTTTTTGGTTTGCTTCGTAACCGGCATTTGCTTTGCCGGCTCCGTGGCGTGCGCAGAAACGCCTGCGGCTACGGAAGCGCGGCAAGCCGATGATTTACCCGCTACGGAAGCCGAAGTATCTCCTCCCGTTGATATTTGGGATCGTATCCGCCGCGGATACGCTATGCCGGAACTCAAGAACAGCCGCGTAAAAACATCGTTGAGAAGCTACAGTCGTAATCCGCGTCACATCGAGCGTGTTTTTGAGCGTGCCGGCAAATATCTCTATCACATTGTCGATGAAATTGAGCAGAGAGGCTTACCCACGGAACTTGCGCTTTTGCCGTTTGTGGAAAGTGCCTTCCAACCCGAAGCCCTCTCTCATGCGAAAGCATCGGGGCTTTGGCAATTCATGCCTCAGACAGGCAACATCTATTCGCTTCAGCAGAATTTCTGGAAGGACGAGCGCAGAGACGTGCTGCAGAGCACTCGAGCCGCATTGGACTACCTGGAAAAGCTCTATCAACAGTTTGGGGATTGGCACTTAGCTCTTGCTGCCTACAACTGGGGCGAAGGCAGTGTTTCGCGTGCCATTCGCAGAGCAAAAGCTCGTGGACGCAAAGCGGACTACGCGCACCTGCGGATGCCCCGTGAAACGGCCTACTACGTACCAAGACTGGAAGCAATCCGTCAAATCGTTGCCGATCCTGAAAAGTACGGCATCAATCTGCCTGAAATTGAAAATGCACCTTATTTTGTTCGTGTCACAAAGAGTCGCGACATTGACATGAAGACGGCCGCAGAGCTTGCCGAAATGGATCCCAACGAATTTCGGATGCTCAATCCCGGTTTCAATCTGCCCGTGATCGTTGCCAGCCACAACTCAGTCATGTTGCTTCCGATGGAAAATCTGGAAGTCTTCATGGACAACCTCGCGAGTTGGGTCAACACAGGAAAGCCACTGTCAAGCTGGGTGCTCTATCACCTTAAAGAAGGCGAAACACTTGAAGACGTTGCGTTGAAATCGGGTATGACCGAAGAAGAGCTTCGGCGCGTCAACCGCATCCCGAAAGGCCGCAAAGTGCTCGCTGGTTCTGCTTTGCTTGTTGACGCCAACGGACAACTTGCGCCGGCAATCGCGCAGGAAGAACTCAACGCCGGACTCAAACTTTCGGCTCCGGAAGTGCGCCGCGTGGTCTACCGCGTACGCCGGGGCGACTCCATCTACACCATCGCCAAGAAATACGGCATCACACAGCGCTCGATTCGTCGTACAAACAATTTGCGCAGCTCCCGACTGCGCATCGGGCAGCGCCTCGTGCTCGTAATTCCGCCGCGTGCAAATACGCAGCCGCCGCCAGGAAAGAACGTACACGTTGTCAGACGCGGAGAGACACTTTTTTCAATTGCAAAAAAGTACGGTACCAGCGTCTCTAAAATCCGTATCATCAACAATTTGAGAACAACTCGAATCTCAATCGGACAACGGTTGAAGATTCGCTAAAAACAAAAATCCTTACCGAGGAATAAATCATGGGATTTCTGCAAGGCAAGAAACTTTTGATCACGGGCGTGTTATCTAACCGTTCGATCGCCTACGGCATTGCCCGCGCCTGCCACCGCGAAGGAGCCGAGCTCGCCTTTACCTACGTCGGCGAACGCTTCCACGACCGTATCGTTGAATTTGCCAAAGAATTCGGCAGCGACATCTGCCTTGAAATGGATGTCACCAAAGATGATCAGATCGCCAATGTGATGGATGAACTGAAGGAACGTTGGGGCGGTCTGGACGGCTTTGTGCATTCCATCGGGTTCGCTCCGCGTGAATGCATTGCAGGCGACTACCTCGACGGAGTCGGCCGCGAATCCTTCCGCACAGCCATGGAAATTTCCGCGCTGTCCTACCCGGTGCTGGCCAAGGCTGCTCTTCCGCTGATGGAAGGTCGTGCCGCCTCCATCTTAGCTCTCACCTACATTGGCAGTGAACGCACCGTTCCCAACTACAACACCATGGGCGTCTGCAAGGCTGCTCTGGAAGCCTCCACTCGCTATCTGGCCGGTAGTCTCGGCCCCAAGGGCATTCGTGCCAACGCCATCAGCTCCGGTCCGATCAAGACGCTGGCCGCCTCCGGCATTCAGAACTTTTCGAAGATTCTAACCTACATGGAACGCTCCGCTCCGTTGCGCCGTACGGTCACGATTGATGAAGTCGGCAATACTGCCGCCTTCCTTCTCTCGGATCTGGCAAGCGGCATTACGGGCAATGTGGCCTATGTCGATGCAGGCTTCCACAGCGTCGGCGTGAGCCCTGTACTGGTGGAAGAATAAGAATCCCTCTAGAATTTGAAACAGGATCAGGGTGTTGTGTGAGCATCTTCATGCAACACCTTTTTTCTATCTCTTTTTTGTGCGCATTCATATACTTGTGTGCAAACTTCCTCAATAAGCTTTTAAACGAGCGTCGAAATGAAAGGTATCGTTTTAGCCGGTGGCAGCGGCAGTCGTCTCGCCCCACTCACGAATACAACCTCCAAGCAGCTCCTCCCAGTATATGACAAGCCCATGGTGTACTACCCATTGGCGACACTGATGGATCTCGGGATTAAGGAAGTTCTTATCATTTCAACGCCTCGAGACCTTCCCAATATTGAAGCTTTGTTCGGAGATGGTAATCAATTCGGTCTTACCATCACTTACCGGATTCAGTCTGCTCCGAATGGAATTGCGGAGTGTTTCCTAATCGCTGATGATTTCATTGATGAGCCTGTTTGCTTGATTCTCGGCGACAACATCTTCATTCTTCGTGAAGAGCTATTGCAATTGCGCCGGTTTGTTCAGGAACCTCTCGATACTGCCGCAATTTTGCTCTGTCAGGTGCAAGATCCCGAGCGATTCGGCGTTGCGAATTGCGATGAGAAGGGGCGAGTAGTAAAGCTTGAAGAGAAACCCTGTACTCCAACCTCAAATCTGGCTTCTGTGGGTCTGTACTTTTATCCCGCGGATGTTCTGGACAAAGCTCGCCAGTTAAAACCCTCTGCACGAGGCGAGTTGGAAATCACCGACCTCAATAACATCTACCTTCAGGAAAATCGTCTCAACGCGCTTCGCATGACCGAGTCGTCCCTGTGGTTGGATGCGGGAACCCCAGATTCTCTCCTTCAAGCCTCGGTAGAAGTTGAACATGAAATCCGTGAGCACGGCAATCCTGTCGGCTATCTTGAAGTGTTGGCATTACGACGCGGGTTGATTAGCGAGACAAGCTTTGAGGCTCTTGTCACTTCACTGAAGCCTGGTACTCCCTATCGAGAAAAACTGCGTCAGTTAGCCTTTGGCCGAGATGCCTAACGGAGTTCTTTCATGGAAAAAAAAGAAACAGCAATCCCCGGCGTGTTCGTGCTGGCGCCCCGTGTGTTTGGAGATTCCCGCGGTTGGTTCTATGAGTCATACAATGCCAAAGTGTTTTCGGGACTTGGCATTTGTGCGAATTTTGTCCAAGACAACGAATCTTTTTCTTGCTATGGCGTACTCAGGGGGCTTCACTTCCAAAAAGGCGAATTTGCTCAAGCAAAGCTTGTTCGTGTTTTAGCTGGTCGAGTGTTGGATGTAGCTGTTGACATCCGCGCAGGTTCCCCAACATTTGGCAAACACGTGGCTGTTGAGCTTTCTGCTGAAAACAAGCGCCAGCTGTTTGTCCCCCGTGGGTTTGCACACGGTTTCGCTGTTCTGTCAGACACCGCACACTTTGCGTACAAGTGCGACAACTTCTACGCTCCGCAAAGTGAAGGCTCTATCTTCGCTCTTGACGAGTCTCTTGGCATTGATTGGCAGCTTCCTCGAGAGGTTTGCCGATTCTCCGATAAAGACCTTTCTGCCGCATCTTGGGAAACGTACTGCAGTTCCCCCATGTTCCGATTTGAGGAGTAGCCGATCATGCTGCTCATCACTGGAGCAAACGGACAATTAGGAAAAGCAGTTGTTGAACAGTGCCTGCGTCAAGGCATTCCGTTTTATCCTGTCACCAAATCCGAACTTGATATCACTTGTGCGTCAAGCGTAAACAGACTTGTTTCCGAACAAAAGTTCAACTGCATCATTAACTGCGCGGCTTATACGGCCGTTGATGCAGCAGAAACTGACGTTGCCAATGCCTACACCGTCAATGCATTCGGTCCATGGGTGTTAGCCTCCACCGGAGTGCCGATTATTCATGTCTCTACGGATTACGTGTTTGACGGTACAGCGGTTTCCCCTTACGAAACGAATGACCTTACACGACCGTTATCCGTCTATGGCTTGAGTAAACGCGCCGGGGAAGTCTCTCTTCTGGAAGGGCAATTCAACGGGGCCATTGTTCGCACCGCTTGGGTCTACTCAAAAGCCGCTGAGTCACGCAACTTCTTTAATACGATTTCGAAACTTGCTTCGGAGCGCGATTCCTTACGTGTGGTCAGCGATCAAACCGGTGCTCCGACAAGGGTCGAAGATCTTGCTCTGGCCTTGCTCTCTCTCTACAAGCAAGGCACGCACAAACAACCGATGCATATTGTCCACTTTACCAATGCTGGACAATGCTCTTGGTATGACTTCGCTTGCGAAATTGTGAAAACAACAGGCAGTTCCTGCTCTGTTATTCCCATCACCACTGCAGACTATCCGACAAAAGCCGTACGTCCTGCTTACAGCGTACTTTCCCTGAAGTCTCTTGAACCCTACGGAGTCAAGCCTCGTTTCTGGCTTGATGCTCTTAGCGATGAGTAACAAATTGATGTTTGAAAAATCTATCCTTGTAACCGGTGGTGCGGGCTTTATCGGCGCCAATTTTGTCAGCCATTTTGCCAAATCCTATCCCCACTACCGAATCATTGATCTGGACGCTCTCACCTATGCAGCCCACCCTGCTGTTTTCGAGTTGCAAGCTCAAATGGACAATGTCGTTCCCATCCGGGGCAATATTTGCGATGCGGCGCTGATCCGACAGCTGTTACGTCAGTACGCCATTACCGGTGTCATCCACTTTGCCGCTGAAAGTCATGTTGACAACTCAATCGCAAATCCGTTGATTTTCGTGGAAACAAATGTCAACGGGACAGCTAACCTTCTGAATGAGTGCCTCAACTACTGGCAGGAAATCAACTGCATGGAGTCTGCTCGTTTCCACCACATTTCAACCGATGAGGTATACGGCAGTCTTGGTGCCGAAGGCTTCTTCACGGAAGAAACCCCTTACGCGCCTAACAGCCCTTATTCCGCCAGTAAAGCCTCTTCTGACTTGTTGGTTCGTGCCTACACCCACACATATGGGTTAAACACAACGATTTCCAACTGTTCCAACAATTACGGCCCCTGGCAACACAGCGAAAAATTCATTCCTACCATCATCCGCAAATGTTTAGCTCATGAGCCCATTCCCGTCTACGGTAAGGGACTCAACATTCGCGACTGGCTGTGGGTAGGGGATCACTGCCAAGCTATTGACCTGATCTTTCACAAAGGCAAAGTCGGTGAAAGCTATAACGTTGGGGGACACAACGAGAGAACCAACCTGCAAATTGTCGATACGGTCTGCAACGTTCTCAACGAACTGCGTCCCTGGAGCGGACATGACTATAACGAACTACTCAGCTTCGTGAATGATCGTCCCGGTCATGATTTCCGATACGCGATTGATCCCTCCAAGATCTCGAAAGAACTGGGGTGGACCTCGCAAACCACTTTTGAACAAGGAATCCGTCAGACTGTTCAGTGGTACCTGCAATAGTTGATAGTCCCTAAAAGAGAAAGCCGAGCTTGAGCAATGGCCACTCCAGCTCGGCTATTTCTTTGGCTTGAGAAACAAGCGGCTACTTACGACGCGCTTTTTCTTTCTTGCGGCAATCTTCGCAAATGCCGTAGAGTGAAAGAGAGTGCCCTTCAAGTTCAAATCCAAGACGTACGGCAATCTGTTTCTGGCGCTTTTCGATTTCTTTGTCAACAAACTCTTCGACGCGGCCGCAACGGGTGCAAACAATGTGATCGTGATGCGCCCCGTCATCCATCTCATAGCTAGCGCGGTCATTGCCGAAATAGTGGCGAACGATGAGACCTGCCGCTTCGAACTGGGTTAGAACGCGATAAACGGTAGCCAAACCCACCTCGATGTTCTCTGCAACTAGCTGCTTGTAGATATCTTCTGCAGTCAAGTGTCGCACAGCTCCAGCTTCCTGAGCTTTTTGGAAAAGCTCCAGAATGCGCATGCGCGGCGCGGTTGCTTTAAGCCCCACATTTTTGAGTTCCTGTTCGGGCTCAAGCATCTCATGTTCATTATTTACGCTCATTGGCTATCCTCAAGAGGCTCATTTCAATCCGATACTCGCTATCATAACGGGAAGTTTTTAATTTACGAATTTCGAGGCGTTTTCTCGACTGTTTTTCTCATGTCCTTGCGCACACTTCTTATCACCGCTCCTCTTGCCGTCGGTTTGATCGCGCTGTCCGGCTGCAACTTCAATAGCTACGTCTACCGTACCGATGTCCACCAAGGCAACCTGGTCACCAAAGAAATGATTGACCAGCTTCAAGTCGGCATGGCTCGTCAGCAAGTTCTCTTCCTGATGGGAGAACCGCTCATTGAAAGTCAGTTCCACCGCAATCGCTGGGACTACACCTACTATCTCAATCCGCGTTACGGTGACATTCAGATGCGTCGTGTCACGCTTTACTTCGATGAACAGGACATCCTCACCAAGATTGAAGCGGGTCCCGTTCCGACCGAAAAACAGGCGGACGAAATGATTCTCGGCCGCGAAACGGACTTCGCTCCGACGCCTCTCATGCGTCCTGAAGATCAGTAAGGAGTCAAACCGTGAAAATCGCTGTTTCCGGCGCAACCGGTCGCATGGGCAAGCTCATCATTGAGGCCGTTCTCTGTAGTGATGATCTTGAACTCGCAGCTGCCGTCACGGCCCCCGGAGTTCCCGAAATCGGCACGGATGCCGGTGCGGCAATCGGCAAAACGACCGGGATTTTGATTTCGGCTGACGTTCAGGACCTTGCCAAAGCCGATGTTTTGATCGACTTTACGCGTCCCCAGGCTACGCTTGCCTATCTGCCATTCTGCGTTGCTCACAATGTCGGCGTCGTGATTGGCACGACCGGCTTTGACACTCAGGGCAAAGAACAGATTGCAGAAGCCTCAAAAACTGTTCCCGTTGTTTTTGCACCCAACATGAGCGTCGGGGTTAATTCCGTTCTGAAGCTTCTCGAAATTGCCGGTGCCATGCTCTCGCAGTACGACTGCGAAATCGTTGAAATGCACCACAAGCACAAGGTGGATGCCCCTTCCGGCACGGCCCTTGAAATGGGGCGTCGTGTGGCACAGGGACGCGGCGTTGATTTCGATTCGGTTGCAGTTCTCAGTCGAGAGGGTCATACCGGGGAACGTCCCGATGGTGCCATCGGTTTTGCCGCTCTGCGCGGTGGAGACGTTGTCGGTGACCATACGGTGATTTTTGCCGGCCCCGGTGAACGCATTGAGATCTGCCATAAATCGGGTTCGCGCGCAGGTTACGCACAAGGTGCCGTGACGGCGGCGCGGTTTCTGAAAGACAAATCCAACGGACTTTTTTCTATGTCCGACGTGCTCGGATTCAACTGAATTTGTTTTTCCGCGTAAAAAGCCGCGCAGACAAACGCGTTGAGTGGCAAAATTCGCAGGCAAACTTTTCCTAGGTGCGCAATAAACACTGCGCGTGCTCTAACGAGGTAACAAATGAACGACCAGCTTGACAAACTTGAATCTTCCGTCGCCCGCCTTGTGCAGGCCTACAACGAAATGAAGGCTGAAAACGCAGCCCTCAAGGCTCAGCTTGCTGACAAGACCGCCGCCGTCGAACTGCTCGAGGAAGAAGCTGCCGCCGTGCGCAGCCGCATCGATTCGCTGATCGTCTCTCTGACGGCCGACCAGCAGACGGAACAGCCCTCTGCTTAATCGGAACATTGTCGGGTAGAAAATCGGAGTCATAAAGCATGCCACGCATCAAACTCACCATCTTGGATCGCGAGTATCCTTTCGAGGTTTCCGAAGAGGACGTTGAGAATCTGCGCAGTGCCGCCGAAATCCTCAATACGCGTGCATCTCAAGTGCGCTCGGCCAATCGTTCGCTAACCCCTGAACGCGTTGCCGTGATGGCGTCGTTGCAGATCGCCTTTGACTCCATTACCGGCCGTCTCGGTCAGGTTCCTGTCGATGAAGCAACCGTTTCGCGTGTCGCCGCGCTTCGTATGAAGTGCGATGAAGCTCTGGATCCCGCTCTCGAAAGCTGATTTTTCCGGCTTTTGTGTAAATGTTCCCCGAAAGGCCGCTGAAAATAAGCGGCCTTTCCTTATGTCCTCAGGAGTCAATAGCAGGGAACGCGCCTTCTTGACTCAAGTCAAACTCCATTTTCTTACCCGACGACAAAGCATCCAACGATAGTGCGATTAAGGCCGCCCAATGGCGATTCATCGTGCGTGGAAACGCCCGTGGAATAAGGTGCTGCGGCGTGTTGCCTCATCTCTCGGTTTGGTTTGCTATCAAGTTGCCGAAACCTGCCTGACTTCTTTTGTCGGGGCGCAAAAGCCCTTGCCAGTGCGTGGGTGCATTGGCAAAAACTTTCACTAACCGAGCCGAACCTGTTGTCTGTTCTTGCTGCCCGACGTCATCAAGCGTCTCAGTGTTCGTTACGTTATCAACAGAAGAAAGCGTTGAACGTTCTTATTCGACCTGTTTATCGTCATGACCGCATTGGCAAATGCGGCGCTTCTGACGTGGCCATGATGGAGATCCGGACCTCTGTTCCTCTTTTTTATAGCGACGCAAAAATACGTCAAAAGGCCGCACAGGTTTAGCAGAGGCCGGCGTAACCGGTTTTTACATCATTGAGCTTGGATCAATCACGGCGAGCATTTCCTCTTTCTCCTAGGCTGCCGTAACAGGCATCCTTCTCCAGTCCTGTCCCTTGCTTGCCACCGCCCAGCACTGGCGTGCCATGCGGTTGGCGATGGCAACCATTGCCACCTTCTTGGGTTTCTTTGCCAAAATGGTCTTCACCCAGTCTGTCCGGCATTTCGACCTGGCCACCGCATGAGCGCCCTGTACCAACAAAGCTCGCAGAGCTTATCGCATCGGCCGGGAATCTTTGTGGTGACAGTCTTGCCGCCACTGCCCGTATGCATTGGTACCAGGCCAAGATAAGCTGCAAACTGCCGGCCCGAAGAAAATTGCGTTGGATCGGCAAGGAGCACACACATGTATGCCATGATTGTGTCGCCAACGCCCGGAACTGTCAGAAAGTGCTTTGCGTTTTTGGTTTGACTGGCCAGCCTGCTGATTTCGCGCTGAAGCGTCTTAATCCGGTCTTGGTCATCCCGAATGCTCTTGACCGTATCGCGCAGCGTGTCGATCACCAGCTGCACGGCGTCACCTTCAAGGCTGTTGAGGCATTCATCAACCTTTTTATCGAATTGATCAACGCTCTTTTGCATAACATGTCCGTATTCGCAAGTAAGCCGCGCACGTGGTTGATGCGGGCTGTGCGCTGTTTGACCAGCAAGGCTCGCATTGTCAGCAGCGTCTGGATGTCACGTTCCGTTTCCGTCTTGACAGCAACGGCCCGGACTCCGCTTACCAGGGCATGGTAGACGCCCTCGGCATCAGCCTTGTCACTCTTGTTGTGACGAACAAAAGGCTTTACGAGCTTGGGATCCATCAGCCGGACAGTATGGCCGAGTGCCTGCAGTTTGCGGGCCCAGTATTGGGAGCTGCCGCATGCCTCCATGCCGATAAGGCATTTGCCGCAATTGGCAAGGCTCTCCAGCACCTTATCCCGTTTGATCTGCACGTTGGTGATCTCACCGGTCTGCGTATCGCAGCTATAGATTTGAAACACGCTTTTGGCAATGTCGATACCGATGAGCTTCGTGAAGTCGCAAAACTGATTAAGATTCGCCATGAGGGCCTCCTTTAAATGTTGTGCTAGAACATTTTGGCGCTTAGATGCCGAAAAAGACCGAGGGTCTTCAGGAGGTTCCTCACCCTTCACGGACTTGACGCATGAAGCCGTATGCGGCGTGACGCCCTATGCGGAGTCGTGCGTCAATTCATCATCGGCACCAACTCCCTTGAAACCCCAAGAAAGCGCCGGCTGCTTGCCGATGCTAAACGGTGTGACTAAAAGAAAGACGTCATCGCCGACAGCAAAGGGGAAAGCGTTGCGATAACAGCGTGTGCCGTCATCACATTCTCAGCCAAAGCGTTAAAACTTAGGCTGTCCGCGCATTCTCGCGGGCCGCGCAGAGTCGGACTTCTCCTATCTGCGCACTCCAAGTGTATGCCTTACGATGAAACATGCTTGCGCGGGAAAAGCAAAGCGTATTCTTAAGGGCCGGGAAAAACTTTGGGTGAATCCGCCGTTAGGCGGAGAAGGCAAAGCCCTTTTCTGGTTGGCTCGGCGAGCCAACCGTCCTCAAACTCTTAACCTCATAATTCCAGGTTGTTAAAGATCGCCACAAGCTTTGTACGAATGGGTACTACGCTTGATCGGGTACCTGAGGTCATTATCGTTTTATAATTGTCCTACCCTGTGAAGTTTCACCAGCGGCTCCAATGTTCCTAACCTATGCATTCGTGCAAGGCCGTTTAACTCGAGAGCCGATAGTGCAGCGGGCACGCGTTGTCCGCTCCGTTTTCCGCTCCAGCCGCGGCCACCCTGACCTTTCGGTTCAGGTAACGTAGCCGGAAACCACAGGGTCTTCCTTTTCCCGCCTTCGTCAATTCCTGTCCCGAACTCGCTCTGCCCTCTTTGACGCAGGTATCATGTACGCCGCGATTCGACAATTCTGCGGGAAGCGTATTCATGTCTTGGGAAATTGTTGCGGCTTTGCTTTGTTTAGGCGCCTGTACCGGTTTTTTGGCCGGACTCCTCGGTATCGGCGGGGGCATGGTGCTCACGCCTTTCATGACCATGCTTTTGGTCTATGCCGACGTGCCTGATACAGCCATCGTTCATACAGCCATCGCGACATCTTTGGCTACCATCATGTTCACGTCGCTTTCTTCGGTGCGAGCGCATCACAAGCGCGGTGCAGTGCTTTGGAACGTTGTTGCAGCGGTTGCACCCGGTATCTTGGTAGGTGCCCTCCTCGGAGCCAAAATCTCCAGCCTTCTCCCAACCTTCTGGATTTCTCTCGTCTTCGTCTGTTTTGTCGGCTTTTCCGCTGTCAAGATGTTCATCAACTCCAAACCAGAACCCAAAAGAACTCTTCCGGGAATGGCAGGAATGTTTGGCGCCGGTACCGGCATCGGAGTGGTCTCGGCATTGGTCGGCGCCGGGGGCGGCTTCATTTCCGTTCCGTTCATGGTGTGGTGCAATGTCAAAATGCATAACGCCGTAGGAACCTCTGCCGCCTTGGGCTTTCCCATTGCAGCTGCCGGAACGCTCGGCTACATCATTACAGGCTGGGGTGAACCGGGGCTCCCGCAATTTCCCATGATGTTGGGCTACATCCATTTGCCAGCTTTATTGTCTGTGGCAGCAGCAAGCATTTTTACGGCGCCTTTCGGTGCCAAGGTCGCTCACAGCATCGACACAAAGCCCTTAAAGCGCATCTTTGCCTGCATGCTTTTGGTTCTTGCCGGCTATATGCTGACGCGCGCCATCAGTTCCCTTTGATTTTTCAACTTCATCTCTTTTCTTCTGCTGTATGTCTGAATTCACTTTGCCTCCTGTTCGTGCCGTAGAACCGGAAACCATTGCGACACACCTCTTCCATGTGAAAGAGGTAGCGCCGCTCGTGCACTGCATAACCAATGATGTTGTGGAGGAGATCACGGCAAACGTGTTGCTTGCGATGGGCGCATCGCCCGCTATGGTCATCGCCTGTGAAGAAGCCGCACACTTTGCCGCGATTTCTTCTTCCGTGCTGATCAATGTCGGTACTCCCCGTCCGGATTCGTTGGAAGCCATGCATCTGGCTGCCAAAAGTGCCGTTCGACACAATGTTCCCTGGGTGCTGGATCCGGTTGCAGCCGGTGTCATTCCCTGGCGTGACAAAATGATCCAAGGCCTTTTGGCGCTTCACCCGACGGTGATCCGCGGTAACGCCTCAGAGATTTTGGCCCTTGCAGGAATGGGCAAAGGCGGTAAGGGGGTCGACAGTACCGACTCAAGCGATGCTGCTCTTGAGGCTGCCGTCAAACTTGCTCGTGAGTACAACACCATCGTCTGCGTCACCGGCAAAACCGACTACGCTACCGACGGCAAGGAAATTCTTTCGTGTACCGGCGGCTCCGTTAAGGCAACGCTTGTGGTCGGAACCGGCTGTTCCCTGTCGGCCATGGTGGCAGCCTTCGTTGCTCAAACCGAACATCCTCTTGAAGCTGTCATTTCCGCCTGCGCGCTTGCCAAACGTGCCGCACAACAGGCTGCCGGCGTAGCCCGCGGGCCGGGTAGTTTTGCCGTGGCTTACATTGACGCTCTGAACCTTCTTCAAGCCAAGGACTTTTATTGATGCGACACCCCATCGATCTTTCCGTATATCTGGTACTGGACCCCGATTTGTGTGGCGGTGCTCAAGGCATGATCAACACCACGCGCGCGGCAGTACAAAATGGCGCCACCTGCGTTCAATTGCGCGCCCCGCGTTGGAAAAAGAGAGCACTGGTTGAGTGCGGCCGTGCGCTGAAGTCAGCTCTCGCCGCCTTTCAAGTTCCTTTGATCATCAACGATCATGCCGATGTATGCCTTGCCGTTGATGCCGAAGGCTTGCATATTGGGCAGGACGATTTATCTCCCAGCGATGCTCGCGCCATCATCGGTAACGAAAAGCTCTTGGGACTCTCCGTGTCTAACGAGCACGAACTCTCAGCAGTAGATGTTCGTTTGGTTGATCATCTTGGAATCGGACCGATTTTCTCGACGAGCACGAAACCGGATGCAAGCGACGCCCTCGGCATTAACGGCTTTGCCGACCTCGCTTCACGGAAACCTTGTCCGGTTGTTGCCATCGGCAGTGTCAAAGTACCCATTGTCGGAGATTTGATTCGTGCCGGAGCCGATGGGGTTGCTGTTGTTTCAGCTATATGCGGACAAAAGGATCCCGGTGTAGCGACAAAAGAACTGGTTGACGCCGTGCAAATGGCTCGAATCTAGAGCGCAACTAAGCACTCTCACCTAAAATAGGGGTTTGAACCAATATCAGAGGATTTCTCATTGCTATGGCAAAAAGCAAACGAACATCGGTTCGACTAACACTCCAACAGGCAAAACTGATTCTGCTTGCCAAGGCTGTTGAGGAATCCAATGACGCGCATATCAAGTGGACGTCGGCTGACGCCGAAGCCGCAAGCCTTCGGGCCGCCCATACGGTCGGCGAATCCGCCGATGCTGTGAAGCTTTTGACTGAGCGCGCCAAGGTAGTATTGCGCACGGCTTCTGAGCGCGGCGTTAACACGACAGTCAGCACCAAGGCTCGCCTGCCCCAATTCTTCTCACCTCTCTTTGTTCTGCTAGCCTTTGTGCTCGGCGCCTTGACGGATCGCATTGCAAGCCCCGAGCACATTGTCAATCTGCTCTCACCTCCCTACTGGGGAGTGATCCTCTGGAATCTTGTTGTCTACATCGCACTGTTTTGCTGCGCAATCGGCCTGGTCGGAACCGGAACCAATCGATTTGCGTTGCCGTTGCGAAGCAGCCTCAACGCATTCGTTCAAAAGACAAGCTACGGCACATTGCGTCGTTCCGGTTTCAAGTCGCACTTCTACAGCGAATGGTCGTCGTTTGTTGCGCCGCTAGTTCGCATGAACGTAGCCCGTACCTTGCATTTCGCAGCCCTTTTCTTTGCTTTGGGCATCATCGTGAGTCTTCTGGTACGTGGTTTCGGTACGTCCTACTGGGCTGGTTGGGAGAGCACATGGCTTGCGGAAAGCCCTGAAAGCATAAAGGCCTTCATTGACTACACCTACGGCCTCATACCCGCGGTCGGACCTCTGCTGCCCATGCCGGATCTTGCTCAGATCGTCGAAATGCGTGCAGACCGTCTCCCATATCTCGAAACTCCTGTTTCTGCAGCCCCCTGGCTCATTCGCATGATGATTCTGATGGGCGTTGTCGTTATTTTCCCTCGTCTGATCTTCGCCTGCTTTGATACCTGGCGAATGAATCGGTTTAAGTTGCAGACATCGCTTTCGATTGAGTCGTCCTACTTCGAAAATATCCTTGTCCAATGCGCGCAGGACGCTGTGCTAGGGAACTTATTGATTGTCACATCGTCCGTGAATCGTCCCTTGCGAGATCAAACAACCTCCGTCCTTCGCAAACATTGGGGAAGTGCAGAGGATTCCGTTGTCAAAACTATCGACTTTGACGATGAAGAAGCGAACGTGCCCGCCGTTCCTTCCGGTCCCCGAAAGCCAATCGTCCTTGTCTGGTTGGACGGCATTGAGACCCCAGAAGAAGAAGTGCATGGAGCAGTCATTGAGCGTTTGCGTCACGCTTATGAATCCGAGGGCTCTGCAGTCTTTGCCGCACTTCTTGACATGAAGGAGTTTGTTCAACGCTTCACTTCAATGCCGGCACGCATCAAGGAACGACAGGAAGCTTGGGAAGCATTGAGCAATGCGCATCAGATCAAACTGTTTGTGTTACGTGACTCTTCCGAGTCTCAACTAGAAGCAATCAAAACAATTCGAGCATGGGCAGCTCCACGAATTTCATCCGATCAAATTATCGCGGTGACTGACAATAGGGAAATGAACAATGAGCAATGATCCGATGCGAATTCATTTGAGTTTGGTCAGTCATACCAATGTTGGTAAAACGACGCTGGCACGTACGTTGCTAGGCCGTGACATCGGTGAGGTTGCTGACCGTGCCCACGTTACCGAGACGACCGATGACTATGTACTGGCTCGTACCCCTGAAGGTTGTGAGCTCATTCTTTGGGATACTCCGGGTTTTGGCAATTCTGTCGCTCTCGCCAAGCGTCTGGAAGGGAGAGCTAATCCGGTAGGTTGGTTTTTGTCCGAGGTTTGGGATCGCGTCGCAAACAAATCTTTGTGGCTAAACCAGAAAGCTCTCAAACACGTTAAAGAAACATCAAGTGTTGTGCTCTACCTCGTCAATGCAACCGAGCTACCTGACTCTGCTCCATACGTGAGTGCAGAAATGCAAATCCTCGAGTGGATCGGCAAACCAGTGATTGTGTTGCTCAATCAAATGGGAGAACCAAAGTCTCCAGAAGCAGAACAAGCCGACGTTGATCGTTGGACATACGCTATGGCCTCATACCCGATTGTGAATTCCGTACTTCCTATGGATGCTTTCGCTCGGTGCTGGGTGCAGGAATTCGCCTTGTTTGACGCCATAGCAAAGGCACTCCCTGAAGAACTTCATGCGACATTTGATGCATTGCAAGAAGTTTGGTCGAGAAAACGTCGAGCGGCCTTCAGTGCAAGTATCCAAGCGATGGCTCACTATATCGAGAAGCTTGCCAATGATCGTGAAGTTGCAGAGTCCGCATCAATAAGGGATCAACTCAGATTTCTAGGTAAGCGTCTTGGTCTATTTAGGAATGAAACGGTAAATGATCCTATCTGCGCGGCTCAAACAGCTCTTACTTCTCGCGCTGCAGATGAATTGTGCGCACTGACTGATAAGCTGATTGAAATTAATTCCCTCAAAGGGAAAGGAGTCAAAAAAGAACTCCTACAGCGCTTGCAGTCTGATTGGAAAATCACAAGTGCAATTCCTCTTGCTCCAGCCGTAGCAGCAGGGGCTATCAGTTCCGGAATAGCCAGCGGAGTAGTAGCAGATCTCACCACGGGAGGTCTTACGATGGGGCTTGGAACCTTGGTGGGGATGCTCGCTGGAGCCTTAGGAGGTGCGGGACTAACAGTTGCATATAATCACAAAAAAGAAATTGATGGAACAGTAATCACATGGTCTGAGGAAGCTTTAAAGAAATTTCTATTCGAAGCTATATGTTTATATATAGCTGTAGCCCATTTTGGAAGAGGTCGCGGAAATTGGCATGAAAACGAACCACCCAATTGTTTAATAAAGACCATCAAATCGAAATTGGGAAAAAAATCAACTCTAGACAAATTAAATTATCAATCATACATTAATGAAATAATCCTAGATTCACTCTATGCTCGATACACAATAAATCCCACGAAAACAACATGCTACTTAAATTAACATTAATATTTAAATTAATCTTTACACCGTTTTCGAAGTTAGCATTACCGAAAAACTTCAAAATTTTTGCAATAGACAATGAAGACGAAAAACTAAAAATTTCTCAACAATATATTAGAAATCAAATTGAGTACATACATTCACTCCAAAAAATTTCATGGAATGACATTTTCTGGCGAAAAATAAGATTCGTCTCAATTCCTCGAAGCAAAAACCGCAACAACCTTGACAAATTTAAATGGATTGCAATTAGATATCTCAACCTAACAATTAGCGAAGAACTAAAAATAATAAACCTTCACCATATTTTATATAATGAACCACACAAGTTCAATATTGTTACTGCCTCCAATCACGCCTATAACATTTACAGGGAAAATCTTCAGAAATTCAATCCAATTCATTCATTTGATCATTTATCAACAATCTATTGTATTATTGGATTTACTTCTGCTCTTTTCGCTTGTTTTACAAAACAACAAAACAAAGAAACCGGAATAACAGTTTTTACGAACCCAAAATCATACCTTACTCTGAAAGCCTATTCCAAAATAAACCCCCAAAAAAACATAGTAATTCGTTTTCACGATGTATTAAAAACCAACGATAAACAGCTAATCAAGAAAGTTAAAAGCAATCTTCCTCGTATAATTATCGAGAGCTACTCAATAGTCGACGCCTATCAAAATAATATAAAATACCGCCCCAATGGGATATCCCCCAAATTCATTAAGCAATGTGAATCTCCCTATCGTTGCTTTCTGTATAAATTTGATGGAGCAAAAAGCGAATCAACCAACACTCCCCGAACAGAACCATTAGATCTTATTAATAAAGAGATTCATGCAATTTATAACTATATCCATCCATGGCTCAGATCAACAATTAAAGATTCACTAGACAGTTACCTTTCATATAAAGAATATTGTAAGATATCCGCTACCGCTGAAATTGTCATTGATTTAATAAGGGTTACACCTAGCGAAGGATTTTCCTTCAGAATTCCAGAAGCTTTATTTTTAAACCGAAAAATAATAACTAACAGAATTATCTTATTAAAAGAGCCTTTTTATGATTCCGATCGGATTTTTATCATTGGGCACGATTCTTTATCTCGCTTGAAAGAATTTCTTGAAAAGGATATTTCTCCTTTACCAAGTAAAATTCTTCGGTACTACAACTCCGATCTTTGGTGGACAAAATTTGACCCCTATTAACTCAATTACTTAAAATTATTACTTAAGAAAAAGTATAAGTTCTAAACTCACCTACACTTTAATTCATCATAGAAACTTCCGACATGGAAACCTGTTAGGTATAAAATCAAAAAACATATTAAAACTTATTGATATGCAGCGTGTCATTAACTATGAAAACCATAAAGAGAGCTGAACATTTAGGAAGCATCCAAAACTCCTCTTGCAACTAGGTACAGAGTATACTCTTGGGAATATCTGCGTGATGTGATATAAAGCCTATATTAAAAATAGTGCCACTAGTCGGGCTCTTCATTGTATTTAATATAGAAAATATAGATAACATAATTTCAAAACACTCCTGAAAACAAAAAAACTCCAATCTATCTAGATTTAACTCGAGATGAAAGCTAGCAAATATCACATGATCAAGCAACACCCACAAGTATCCATTATAATTACATCATACAACAAATTTAACTTTATTATCGACGCGATAAAGAGTGCCACAAACCAAAGTTACCCAAATATTGAAATTATTATTGTTGATGACGCCTCAAATGATGGATCTAGCAACTTAATTGCTAGTTATATTAAAAATAATAGCAATATTAGATTATTTCAAAACACAATCAATAAAGGTGTTGTTTATTCCAGAAATTACGGAATTTTACACAGTAACGGGAAATACATATTACCTTTAGATGGCGACGATTATATTGCAGAATCATATGTCAGTGAGGCCGTTAGTTACATGGAATCTCACGGCGATTGTGGTATTTGTTATTGCATTGCAGCAAAGGTAGACAACAAACAAAATTTCAAAATTTGGAATCTACCCAAATTCACTCTCGGTCAAGAAGCCATATCAAATGTTATTTTTTCTACGGCACTATTTAAACGATCTGACTGGGAAAAGGTTGGAGGTTATGATGAAGAATTTAGTTTCGGATATGAAGATTGGGCGTTTTGGATAAAAATACTTGAACTAGACCGTTCTGTATACAGAATACCAAAAGTTTTGTTCTTTTACCGACAAAGTTGCAACGAACGATCCGATCTAGCTACCCCGAATTTTAAACTAGCACTAGAATATATTTACAAAAAAAATAATTGGTTACTTAGAAATCAGGAAGTAATTGAAACTATAGTTAATACAATAGTTAATTATCCGCAATTAGATAATAAGCTTAAAAAATCCAAGCGCAAATTTAAAATATTAATACTGTTGTTACTTTCATCCTTCATCATGTTAATCTTCGTACAAGATCTATTGCTTTCGTAAAGGAGTGACCATTGTCTAGACTGCTAAAATTCTGTAGAGTGTACAAAACAAATATAATTCAACATCTCTACCGAAGATTATTTTGGGATAATGATTGGGATACCCTACCATTCTTGCAAGGGCTTTCAACTTCCTCAAATAGAAAACTAAAAAAAGCTGAGCGGCGAATATTTACATTTTGGACAGGCGAAAATCCAATGAGTGAAAATCGGAAAAGGTCTCTTTTTAGTTTACAAAAATGCGCGAATATTCCCTTAGTTTTTGTAACACCAAATAATCTAAGTGACTTCATTTTAAGAGATCACCCTCTTCCTGAAGAATTTAAATATTTATCCAATGTTCACAAATCTGATTACCTGAGAGCATATTTTATGTATTATTATGGGGGGGGGTATTGCGATATAAAGCCCATTACAAAACCCTGGGATCAATCGTTTGATTTGCTGAACGCAAATGATAATAAATCAGGCATTGGATATCCAGAGCTTTCTAATGGTGTGGGATATTTACAACCCGATCAAGAGTTCCCATTAGTTAAAATATATAACTTAAGCTATATTATGCACTGTCAATACAAACAACTTATCGGAAATTGCGCTTACATTTTTAAGCCTGGTAGTTTAATTTTTGAAAAATTACTAGAAGAACAGGAAAGAAGAATGAGGCAGCTTAGAGAGCAACTTATCAAATACCCAGGCAATGTCCTAGGAGATAACGAAGGATATCCTGTAAGATGGACATATTTGCTCGGCGAAATTTTTCATCCTTTGGTCTTTAGATTACGTAATGATTTACTAATTGATGATTCTATCCGTCCGACTTTCTCTTCCTACAAATAGCAAAACCTGAGATTTCTCACTCATAAAGACGATATTTTAAGCAAATTGAAACGTGAATCTCCCATAGTCAAAATGGCTCTCCCAAAAATCGATAACAATGGCTTCACGAAAAATTGTGATGGAGACCACAGTGAGAAAAATCGATATTGATTGGGGACGTGTTTACTGCTGATTTGTTACCTTCGGCATAAGCCTTCGAGAATTCCATAGACTGCATTTGCTGAGTTTCTTCCCCGGAGCTTCACTGCCAGCACTTTCATCACTGGCCAGACATATGAGACTCATTCACCAACAAGCGTGAATTGGGGAACTGAAAATGGCACGGAAGTCGACAGGGATGGAATGAACTAAGGTTGCAGAAGCGGATTTTTGATCCTCACTTTTAAAAATCTGAAACAAAAAGAGGATCAGAAATGCAAAGACGCTTTTCAGAAGAATTCAAACGTGCAGCTGTTGCACGAGTCCAAAGCGAAGAATCGCAGCTGTCGGTTGCTCGCCACTTAGGAATCAGTAGCAAAACACTCAATCGATGGTGCGTCACAGCGCAGAGCTATGCCCGCAGAAAAACTATCTGCTATGGATGAAATTGCTCGGTTACGCAAACTGCTTCGGCAACGCTTTTGCACGATGTTTCTTAAATTCCAGAATCGTTAAACGCATATATATCGAAGGCCAGCGTGCTGGACAACGCAACGTTTGCTGACGTGATGGACTCACTCAGATCATGCTGGCGAAGTCGCAAAGCACCAACCGCAGAGAAGCCGAAAATTGACGACAAGTTTTGGATTCGCCTGCTGAAGTGCGACGGCGAGATGCTCGTCGCGCAGGAACTGGTCACGGCCGGCGAGGATGTCAAGTCCAGCAAACGAAGGCCACCCCCAAAAGGCAAAGAATGCCTAGCATGCAGACGAACCGGGTGCGCCGAAACGGCGCCCGGGACGCACGAGGATTTGCCCCATCATCTACGGGCCGACGCGCCAGAGGTCGGCCCCGTAAGGGAACCTCATCTATAGTTCGAAGAATTGAGGTTCTTTTAATAAAGTGGCAAACAGATTACAGACGTTTTTTGGCTGAACGCTTTGCAATACGTTCGGATTTCCTCTCCAAACCGCTAATAAGATGCCTTTCTTCCATCAGAACATCTCGCAACGAATCCGAACGTTTGTACTTCATCAGAAAGTAAAAATAGTCCTTCAAGCTAAATCCCACTCGCTTGCTTGAGTAGTAGAGCTCTACAAGATCCTTGTTCCGCCACCGCTTGGGTGTCGTCCTGCGGATCTGCGCTCGATGCAAATCAATTAAAAAAAGCCTCGGCTTGAGTGGATCTTTTACTGTTAGGTCAACTAGGAAGTGAACCAGATAGCAGTCTCGGTGATTAACACCACCTTCATGCATCCATCGCAGCATATCGGCCACTTCGGCAATGATCGCTCGTTTGTGCTCATAAGAGGGTGGGTGATTTCGCCAATTAAGGCAGTAAGCAAGTAAATCAATCGTAGGGCTTAATTCCTTCGTGATGATAAACGACTCGCGTTTGAAAGGGCTTAGCCCCCTCTCGCCAAAAGCGGCTACCTCCATGGTATTCACATTGAGCTCATGTAGCTTCAAAACCGCCCGATATTCGTTTCCTGCCCCTAACACAGGCAATTTCAGGCAGACAAGATTCTTTAGGATCTCTCTCAACGAGCTACCTGTGTGAACCTTGATGTAGAAGGCTTGTCCAGCAAATTCAAATCGAGTAGTCGATCGGTTGAGCACCTGCCTATAGACAACTCCTTGGATTTTTTTTATCTCCTCAAACGGATCCTTGCCTTCCCAAGCTTCTCTAAAAGGTGAAGAAAGAAAAATCATCTTGGCTCTAAATGTCGTAATGATGACTGCAGACGGGAAAATTCGGCGTAGAGCCCATTCTTAGACAATAATTCAGAGGGAGTACCCTCCTCGACAATGAGCCCCTCTTGCAAAGCTACGATGCGGTCAATGTTGTTCATCATTGACAACCGGTGCGCAATAATCAGGCAAGTACGCCCCTTCATCAGACGGTCCAGAGCCTGTTTAATTTGGTGTTCAGACTTACTGTCAAGGGCACTTGTTGCCTCATCGAGAACAACAATGGAGGAGTTTTTGAGAAAGGCTCTTGCAATGGAAATGCGCTGCCGCTGCCCTCCGGACAACAGCCGCCCACCCTCTCCGACTTTAAAATCAAGTCCCTGCGGTAGATCTTTCAAGGCCTCAGTAAGAGCAGCCGCCTCGATAGCTGCATCAATGTCTTTTTGCGTCGCTTCGGGGCAGCCATAGGCAACATTCTCACGTATGCTGGCATCAAAGAGAAAAACATCCTGTGATACGACTGCTATCTGATTTCTAAGGCTTTCAAGCGTGCAGTCCCGGACATCAATGCCATCGATTTTGACACTGCCTTCCGAGATTTCAACAAAGCGCGGAAGCAGATTAATCATGGTGGTTTTGCCTGAACCCGAATATCCAATGATTGCAACGTGTTCCCCCGCACGGATGTGAAGGCTGATGCCTTTGAGTGCTTCAAGGTCGCTACCCGGATAGCGAACATATACGTTCTCAAAATCAATGAATCCTTTAACCCTGTCAAGAACAACCTTTCCTGAGTCCTTTTGTACAGGAGCATCTATCATCGCGAAAATACTTCTGGCTGCAACGCCGATGGCGGTAAACGTGGCATTTAACCCGGCAAGTTTCTGCAATGGCTGCATCAAAAAAAGCATGGCCGAAAGAAAGGTAATGAAATCCCCTACTGTAAGAGCTCCGGATCGAGCCTGCATCAACGCAAAAGAAACAACAACGGCCACCCCCATCATGGCGACAACCTGCGTGACCGGCGTTCCCAGGCTTGAAAACTTCTTTTTGTCAAGTGTGGTGCGGCGAATAGCCTGATTCACTTTCCTGAAGCGCTCTTTCTCAAAACCATACGTGTCGCTGATTTTGATCAAACGATGCGCACCGTAGACTTCCTGCACACAGGACAGCGTATCGGCAATCGCCCGCTGTCCCTTGTGAACAACGGCCTTTATTCGCTTACGGATGATGCCGAGCAAATATGCAGCAACGGGACCAACGATGCAAGATACAAACGTCAGTTGCCAGTTTTGCCAAAACAAAAGTCCGAATAGAAACAAAACCTGCAATGAATCGCGTACAAGAACCATTGCTGCCTGCGTGGCTCCGGAAAGTGCAATGTTGGCTTCATTGACGAATTTTGAACTTGCTTCACCGGAGGAAAAGCGTTGGTACTGCTCCAGAGGCCAGCGTAGCATGTTGTTATAGAGTTGCGCGCGCACTGTGACAAGCATCGACTGACTGACTTTGGTCATCGTGTAATTGCTCATGACAAGCGCCACCGCATACAAAAGCGTAATCAAAATCAGCGCTGCGGGAGCTGCAATGACCATAGCAGGATCCTGCTCGTAGAAACCTTTTTGAGTGAGCAACCCAAGGAGCTTGGAAGTGACGGCTGTGGTACTCGACACAATCACCGTCCAGAAGCAGGAGAGAGTAATCAGCCGTTTGTAAGGCTTGGCGTAGCCTGCCAACCGAAGCAGAGCAGGATCAAAGAATTTAGACAACATGGGGAATTCCAGAACCGGTCTGGGCGATGCATTCGTTTTGCGCAAGCCCCTGCAGTTTGCAAAGATGCGAGTAGACACCGTTTTTTTGGATCAATTCAGAGTGGGTCCCGACTTCAGCAATCAATCCGTCTTGCATGGCAACAATTCTGGTGGCGTACTCAATGGTGGACAGTCGGTGCGCGACGATAAACGTGGTGCGGCCTTTCATTAATCGGGCAAGTGAAAGCTTGATATGGTGCTCGCTGTCGGCATCCAGCGCACTGGTAGCTTCGTCGAGAATCAAAATGGGGGCGTCCTTGAGGAGAGCCCGGGCAATAGAAATGCGCTGTTTTTGCCCACCGGATAGCCGTCCTCCGGCTTCTCCAACAGGCGTGTCAAGTCCATTGGGAAGAGAACTGATGAAATCAGATAACGAGGAATCCTCGATCGTCTGTCTGATCTTTTCGGCAGTGGCCCCCGGGCATCCGTAGGTAATGTTGTCCCGGATGGTGCCGTCAAAGAGAACAACATCTTGAGAAACAATGGCGATTTGCCGCCGCAGTGATTTGAGCGTCAGTGTTTGTGCATCAACTCCGTCAATCAGAATGCGGCCGTAAGTTGGGTTCCAGAAGCGGGGAAGCATATTGACGAGCGAAGATTTTCCCGACCCTGACAACCCCACCAGCGCAATTGTTTCTCCAGCATTGACGGAAAGAGAAAAGTCATGCACGGCATCACGTTCGGCCCCTGGGTAGCGCAGGCAGACTTTCTCAAACGTGATTCCCTGATTGACGCCGGCAAGGTCCACATTACCGTTGTCGGGTTCAGGGGGTTCGTCCAAAGTGGCAAAAATGGATTCGGCAGCCACGGAAATGCCCACAAAGGCCGCATTAATTTCCGTCATTCGACGCAGAGGCGGCAAAAGCAGCACCATGGCTGTTAAAAAAGTAATAAATTCACCTAGCGTCAGCATCCCACGCTGGGACTCAATCATGGCAACAACAAGCACAATGGCTACACCGCAAACCCCGACAAACTGCGCTGATGGCATAGCAGCAGAACTGACTTTAGTCATGTTGAGCGCAAGTTTGCGGACTTCGTTGTTGATGTTGGCAAAGCGATGGGCTTCGAAATCAAAAGTGTTGCTGATCTTGATGACCTGACGTGCGTCGTAGCTCTCCTTAACACGAACCAACAGGGTGGCTATGTTTTGCTGCGCACCGGCAAGAATGGTTCGCAACTTTGAGGAAATAAATCTGATCAGCCAAATAATGACGGGCGCAATGATCAGAGCCACTAACGTCAGGATGATGTCGTGCCAGACCAGAACAGCAATCAACCCGATAATTTGCAGAAAATCTCGGACAAGAACAATCACCGACCGTGTGGCGCTGGAAAGAGCAGCGTTGGCCTCATTGACAAACTTGGAAGCAACTAGCCCCGTGGCATTGCGTTGGTACGCAGCCTCAGGCCAGGACAGAATTTTGTCAAAAAGCTCCTCCCTCAATTGAAAAAGCACAGACTGGCTTACCTTGCTCAAGAGGTAGTTACTCATGAACATGCTGCCGCCATTAATGACAGCGACAAGAATCAAACCAATAGGAGCAGCAATCACAACCCAAGGTTGCTGGTCATAGAAACCCAACTGGGTAAGTTTTCCGAAAAGAACAGCAATCAAGGAAGAAGTTGATGCGGCTAAGAACATCGACAGCACAGATAAGCAAATAAGAAATCTGTAATGCTTAAGATACAGAAATAACCTCTTTAAAGGCGTTCCAATTGTAAGAATCATTTTTATTTACTAAATTCGCAAAATCTCTTTTATGGCATTTATCAAATCGTTTTCAGACATATTGTTTGAATCAAATTCAACTACTTGACTTGAAATATCTGGTATTTTTTTAAGCGTGAAACCCGTCATCACATCACTCGATTTCATTGCATCAAGTGATCCTCTCTTTGGGAAGGAGTTATAAATTGCAATAATTGGAACCCCTGTCATAGCCAGTATTTCTAGAAGCCCACTTCTAATTCCAATAATTAACTTTGCTTGAGTCGCAAGTGCATAAAGTTCAGAATGCGACAGAATTTTCAGCGAATTTTGCTCACATCTCTTTTTTGTCGAATTTACATATACGCTAAATCCATTTGCTTTTAGAAAACAACAAACCACCTTCCAAAAAGAATCTGAGTTTTGCGAACAGGAGTTGGCTTCCGGGCAAATAATAACAAATCGAGATAAATTGATTTTAAAGCATTGGGCCATTGATTTAAATTGAATAAAATCATTCTCAGAAAGGACTGGAGCTGATAAATGCAATCTTGAAATCTCCAGCTTTCTAGCAATATAATCTGAGTAATGAATGCCCTTTGATTTAATCAATTTATCCTGTTCAATGTAATGTGTCGTGGGAAAAAACTGATAAATTGTACATCTGCGACTATCAATAAAAAACGTTGCCGAATAAAGAATATGCGTAAATATTGTTTTATCGATGAAAATCACATTGCTGCCCGGAGCAAACATCGAGCAAAGAACACATTTCCATCTTTTGTCAACGCAAATATATGCATCTGACCTTTCAAAACACCTAAAATATCTAAGGTTATTCAAGACAAGAAACGACTCGCCAGACGGAGAGCCTAAAAGTGAAAATATGACTATGTGTCTATTGGAATTTTGATTTATTTTTGGTAAACACAAATGGACAATTTCACCCAGATTAGCTATATCCCGCACCCGAAAATTACAATTTACCTTCCATTTGAATATACCTATTAAATTGCAAATAATCCCATCATTCGTTATAACAGATTTATAAATTCTTATCCCAAATATGCGTAGTGATGTTAATACATTGAAATTGACGTCTCTTTCGCAACAAAAAAACAAGAATCGTGTTCTAATGCAGCAATCACTTATAAAATGCCTTTTAAAAATAACTTGGAGCAGTTTCATGATAGCTCCAAGCTAAAGCTAAGATATCTGAAATTATTTAACAGAAAAATTAACCTAAGAATTATCCTTCTAAATATCTTTATGGGGGGGGGGCGCGATACTGTTTATTACCATATCAATTAATTTTGTGAAATCGACATTTTCAGGGTTTTCAATAATAAGTTCATTAATATTACATTTATGCTTGCATGGTATTTCTTTGAGAGAAAATGCCTTTTGAACTTTTGCTGCCGTCATAATAGGAAGTTCTCGTGACCTAAATTTGAATGGTGTGTACAAAACAATCATCTGTTTTGCAACAGGCAATGACAGATCTAAAAAACCACTTCTTAAAGCAATTAAACATTCTGCATGTCTTGTAACTTCTAGGCCTTCACCTAGTGTTGTGAAAAATGATTTTCCAATCGATGATGCAGGTGAATTAATAAATGTATTAAAAACTACGTCATAACCAAGCAAACGGAGTTTATGGCTAAGAGTAAACCAAAATGTCCATGGGAAATTTATATTAGAAGCACTTTCGTTGCTTATGAGGATATATTTTTTATGAACATCTAAAATTTTTAATTTGGTGGACACCCAAATCTTCTGCTGCTTGCTGAGAAATGGTTTTATATTTTCTGGCTCATAAAAATTTTTATTTTTTTCAAATAGGTTTCTGTAGAAATGAGGAAAACTTGAGTTATCCCTTATTGTTTTTTCATATTCAGCAAAATATTTAAGAGTTGGTGTCATTATGACAGTTGTGCCTTTTATATCAAAACTATTTTCTGGCACATCCCAACGTAAATGAACCCAATTTAAGTCTGGTCTAAAAATATAATTGTTGGTCGGACAATATAAATTTATTAAATCTTTATGGTAACCAGCAGTGCCCACAAATAAAATATCCTTTAATTCTTCTCTATTTAGATGATGATAAAGACCAGATAACAAAAAAGAAGTTTCTCCAGTATGGTTAAATAAAATTATGACTTTCTTAAATTGATGAGAATTATCTATAATATTTTTTATTTCTCGCCTCAAATATTTTAATGGAGATGCATTTATATGTAAACCAAGAAATTCATATCTTACTTTGTATCCTAAATGTTTTTCTCGAAAAATCTTTCGCAGCAAACTAAATAAATATTGTTTCATCTTCATTTTTCATATTTTTGACAACAATTTCTTTACTTGTTCTAGCGTTCAGCAATGGAATTGACTTAATGGAAAACAACGACAGCACTTCTTTTGCTGATTTTGGCGGCGTATTAAACCCTCTATCTGGAAAATCAGTATAAAACAAATGCATTTTTATTCCAGAATTTGATAAAAAGTCAACAATTCCACTTCTCAATGCAATTAGCTCCTTTGCCTTTGTAGCTATCGCAAATATCTCCGGATAAGAAAATTTCGTGGTATTTTCTAGTATCACATATTTTGACGAAACATCTGAAGATATTATTTGTTTAAACTTATCATCAAGATTAGAGCTCGAAAATGAATCCAAGGCAAGGATAGCAAGTCCCTTTTCTGCCTTATCATTTAAAGCATTTTTTTGCTCTAGAGAAAGCTTATCTATAGCCGATTTAAATGCCTTATTAAACTCTTTTTCATTTTGCTTAACTGGTGCTCCAATTTTCAATTGAAACCATTTACTCATCCACTCTAAATAATTTATAGCTACACCATTGACGCTGGCTTCGAATCGAGCAAAATACTTCCCAGGAAAACACATGTGAACTTGCCATCCATCTGCTTCGATGTCATCAAGTACATAGCGCAATATTTTTGGCTTCGCTACAACAGAACGAATTTCCGGAAAATACAATCTCAACATATCCTGGTGGTATTGCTTCGTGCACAAAACTACAACTTCTTCCGGAGCGCGTATTTCATACCGTTTCAAGAGCTGCTTCCAGAAAAACATTAGAAGCAATGCGATTTCTCCAGAATTTGCCCAGAATATAAAAATATGTTTTCGGCCATTAACCGGACGAACCGGCATCTTTGAAAAAATTGAATCTAATTGGAAAGAAAGCTCTTTTGCAATGGATATCTTTTTAACAATTAATGATGAACCGATGTGCCATGAAATGGCTTGTTGATTCAGCCTCCTCCCCCAGACAGGAATGCCCAACAAACTGGACTGGCGTGAAGCCTCTCCGTAATCCTCAAATGTTACAATCTCTCGGTAGATTCCCCCTAGAAAGACTCGCTTCAACCCTTTTTCAGCTCGATACTTTCGATAAAGAGGAATCCCCAAAATAGTCTTTGTTTTCGAAAGAGCAAAATTCATAGAGAGTTGTCGACCTCAAAAGATAGGGACAAGGCCTGGTCTCTATTCTTGTTGACAGCGTATGCAGTTTGTAATCCTGATGGCTTCCGGTCATTGACCAGAATTCTTTCGCCCTGAGGCATATCCGTTAGCAGATAATCAAAGCGAATATTGTTTTTGGCTAGGAACTTCTTCAGAGCGTCCTCGTATTCAGGCTTTCTGGCAGTCATCAGCACGATGACATCCGTAGCAGGAATGCTCTCAAAAAGTTCTTTGACTCCGGGAAGAAGCTGATCTCCCTCCTGCATCAGGTGCCCATTATGTTTGACAATCGTTCCATCGACATCGAACACCCAAGTCTTTGGCAACGGCGACAAAGTAAGTTTCATAGTTCTGCCTGTCCTCAAAGAAAATCTGCAGACTTCAGAATGCCGTTGTAGAAAGCGCCGCAAATGCTGTCATAGTCCTCCCATGCGTACGTGGTCAGGGATAGCCAGATAACGGCATGCAGTGCGCGAATTTTGGTCTTGGATACAGACTCGATCCGCTCAAAGAAGTAGTCTTCCATGTCAGACCAATTGTTCGGTTTGACAGCCAGTTCCACGCCTTTTTTGTTAATTTCCAAGGCAAACTTCTTGCGATTGAATTGGTCATAATTCCCGACTAGAGAGTAATAGACCTTAGCCCAGTCGTAATCAACGTCCCCGTACAGCTTCGTTTTGCCGAAATACCCGCGAGGATCGATGAAAAATACCTTACCGTGGAGACGGTCGTAAAGCATGTTGGAGAATGTTGGGTCACCATGAATAAGATGGAAGTCCTTGGGGTATCTTTCCCTCAGGATGTTGGCCAACGATTCACGGTCATAGAAAATGTTCTTGTAGTAACGACCATTGATACGGATATACTCGTCTCGGGCAAACGGAACCAAATCCTCAACCTTTTCTAGACGACTGAAAGTCTTGGAGACATAGTTTTCTTCAAGATCTGCAACGATAGCTGGCCTTGCGTTTTCCAATTGGTGAAGTTCACGCAACCCGACAATAATGGAATCAATCACTCGCTTTTTTTCAGAAACTGTCAGACAGTCATACTCCCAAATGTTTCGACCTTTGATGCGTTCCATGACAAGCGGTTCAAAGGAGTGAATTTTGGGTATCGCGGCAAAACCCAGGGCCTGGACATGCTTGTACCAGGCGATTTCATCCACAGCGATCTTCCGTCCTTGGTCGTCGACACCACGTTTGGAAACTGTTTCCTCGTTGAAAAGAACCTCATTAAACGGGCGGCAGACGGAAGGTTTGTTCAGTGCTTCAAATGCCTTTACTGTTCCTACTTCGGTAATGTGCTCAAGATAGAAAGGGTGAAACTCCTTCTTTGTCTCGGCAAGCCAGGGCACCAGCGCGCCATCACTCGGAATACCCTCAAGTTCGCGTTTATTCTTAAAGACAAAGAAGCCAGCTACACCCGACGCTGACGATGCTTCATGCTTGAATTGCCTGTTTCCGAACGACCATCTGCAAGGAAATGTCCCGGACAGTCCAACCAAATTGCTTTGCAAGGAGGTTTCTGTCATTACTTCAGGTATCGCCCAGTCGCGGTCAAACAGCAGATCGCACCAAAGGACGACAACCGGCGCATCGTCGTCGATTAGTGCACATGCCTTCCCGATGCCAGAAGCCGTACCCTTGCCGTCTGCTGAAATAACCTGAACTCTATATTGAGGCCCAAACGCTGCGAGATATCGCTTCAAAGCATCTTGCTTATAGTCGCAGATAACTGTGATGTCATGTTCCTTGAAGGCTTCAAATGTCCAGAATATCAGGGGGCGGTTGTTAACCGGAACCAGACATTTAGGACGGTTCCTAGTTAAGCCTTCAAGACGTGTCCCCTTTCCTCCTGCTTGGATAATGACATGCATAGCTAGGTTTTCCTTAGTATATTTTTTTTGCAATGAGATCTTGAACGTGGACGATTCCACGCAACTGTTGCGTTTCATCATCAACAACAGCCAACTGATTGATCTGGCTCTCCTGAATAAGGTGTAAAGCGGCGTGGGCAGGAGCCTTAGGAGATACCAACCTTGGGTTTGATTTCATGACATCAACAAGTCGCAGAGCTGCGAGATCAACGGACTTTCGCAGTAGTCGACACAGATCGCCTTCCGTGAACACGCCTTCAGGTTTTTGGTAGGCATCAACAGCAAATACAACACCGAGCCTGCCCTTTGACAAAACCTCAATGGCATCAAGCAGAGGAGTCTGTGGCTGTACAACAGGCAGAGACTTGCTACGCATAACATCCTGCACCTTAAGTAACAAGCGGCGCCCCAAAGCTCCGGCTGGATGTGAACGTGCAAAATCCTCCCGGCTGAAATGCTTTGCAACCATGCAAGCCCCTGCGATTGCGTCGCCTAACGCCATGGTGACGGTTGTCGAAGACGTAGGAGCCAGATTCAGTGGACAAGCTTCGCGCGTGATAGGCGTAACAAGACTGACGTCGGAGACCTTGGCAAGAGAGCTGTCAGCTCTTCCGGTCATGCAAATGATCTTGACACCCATTGCTTTCAGAGCAGGAAGAATAGTCAGTAGTTCATCGGACTCACCGGAAAAGGAAATGGCTACGAATACATCTTCCTTTTTGACCATTCCCAAGTCGCCATGAGCCGCCTCATCAGAATGAACAAAAAAGGCCGTGGTACCAGTTGAAGAGAAAGTGGCCGCCAATTTGCGACCGATGTGCCCTGATTTCCCTACACCCGAAAAGATAACGTTTCCTTTCGTATTGAGGATCAGCCGCACAGCGTCAATAAAAGGCTGGCCAAGTGTCTGATCAATGACGTCTATGGCGTCACGCTCAATGCTTAATACGTTACGCCCTTCCTGCAAAATGCTTAGATCCGAAATGGACTGGCAAGTTACTGTCAAGCTATCTGAACAAACGTTCACAAAACACCTCTAGGGATCGAATCAGGCTGAAAAATAAGACGCTTCCTCAGCACGAAGCCTTGGAGACATAAAATCACAAATGTGGCCCCGTTCGGTTTCTACCCTAAGGAACCATCTAGGCAATACCGGAGGAGCGGTTTGGAGAAGTTCTGCTAGCTGGACAGGAACCCGTTTGCTGCAGATCTCAGTCTTGAGAAAGAGCCAAGGCTCTTCGTGCGGAAGCCAAGACTCATCCGTGCGTTGAAGACGAACAGCCGGCCCAGGATGCCAGCTTGAATGGAGAAAAAATTGGGCTGGCCGATATGGATCAATCCAACGCCAGTGTGCGAGATTCCCCCCCCCATCGAGAATCACAGACTCCGAGACATACACAGAACCACCAGCAGACTGGCTAGCCTTGCCAGCTGCCACAATAAGTTTCTGCACTCCTTCAGCCCCGTTCACGCGAAGAGTGTAGGCGAACCAGTTTTCTGCCATATCAGGGAGGGGTTTGAAATGATCTCTAAAAAGTTGTTGGTGGAATTGTACACAAACGCCAAATGGGATGAGGATAAACAAAGCAAGCTTAGTTAGTTATCCCTGTGTTTTCAGGAGATAACACTCTTCTGAGCGTGATCCCTGGTAACCTGTTGGGCGAAAAGGGGACGCTCAACACAATGACGTGCCGAAATATCTGCCAATACCAATTATGATCACCCAGATAGCAAAGCTTTTGGATGAACCTAATGAAAACCCCGCTGATGCATCAATCACCAACGGGGTTCCCTTTTCTTGCTTAGGACTGCATGTCCCTTACGGCACCATCTCCTGCACCTCATCCTTCTTGATGGGCTTCACGAGGTCTTCTCGCTTCACGCCAAGGTACATGGCAATCGCAGCCGCCACGAACACCGACGAGTAGACGCCCAGAAGAATACCGATCGTCAGCGCCAGCGCAAAGTAATGCAACGCCGGACCACCGAAGAAGAACATCGCAAGCGTCATTGCGAGCGTCGAACCGTGTGTGATCACCGTACGCGAGATCGTGGCAGTAATAGCCGAGTTGATCACTTCAACCGTATCCGTGCGGCGCATCTTGCGGAAGTGCTCACGTACGCGGTCGAAAATAATCACCGATTCGTTCACGGAATAACCGAGCACTGCCAACACGGCAGCCAGCACAGGCAGCGAGAACTCCCAGTTCATCACGGCAAAGATGCCCACCACAATCACGATGTCGTGGAGGTTGGCAATGATGGCAGCGATAGCAAACTTCCATTCGAATCGCATCGAGAGATAGATGATGATGCCGGCCACAACGAGCAACAGAGCGGTCAGACCGTCGGTCGCCAGTTCTTCACCCACCTGTGGTCCCACGAACTCGTTGTTGAGCATCTTGACGCCGGGAGCCGTCTCCTGAAGCGCCTTCAGAAGTTCGCCTGCCATCTGACCGGATGTTTCGCCTTCCTTCATTGGAAGACGAATCATGATGTCGCGTGCTGTGCCGTAGTTCTGCACGGCAGCTTCAACGCCGAGTTTGCTTTGGATCTGCTCCCGGATCTGTTCCGTCTGAACAGCCTCCGGATACTGCACCACAACCTGCGTGCCGCCCGTAAATTCAATGGACAGCGCCAAGCCGTGATAGAAAATCCAGAACACGGCAATGATGAATGAAACCAAAGAGATCGCGTTCAGAATGTGCGAGTAGTGCATGAACGGGATCGTCTTGTGAATTCGGAAAAACTCCATGATTTTCCCCTCTTAATTCTTTACTTCGACTGCGTCTGCGCCGTATCCGGGCGCCAGATCTGACCGATATGCACGCGCGTCAACTTCTTCTGACGACCGTAGATGAAGTTCACCATGCTGCGCGAGACGATCACGGAGGTAAAGAGCGACGTCATGATGCCCAAGCAGTGCACCACGGCAAAGCCTCGCACCGGGCCGGAACCGAAAATCAGCAAGGCAATACCGGCGATCAGACTGGTGACGTTGGAGTCGACAATCGTCGCAAACGCCATACCGTAGCCTTCACTGATGGCCAACTGCGGCGTTCGCCCTATTCGAAGTTCTTCACGAATACGTTCGTTAATGAGCACGTTCGAGTCAACGGCCATACCCAGTGTCAGCGCGATAGCAGCGATACCGGGAAGTGTCAGCGTCGCCTGCAGCATGGAGAGCAACGCCACCAGGCACATCACGTTGCACATCAGACTGATGGCCGTCACGATGCCGAAGACCTGGTAGTAGAGGATCATGAAGACCGCCACGAAACCGAACCCGTAGAGTGTCGAACGGAAGCCGGCTTCAATGTTGTCGGCACCCAGAGACGGACCGATCAGACGTTCTTCCACGATTTCCATGGGAGCCGCCAGAGAGCCGGCACGCAGCAAGAGAGCGGTGTCGGTCGCTTCGATCGTGGTCATGCGACCTGAAATCTGCACACGACCGCCGGCAATTTCCTGACGGATGACAGGAGCCGTCACCACTTCACCCTTGCCCTTTTCAAACAGGATGATGGCCATGCGCTTGCCCACGTTGTCACGCGTCACATCGCGGAAGATGCGTGCGCCCTTGTTGTCAAGCGTCAGGTTCACCGTGGGTTCCTGCGTCTGGGAATCAAAGCCCGGCTGCGCGTCGTTCAGGTTCTCACCGGTGAGCACCACACGGCGCTTCACAAGAATCGGACGACCTTCACGGTCAAAATACTTTTCATCACCGAAGGGAACATTGCCCTGCGCCATCTGAGTGAGCGCTTCAGGCGAATCGTCAACCATACGCACTTCAAGCGTTGCCGTACGACCCAAAATGTCCTTGGCCTTGGCCGTATCCTGAACACCCGGCAGCTGCACCACGATACGGTCAGCACCCTGCTGAGCGATCACAGGTTCTGCCACACCCAATTCGTTAATACGATTGTGCAAGGTAGAAATGTTCTGCTTTAAGGCATATTCCTGAACGTTCTGAATCGCCTTTTGCGACAGTTCGGCAGAAAGGGTGAACTTGCCTGCGCGCGTACCTTCCGTCACCACCAAATCAGGCTGAGTAGAACGAAGAAGGTCATTGGCGCGGGCGCGTTCCTGCTCGTCGTTAAAGGCGATCACAACTGTATTGCCCTGACGCGAAATGCCTGCGTGACGGATACGCTTGTCGCGGAACTGCGTACGCAGATCGGCTGCCGTCGATTCGGCGCGCTTCTCAATGGCCGAGTGCATGTCGACCTGCAGCAGGAAGTGAACGCCGCCGCGAAGGTCAAGGCCGAGGTACATCGGCAGCGCATTGATCTTCAGGAGCCACTCGGGCGTATTGGGCACCAGGTTGGGAGCGACAATGTAGGAAGGATCCGTACGGTCGGGGTTAAGAGCGCGTTCGAGCACTTCACGAGCCTGCAGCTGCTTTTCGGCTTCCGTCGGATCAAAGCGCACGCGCACGGTGTTTTGCTGAGCACCCTGCTCATAGAAAACACCGTTGGGCTTCAGCTGTGCATCCGCAAGCGCTTTTTCCACGCGAGCAAGCACCGTCTCGTCGATCTTCACCGTCGACTTGCCGGAACTCACCTGCACTGCGGGCGATTCTCCGTAAAAATTCGGCAAGGTGTACAGCGCCGCAATGAGCAGAACCACTCCGATGACGATGTACTTCCAAAGAGCGTATCGATTCATAACAAAAACTCCGGGTCAGTCCGATGCCCGATTCCGCGCAAGACCGCACACACGGACTCGGACGCCTTTCGTTGCGAAAATGGAATTGGCGAAAAGAGAAATTCCCCTTCAGCCTACAAAACTCTTCCGCTGAGAGTTTTGTGTCCGCAAAAAAAACGGCCGTTTTGATCAAACAGTTCCATTTTTTGCGCAAGAACCGCAAAAGGCCTAAACCGATTGCGGTGCATCAACTAAACGGCAAAGCGGGCGTCAGCCATATCCTTCAAGTCGGATACAGCCCGCCCGCTGCATGAAAGCCGTCTTTACTTGTCGATCGACTTCAGCGTGCCGCGCGGCAGAACCGTCTGCACAGCGCCGCGCTGCATCGTGATCGTCACGGGATTGTCTTCCACGCGGCTGATTTCGATCACGACGTACTGCTCGCTCACTTCGGCGATACGGCCGGCCAAGCCGCCGATCGTCACGATTTCATCGCCCTTGGTGAGCGCTTCGCACATCTTCTGATGTTCCTTCTGGCGCTTTTGCTGCGGACGGATCAGGAAGAACCAGAACACAACAAAAATCAGAATGATCGGAATGATCTGCATCAGCAGACCGCCGGTACCACCGGCAGCGGCCGCACCTGCGGTCTGAGCCATTGCGTCAGAAATGAAAAACACTTCTTACCTCTTTAGATGTTTTCTCGTTAAAAAATCTTGTCGTGCAACGCCTTGCGGCGTGCATTGCAAAGCCTTCGGATTATACGGAAATTCCTTGCTGAGCCTGAAATTTCTGCATTAGAGTTTGCTACAGCACATCAGTCAAGGATAGATCACGTAACAAACGAGGGCTATCAAAGCCCTCTCATATTTGTTTACTGTTTAGCTATCTGTTCTGCAATTGACTTAACTGGGACAGCATCAGTAATGCTAATTTGTGTAGATTTGTCTTCTTTTTTTTCTGTCGCTGAAAAGATTGCCTTCATCAAAAAAGCAACAAGAACCGTAGGAATCACACCTAATAAGAATATCTCTACTGCATACAACCGCACCTGTGCGTCACTAAGAGCGACATTGCGTACTCCAACCGCTGGTCCTCCCAATACCATCATGAAGAACCCGCCGTAAAACAAAATTATCACGCAAACAAGAGCAAAGAAAATCGAAGGTCGACGACCTGAATTTTTTTGTATGCGTCTCAGGCGTTCCCGCTCTTGGTCTAGACTGACTTTTTCAAGCTCTAGCTTCACCTTCTCCCGTTGAAGCTTCAAACTTGATACCTCAAGAGCAATACTCGCTCTTTCATCATCTGAGTTTATTGTCTCAGCAAGTCCCTGAACTTCTGCCCCAAGATTAATCTTTTCTACACTCATAGAAAGTAACCTAAATCTTTAAGGCGATAAAAAAGTGCCTGAGAAGAAACGCCAAAAGCCTGTCGTAGAAAAACAGGATCCTTCACCTTCCTTACTTCAACCATCGCCTTAATGGCAATCGCCGGCATCAAAAGTTCTGCGGCAAACTGGTTAGCCTGCCTCTCATGTTCAGGATTAACGGCATACCAATTTACTTTTGAAGTATCCCGTAAAGAACTACCGTGACCTAAACAAAAGTGGCCTAATTCATGAGCTATCGTGAATCGCTTTCGCTCGTTACATTCGCTGCTATTCAGATAGATTACTTTGTGCTCCGCATCCAAGCAACCAGACTTGGTTCCCATGGAATCAGACGGGACAATCTTAAGACCCAACCTTCCCGCAATTTCCTCTGGAGAGATAGGGATCTTAAAGTCCCAATATTCCTCTAGGAGAGCGCGAGCTGTAGCGATACTCTGTGTCATCCCGAGGTTCCTTTTACAAATATTTTTGAGTGGTCGGTATTTTCACCGACAATACTAACAGTTGTCAACAAGTCACACTACAAAAAATGTTGCAACTTCTCCAATCATCCCTGTTGCATCAAGAAATTAGACCATCTTGCTCATCTTCCAAAATCAACTGATACTTACGGCACCAGCGCAGGCGCATCCAGCCCCGTCTTTTCATCCAATCCGAAGAGAATGTTCATCGCCTGCACCGACTGCCCTGCAGCCCCCTTGACGAGATTGTCTTCCACCGCCAGCACGATGATCAGGTCGCCATTGCCAGGACGATGAACAGCCAGACGCAGGAAGTTGGAGCCGCGCACGCTTCTCGTTTCAGGCGTTGATCCGGCAGGCATCACGTCGACGAAGTATTCATCCGCAAAGCGATCTTCATAGAGCTTCTGAAGATCAATCTGGGTCGTGGCATCCTTCAGACGAATGTAAATCGTCGAATGAATCCCTCGAATGGTCGGCAACAGATGCGGCACAAACGTCAATTTCAGATCGTCCGTACCGGCCAGGAGTTTGAGCTGCTGCTCGATTTCGGGGGTATGGCGGTGCCCTTTAAGACCATATGCATGGAAATTGTCCGACATTTCGGCCGTAATGATCGAAACGTCCGCCTTCTTGCCGGAGCCGGAAATACCCGACTTGCTGTCGGCAATAATGGTTTTTAGGTCAAACGTACCGGGATGCGTCTTTTCGTACTCCATCAAAGGCAGGAGTCCCAATTCGATGGAAGTCGGATAACAGCCTGCCATGCCGAGAATCCGAGCGTTCTTCATCTTCTCGCGCATGGTCTCGGGTTGCCCGTAGACAGACTCTTCCAGAAGATCGGGACAGGCATGATCGAGCTTGTACCAAGTCTTGAACGTGTCCGTATCACGCAAACGGAAATCGGCTGCCAAGTCAATGATCTTGACGCCGGCAGCCATCAATTCGCGCGCCATGCTCATGGCCACCCCGTGCGGCGTCGCAAAGAACACCACGTCACAAGCGGTAAGTTCGGCCTCTTCGGGCGTCGTAAACACCAGATCGTCCATGAAGCCTCTGAGCGAGGGGTACATGGCCGTCACCTTGGTACCCGCATCCTTGCGCGATGTGATGGCACAGACCTCAACGTTGGGGTGCCGGCTTAACAAACGCAGCAGCTCCACGCCGGTGTACCCCGTTCCACCCACAATACCCGCCTTGATTTTCTTTTCCTGCATGTCGAAAAACTCCCCGAAGAATCTTTTTGTCTGATGTCTTTGGCAGGAAAAATGCTCCGGCAGCAGGCATAAAAAAACCGCCGCCCGGGAAAGGGAGACGGTTTTTTCGCTTCTTGCCCCGGCTTTCTTCGCAAACCAAAGTTTGCAAAAGTATACCGAGGCAGAACGCTTGCGAATGAACGATTAGCGCTTGCTGAACTGCTTGGCGCGGCGAGCCTTGCGCAGACCAACCTTCTTACGTTCGACTTCGCGGGCGTCGCGGGTCACGAGGCCGGCAGCCGACAGAACGGGCTTGAGACCGGCATCGTAGTCGATCAGAGCGCGGGTGATGCCGTGGCGCACAGCACCGGCCTGGCCGGATTCGCCGCCGCCGGTCACGTTCACCATGATGTCGAACGTTTCGACATTTTCGGTGAGCTGCAGGGGCTGCATGACGATCATGCGGCCGGTTTCACGCTTGAAGAATTCGTTGAGATCGCGGCCGTTGATCACGATCTTGCCCGTGCCGCGCTTGATGAACACGCGAGCCACGGAGCTCTTGCGACGGCCGGTGCCGTAGTTGTAGTTACCGATCATCTTTATCCACCTTAAATGTCAAGAACCTTGGGCTGCTGTGCGGTGTGCGGGTGTTCGGCGCCGGCGTAGATCTTGAGCTTCTTGATCATGGCGTAGCCGAGACGGCCCTTCGGGAGCATGCCCTTGACCGCGATTTCGAGAGCACGGCCGGGGTGCTTGGCCTGCATTTCCTTGAAGGTGGTTTCGTAGATACCGCCCGGATAGCCGGTGTGACGGTAGTACGTCTTCTTGCCGGCCTTTTCAGCAGACAGCTTGAGCTTGTCAGCGTTGATCACGACGATGTAGTCGCCCGTATCGACATGCGGCGTGTATTCGGGCTTGTGCTTGCCGCGCAAGCGGAGTGCGATTTCGGCAGCAAGGCGGCCAAGCACCTTGTCGCTGCCATCGACCACGTACCAGTCGCGCTGTACTTCGAGCGGCTTGGCAGAGAAGGTCTTCATTGTTGTCACCTGATTCACAAAAGGACGCAGCAGATGAATTTCAAACCGCCTCGCACAGGGTGGCGCCTGTACTTTGCACAGGTTGGAGCTGTTAAACGGCCTGCTCGCGTCAATAAACAAAAACGAGGCAAAAACCACCGAAGCGCACCGCGTTCTAACTTCGCCGTGCACCTTATTCAGTGCCTTTTACCGGGAATTTCTTGTTGATTTTCTTTTTGCCGCTTGTCGCCATCAGTCCAGTGGAAAACGGGGAAACTGAAAGCACGGTGAAAATCAGACGCGCAATAATACACGATCACGACGAGAAATGCCAACGCCAAAGCATCGGCAACCGCCTTGTTTTTACTGCGCTTTTTGAGGTGCAGGCAGGAGCGCCTTCATGAGATCGGCCTCCTCGCCTGCCGAGACTCATTCTTCGATCGGTTTGATGTGCGTCGCCTGCTTGCCCTTGGGACCTTCGACGACCTCAAACGTCACCCGCTGCCCTTCCTTGAGGCTCTTGAACCCCTTCATTTCAATGGCGGAAAAATGCGCGAAAAGCTCTTCACCGCCTTCGTCGGGCGTAATAAACCCAAAGCCCTTGACGTCGTTAAACCACTTGACAACTCCCTGTGCCATATTTTTCCTCTTTGTTTATTTCACTTTGTCCGAGTCTTCGCGTCGGCTCTCGGCCTTGAGCAGGTTGCAGCAACACAAAGTCCTCTTTTCAACAATCAACATTACGCCAACTTGCCGCTTTCAAGCTCATGACGCACTGCACTTTTTGCATCGTGTACTGTCTCGGACACACAATCGTCGAAACGACTCTTCGCAAGAGCGAAAATATACGATATATTACCTAGGATGTTTCTCCTTCTTTTCGTTTTGCATCATGTCGCGTTTTCTTCTCGGTCTGACGTTCTCGCTCATCAGTTGTGCGCTTGCGGCACAGTCGCTCGATGAAACACTGACCGTCAAAATCGGCGACAAAATCGTCGAACTTGAAGTTGCACGCACCTCGGTCGAGCACCGAACGGGGCTCATGAACCGCACCTATATGCCGGCCGATCACGGCATGCTCTTTGTTTTTACCGCTCCGCGCCCCATCGCCATGTGGATGAAAAACACGCTCATCGACCTCGATGCAGCCTTTATCGATGCGTGCGGTCGCATCACTCAAATCGTCTCGATGCAAAAGGGTTCGCTTGAACTGCACCACTCACGCGTGGCCGCCTCCCGCGTCATCGAGATGCACGCTGGCTGGTTTGCCCGCAACAACGTCAGAGCGGGAACCGTCATTCCGGCGCTTGCCGACGCTCGCTATTGCAAGCGCACGGAGTCGGCGGCGGAATAATTACCGGTCCGCATTCACCAGCAAATCTTCTTCGGCAACAAAAGAAGCAGTACGAACCGAATCGAACTGCTTCTTTCTTTTCCTATCAACCAAAAGCGACGCGCACATCAAATCGTTTGAAATGCACGCGCCGGTTTCAAGTTTTTTTAAGCGCCGCAGCCGCAAGCTCCGCAGCAGCAACCGCCTTCTTCACCGCGGCAGTCGCAGTCGCACGGTTCACCGTTAAAGCGACGCTGCACGAAGTCCCAATTGACGAGCTTGTCAAAGAAGGCCTGGATGTAGGCCGCACGAGCGTTGCGGTAATCGATGTAGTAGGCGTGTTCCCAAACGTCAATGACCATCAGGGGCTTGAGATGTTCCGTCAGAGGCGTGCCGGCGTTGGAGGTCGAATAGATTTCAAGCTGGCCGTCCAAGCGCTTGACGAGCCACGTCCAGCCGGAGCCGAAGTTATTGGCCGCCTTGGCCGAGAAGTCTGCAACGAAGCCTTCGTAAGACCCCCACTGCTTGACGATGGCGTCCATCAATGCGCCGGTCGGTTCGCCGCCGCCGTTGGGGCTCAGGCACTTCCAATAGAAGGCGTGGTTGTAGCTCTGCGCAGCGTTATTGAAGATCGGGCCCTGGCTTGTCTTGATGATTTCACGCAGGGATTCGGCTTCGTACATCGTGCCTTTGATGAGGTTGTTGAGATTGGTGATGTAGGTCTGATGATGCTTGCCGTAGTGGTATTCCAGCGTTTCCTTGCTGATGGCCGGTGCAAGGGCGTCCATTTCATAATCAAGCTTGGGCAAAACGAACTGGCTCATTGGACTTCTCCTCGAGAATCGGTTATCGATCGGATTTCTCTGCTTGCAGGACGCGTGAGCTCCAAGATTGCCTTCTTGTGGGAAGCAGGCCGAATCGGACACGATCCATTGCTGTCTCACGAAACGTCCTTTGTCACCCTTAGATAATAGACCGAAATCATCGGGAATCCGTGAGACAAAACCCGGCAAACGCAAATTCCTTTCTTTTTAAAGGAAATTTTCTTTAGCTTCGCGGTTTGCGCTCGATGACCCGGGCTCGCGCAGAGCCCTTCTCAAACAGGATGGATACCGTTTCGCCTTCGGCGAGCTGTTCCGCGTCGCGCACCGGACGACCCTGACTGTCGGTTGTAAGAGAAAAGCCGCGGGCCAACGTCTTGGTGATATCCAAAGCCGACAGAGACGCGGAAAGCCGCTCAAGTTCCGCTCGTTTGGCCTCAATGCGAAGAGACACCGCCTGCCGAAGGCTTTTTTCGAGATGCGCCGTTTCGGCTCGCGTTTTATCAAAGGCCGGGCGAACACGCAAAAGATTCATTTGCGCAAGCGCCGTCTTGGATGCAGCAGCCTGCAGACACACACGCCGTTCGGCCGCAAGCGTCATCGCGTTTCGATCAAGTCGCTCGGTCAGCGCGTCAAGATACCGTTCGTAGATCTGTCGCAATTCCCGCTGAGCAGGCACCCTGGCCCGCAGCCTCAGCACAACGTTTTGCATGGCCGACTGCAAACGAACGGCTTGAGTCAACTGCGATCGACTCAGGCGCAAGTTCGCCTGCATCACTGTCGCCAGACGCGTTTCGAGTGTCGAAAGCCACTGAGGCGCCGCCGACCAGTGCTGCAACACAAGAGAACAGGCGGCGGTCGGCGTCGGCGCTCTCACGTCGGCCGCCATATCGGCAATCGTAAAATCGGTTTCGTGCCCGATGCCCGTCACAACCGGCATCGGCATTGCCCGCAGTTCTCGGGCCAGCGCTTCGGAGTTAAAGCTCCAGAGGTCCGCCAAAGAGCCGCCCCCGCGTACAAGAAGCAAAACGTCAACTTCGTTTCTTTCGCGAGCTTTTTTGAGCGCAGCAAGGATTTCGCCTTCCGAAGCTTCACCTTGAACGCCTGCGTGATAAACCACGAAGGTCACCCACGGAGCCAAGCTCGCACGCGTCTTCATAACATCCTGAAGCGCGGCCGTTTCGGTGCTTGTGATCACCCCCACGGATTGCGGATAGCGCGGCAGTTCCTTTTTAAGCGTTGCGTCAAAAAGGCCTTCGGCCAGAAGCTTTCGCTTGAGAGCCTCGAATTTGGCAAACAGAGCGCCGTCGCCGGCGGCCTGTACGGCAACGACGTTGAATTGCAACTGTCCTCGCACCTCAAAGACGTCGAGCGTACCAGTAAGCACCACAGCTTCGCCCTGCTCGGGCAATCGTTTCAGTCGATAGGCGTTGCGACGCCAGACCACGCAGTGCAAAATCGCGTCGTCTTCGTTGTCCTTGAGATCGAGATAGACGTGTCCGGACGGATAGGGCTTGATCGAATGGATTTCGCCTTCGATACGAATCAACCCCAGACGATTGAGCCCGCCCTTGATGCGGCGCAGAATGCAAGAGACGCCGACGGCCGGCGGCAATGCGAAAGCACCGTCCTCGTCTTGGGTCATTGCGCTCTGAGAATCTGCGGCACCCCCACAGCCACCGTCCAGGGCTCAACTTCAAAAGAAGTGATCAACCCGGCGTGATAGTAGGGATCGTCTTTGGCAAACGCGCGCAACTCATCGGCCGAATTCGCACGGCACACGATCAGGGCCGAGAGACTCTCGGGCAAAACGCCTGCCGCCAGAACAAGGCCGTCGTCTACAGCCTTTTGCAGGCGCGCGAGATGCTCGGCACGAAAAGCATCGCGCCGAGCCATATAGTCATCAACGTAACGGTACGTCAGAACAAAGTGCTGCATGACCGTCGGCAGAAAGAATTAACGGCGACGCGTCTGGCTGCCGGCAGCCGGAGCCGCAGAGGGACGACCTTCGATGTGGCGGAAGGTGATGCGGCCCTTGGTGAGGTCATAAGGAGAGAGCTCGAGCGAAACCTTGTCGCCGGCGAGAATTCGGATGTGGTGCTTGCGCATCTTGCCGTTGGTGTAGGCGATGAGCTCGTGACCGTTTTCAAGCTTGACGCGATAACGGGCGTCGGGGAGCACTTCGAGCACCTGGCCCGACATTTCAATTAGATCTTCTTTTGCCATAAATCCTGTAGCGCGCGGCGAAACGCTAAAAAATGAGGTGCCGCACTGCGGTTTGGTTGTTGTTTGAGGGCGGTTGCAATGTTGACGCCGAAAATTCTCTCCGGCCTTTTTGGGCAACCACGCAGCGAAGGCGCCATTTTAGTCGGCGAACCGCTGTTTTTCCAAGATTTTTTGCGGGAATTTTTATGCGCCGTCGCCAGCAAACAATCCTTCTGAGAATTTTTTTCATCACCCAACATACACTTTCTTGGTTTTCAGCTTCAGACAACCTCAATCGGCGAAAATTGCCGTATAAGGCCGTCTGCCGCGGATTTTGTCCAATTTTGTGCATGCGGTCGTTAAAATTCGGGCGTATCAATCGGGTTTGTACCGATTTTTCACCCTATCCCTTTTGCCGGGGATTCAAATTAAATTAGAAGGTTGAGTCGGTTTGACTCGCCTTTCCCGCAGACTCAGTTGGAATCGCAATGTCTCATCACGTTCTCGTCGCTTACTACAGTCACGCCGGTCATACGGCCCGCATCGCACGCACCATCATGGAAACGATCGTTGCCGAGGGGCATGCGTGCGACATGGTGGACATGATGGAGGGCGTCCGCGAGGGTGTGGATTGGGCGAAATACGACATCGTGATCGTGGGCTCTCCCATCGTGTACGGCGTCTACAACAAGATCGTCTGGGAATTCTGCTCGATGTACAAAAACGAAATCGAGTCGCGTCCCAACAGCTTCTTCAACGTGACGGTCGTTGCCCGTTCGCCTGAAAAGGCAACGCCCGAAGGCAACCGTTACCTTCAGAAGTTCGTCAAGCGCAGCGCCTGGAAGCCCCGCGACCTGAAGTGCTTTGCCGGCAAGGTGGACTACCCGAACTGGAACTTCTTCGAGCGCATGATGATCCGCATCATCATGAAGATCACCGACGGTCCCACGGATTCGAGCGTCGCAATCGACTACACCGACTACAACGATGTCAGAGCCTACGCGCGCCACTGCCTGCAGCTTGACAAACTGCAGGCTCGCCGTTCGCCCCGACGCTGACTGTTTGACGCTGCGCTTTGATTGCAACAGTCGGAGTGCCGCCAACTAATTGACACAGAAAATTTAGGCGTTGCCGTTGCAGCGTCATGCCGCGACGCAACGTGAAAACGAAGGATCACTCATCCATGTCCGAGACTTCTCTTCCCTGGCTCAAGCACTATCCCGAAGGCTTTCCGGCCGAAATCAATCCCGATCGTTTCGCCTCCATTCCGGCACTTTTCGACACGGTTGCCGAAACCTACGGCGATCACCCCGCCTTCATCTGCATGGACAAAGTGCTCACATACCGGGAAATCTGCGAACTCTCGAAGGACTTTGCGGGCTACCTGCAGTCGCTTCCCGGCATGAAACCGGGCGATCGCGTCGCCATCATGATGCCCAACCTGCAGCAGTACATCATCACGCTGTTGGGCATCCTGCGCGCGGGCATGATTGCCGTCAACGTCAATCCGCTCTACACCTCGCACGAACTCGGGCACCAACTTGCCGACAGCGGCGCCAAGGCCATCGTCATCATCGAAAACTTCGCCAAGACGCTGCAAAACACGCTCTCGGAAACGCCCGTCAAACACATCGTGACCACCAAGGTTGGCGACATGTTGCCCTGGCTCAAGCGCACCGCCGCCGATTTTGTCGTGCGTTACGTCAAGAAGATGGTGCCGGAATTCAACCTTCCCGGTCACGTCAATTTCCGCAAGGCGCTTTCGATCGGTCATTCCAAGGGCTTTAAGCCGTTCGAACTCAAAAACACCGATGTTGCGCTGTTGCAATACACCGGCGGCACCACAGGCGTGGCCAAAGGCGCCATGCTCACGCACCGCAACGTGCTTGCCAACGTCGAGCAGACCGGCACCTGGATCAGTCAGACCTTTGAAATGGGCAAAGAAGTGGCCATGACCGCTTTGCCGCTCTATCACATCTTCAGTTTCACCGCGACGCTGTGCTTCTCGAAGTTTGCCGCCACCCAGGTGATGGTGCCCAATCCGCGCGACATTCCGGGCCTGGTGGAACTCATCAAGAAGTGGGACTTCTCGATCATCCCCGGCGTCAACACGCTCTTTAATGCGCTTGTCAACAACAAGGAATTCAAGAACCACAAGTTCACGCGCCTCAAAATGACCGTGGGCGGCGGCGCTCAAGTGCAACGTACGGTTGCCGAGAAGTGGTACAACGCCACCGGCTGCCACATCCTTGAAGCCTACGGTCTCACGGAAACCAGTCCCGGCGTGTGCGGCAACCTGCCCGACGCTCCCTGGGACGGCTCGGTGGGCTACCCCCTGCCCTCCACGCTCGTTTCCATTCGCGGCGAACAGTTCGTTGATCTCGGCGTGTGTTCTGATCCGGAAAAGGTCGCCGAACACACGGGCGAAATCTGCGTCAAGGGCCCGCAGGTGATGGCAGGCTACTGGGAAAAGCCCGAAGAGACCGCCAACGTCCTCATCGACGGCTGGCTCAGAACCGGCGACGTGGGCTTTATGGATGAACGCGGCACGATCACGATCACGGACCGCAAGAAGGATCTGATCATTGTGAACGGCCTTAACGTTTATCCCAATGAAATCGAAAGCGTGATCGCCTCCATGCCCGGCGTGCTCGAATGCGGCGTCGTAGGCGTCAACAATCCGCGCGTGGGCGAAATGGTCAAGGCCGTGATCGTCAAGAAGGATCCGGCGCTCACCCGCGACGACGTCGTCAAATACTGCCGCGCGCGCCTCACCGGCTACAAGTGCCCGCGCACGATTGTCTTCGTGAAGGCTCTTCCGAAGACTGCCGTCGGAAAAATTCTTCGCCGCAACCTGCGCGACATGAAAGAAACGGATTAGTATTGCGAAATTTCTCGGTTCGCAGGACTGATACCAAATGATTCTGACAATTGCCCTGCTGCTGTCTTTTCAGCTGGCAGGGCTTTTACTTGTGACGCTCTTCGGACTGCCCGTTCCCGGGCCCGTGATGGGCATGGTGCTTTTTCTTTTCGCCTTGATGACCGTCAACGGCCTTCTGGAAAAAACGCTGCCCGTCGTCAATGTTTTGCTTGCTCACTTTGCCCTCCTCTTTGTGCCCGCCGGCGTCGGCATCATCGAGCACTTTGACCGCCTTCAGGCCGAATGGCTGCCGATTGCGGCTTCCATCATCGGTTCGTCCATCCTCGCCATGGCCACGACCGTCCTGGTAACGCGATGGGTGGCTCGACTTCTGCAAGGCTCGAGCAAAAAGGAGAAGCGTCGTGCTTGATTCGATTCTTTCTCAATTGACTCTCACAGCCGAGAAGCTTCTTGCCGATCCCGCACTGTGGCTTTGCGCGACGCTTCTGGCTTACGCCTTGGGCATGTGGGTCTACAAGAAAAGCGGCTACAAAACCATCTGCACGCCGCTTCTCGTTGCCATCGTTCTTCTTGTTGTGACGCTAGAAGTCACCGGTACCGACTACAAGACCTATCTCAACGGCGGCCAGCACATCAACTTTCTGCTGGGGCCGGCCACCGTTGCCTTGGCTGTTCCGCTCTATGAGCAACGTCTGCGTTTGGCCAAAATGTGGGTGGTGCTCACCTGCGGTCTTATTGCAGGCGGTACGGTCGCCATCGTTTCCGCCGTTTTGATTGCCGGTGTCCTCGGCGCCTCTCCCGAGACGATGATTTCCCTTGCTCCCAAGAGCGTCACCGTCCCGATTGCCATGGCAGTGAGCGAACACTTGGGCGGTATTCCGGCTCTGACAGCAGCCCTGGTGGTGATCACGGGGGTTGTGGGTTCGTTGATGGCGCGAGGCTTGTTGGGACTTTTGAGGGAAAAGGACGATGCCGTGCGCGGCTTTTCTATCGGCTTAGCCGCTCATGGCGTCGGCACCGCCACAGCTTTTCAGATGAATCGCGACACAGGCGCATTCTCCGGTCTGGCAATGGGGCTGACAGGTCTTTTCACTGCGTTTGCCGCTCCGTTCCTGCTGCCCTATCTGCTGAGCTTGTTCGAATAAGTCTCAGCGTTGTAAGACTCATTGCCAGGCAACAAACCGACGCTGCGCGGCATCGAACACCAACGCCATGCGATTCAGTTCTTTAGCACTTGCGCTCTCGCTGTAACGTCGAGAGCGCACTTGCTCAACCGCTTGCTCGAGCAACGCACCGACTTCTTCCTCATCTTTCGCAAACTTAAATTCGAAAATCCAACGTCTGTTACCATTTTCGACCTCCAGATTGCTGCGCCCGAGAGCCGTGTGCTTATCTACCACAACCTCAATCCCGGCACCGATCAAGAGAACCTGTAGCAGAGCTCTGCATTGCATCTCTCTCGGTCACCGGATACGCCTGGCAGTCAATCTCGTTGAAAATCCAATTGAACAACAAAAGACCTCCCGTCCCCGCAACAGATGGAAGCTCTGCCGCAGTGACCGGAGGTCCTAGGATTGAGCTGATACGCTTTATCGCGACTCAGACATCAATCAATAATTTTCAGCGCGGATCTGCTGGAAGCTCTGCGGGTGTGCGCAAACCGGGCAAATTTCAGGCGCCTTCTTGCCGATCACAAGGTGACCGCATTCGCGGCACTGCCACATCACTTCTTCGCTCTTTTCGAAGACCTGCTTCATTTCAACGTTGTTGAGCAGCTTCAGAAAGCGTTCTTCGTGAGCCTTTTCGATGGCGCCCACAGCACGGAACTGCGCAGCGAGTTCTGCAAAGCCTTCGGCCTCGGCCGTCTTTGCAAAACCTTCGTACATGTCCGTCCATTCGTAGTTTTCACCGCTGGCGGCAGCCTTCAGGTTTTCGGCCGTGTTGCCGATGCCCTGCAGGTGCTTGAACCAGATCTTGGCATGCTGGCGTTCGTTGGCAGCCGTTTCGTCAAAAAGCTCGGCGATCTGCTGGTAGCCTTCCTTGCGGGCAACGCCGGCAAAATAGTCGTACTTGTTGCGAGCCTGAGACTCACCGGCAAACGCAGCCCAGAGGTTCTTTTCGGTCTGGGTGCCTGCAAACTTATTGGTCATCGGAATATCTCCTTGTTGTGTATTCGGGGTTTTATCTGACTCCACTGTAGCGAAAAATCGCTGCAGCCGCGTCCGTTAAGAGAAGAATTTCTTCATCTTGTCCAAAAAGCTCGTGCTCTGGGGCGAATGCTTCGTGCCTCCTTCCTTGATCGATTCGTCAAACTCCTTGAGCATCTTCTTTTGCTTGCTCGTGAGATTGACCGGCGTCTCAACAAAAGCGTGCACGTACAGGTCCCCATTGCCGCCGCCGTGCAAATGCGGCACGCCCTTGCCGCGCAGGCGGAAGATCTTACCCGTTTGCGTGCCTTCCGGAATCGTGATGCGCGCTTCGGTACCCATCGTCGGCACACTCACTTCGCCGCCCAATGCAGCGGTGGCAAAACTCAGCGGCAAATCGGCGTGCAGATCGTCGCCGTCGCGCTGGAAGATTTCGTGCTGCTTGATGAACACCTGCACAAAGAGGTCTCCGCAAGGACCGCCGTTGGGGCCGGGCTCGCCCTTACCCTGGATGCGAATGCGCTGACCGTCATTGATGCCCGCCGGAATATTGATTTCCAGCGTCTTGGTCTTACGGTTGCGGCCGCGTCCCTGGCAGTCCGGACACGGATCGGAAATGATTTCACCCGTTCCGTGGCAGTACGGGCAGGTCTGCTGCACCTGCAGGAATCCGCGGTTGATGTTGATCATGCCGCTGCCGCCGCAATGCGGACAGGTCTTCTTCGACGTACCCGACTTGCAGCCGGAGCCGTGACAGGTTTCACACTCTTCCCAAACCGGCACGCGGATGTCGGTCTTTGCACCCGCCACCGCCTGCTCAAGCGTGATTTCGAGCGAATAGCTCACGTCGGCACCGCGAAACACCTTAGGTCCGCCGCGACGACCGCCGCCGGCACCGCCCCCGAAGATTTCCGAGAAGATGTCACTGAAGTCGCCGAAACCACCCTGGCCCTGGCCGAAGCCGCCGAAACCGCCGAATCCGCCCGCACCGGCTGCGCTCGGATCGACGCCGGCCTTGCCGTAGCGGTCGTAGGCCGCGCGTTTCTGGGGATCGCTCAGAATCGAGTAGGCCTCGCCCACCTGCTTGAACTTTTCCTCAGCCGCTTTGTCGCCGTTGTTGCGATCGGGATGGTACTTCATCGCCAGGCGTCGATACGCCTTTTTGATCTCGTCGTCGCTTGCGTCGCGCGAGACTCCCAGTACCTCGTAATAATCCTGGTCAGCCATAGTGTGTCAATCGTTACGAAAAAACATGGCAAGGGCCGAATCGCCAAATCGGCGGCCCGGCCCCGTGTCTTATACGGCCGACTCGGCGTCCTTTTCGCTCGGACGCCGCGCCGGGCTCGGGTTTTGCTTTGAAGCCAAATTAGTGCTTGACTTCGGTGTAGTCGGCATCGACCACGTCGTCGTTGCCCTTGTTGGCCTGCTGCTGACCGGCACCGCCCGCCTGCTGCTGGGCGCCTGCCTGAGCCTGCTGAGCCTGAGCAGCCTGCTGGTTGAGCTTTTCACCGATCTTCTGGGCGGCAGCCATCAGCGCTTCAACGCTCTTTTCGATTGCAGCCTTGTCTTCGCCCTTGATGCGTTCTTCCACATCCTTGATGGCGTTTTCGCAAGCGGCGCGATCGGCGCTTTCAACCTTGTCGCCGAGATCCTTCAGGGTCTTCTGAACCTGAGCGATCGAAGCGTCGGCCATGTTACGGGCCTGAGCCAGTTCGAAGCGGCGGTGATCCTCTTCCTTGTTGGCTTCGGCAGCGGCAACCATGCTCTTGATCTCTTCTTCGGACAAACCGGAGCTTGCCTTGATCGTGATCTTGTTTTCCTTGCCGGTGGCCTTGTCCTTTGCGGTCACGTGCAGAATGCCGTTGGCGTCGATGTCAAACGTCACTTCAATCTGCGGCAGGCCGCGCGGAGACGGCGGAATGCCCTCGAGATTGAACTCGCCGAGCAGCTTGTTGGAAGCCGCCATCTCGTGTTCACCCTGATAGACCTTGATGGTCACGGCAGGCTGGTTGTCTTCAGCCGTCGAGAACACCTGCGAGTGCTTGGTCGGAATCGTGGTGTTGCGCTTGATCATCGCAGTCATCACGCCGCCCAGGGTTTCAATGCCCAGCGTCAGCGGGGTGACGTCGAGAAGCAGCACGTCCTTGCGGCCGCCCGAGAGCACCTGACCCTGAATAGCGGCACCGATAGCCACGGCTTCGTCCGGGTTGACGTCCTTGCGGGGCTCCTTGCCGAAGAATTCGCGCACCACTTCCTGAACACGCGGCATACGGCTCTGGCCGCCCACCAGGATCACGTCGGTGATTTCGGAAGTCGACAGACCGGCGTCCTTCAAAGCCTTGCGGCAGGGCTCGATCGTGCGCTGCACGAGGTCTTCGACCATGCTTTCGAACTTAGCGCGCGTGATCGTGATGTTCATGTGCTTCGGACCGGTCTGGTCAGCCGAAATGTAGGGCAGGTTCACTTCGGTTTCCTGACGGCTCGACAGCTCAATCTTGGCCTTTTCAGCGGCGTCCTTCAGGCGCTGCAGGGCAAGCACGTCGCCGCCGAGGTCAATGCCGTTGTCCTTCTTGAATTCGGCAATCAGGTATTCGACCAAGCGACGGTCGAAGTCTTCGCCGCCGAGGAACGTGTCACCGTTGGTGGAGAGCACTTCAAACTGCTTGTCGCCGTCGATGTTGGCGATGTCGATCACGGAGATATCGAACGTGCCGCCGCCCAAGTCGTAGACGCAGATCTTGCGGTCTTCGTTGCCCATCTTGTCAAGACCGAAAGCCAGAGCTGCGGCCGTCGGTTCGTTGATGATGCGCTTGACTTCGAGACCGGCGATGCGGCCGGCATCCTTCGTGGCCTGACGCTGGCTGTCGTTGAAGTAAGCCGGAACCGTGATCACGGCTTCGGTCACGGGTTCGCCGAGGTAATCTTCGGCGGTCTTCTTCATCTTGCGGAGCACTTCGGCGGAAACCTGCTGCGGAGCAAGCTTCTTGTCGCCCATCACCTGCACCCATGCGTCGCCGTTGTCGGCGCGAACAATCTTAAACGGAGCGCGCTGCACGTCCTTCTGCACTTCGGCGTCTTCGTAGCGACGGCCGATCAAGCGCTTGACGGCAAACAGCGTGTTCTTCGGGTTGGTCACGGCCTGACGCTTGGCGGTTGCGCCGACAAGAATCTCGCCGTTTTCCATGTAGGCAACGATGGAAGGCGTCGTACGAGCGCCTTCGGAATTTTCGATCACACGAACCTTGTCGCCTTCCATGATGGCCACAGCCGAGTTGGTGGTGCCAAGGTCAATACCGATGATCTTAGACATTGTTCTTTTTCCTCTTGATTCTCTGTTGGGCCGTACCTTTTCCGCATCCATCGACGGGAGAAGGTTTTCGACCGTGATCTGAAACTCTTACGCGTACCGCAGGAAGCTCTTTTTCAGCGCCGCCTGCCGCGCCATACCCCCTATATGGGGACGCCCCGAGAAAATTCAACGGGGCGTCTGAAAAATTTTGTGTCGATGAAGTTTCTAGCCTTGAACCACGCTCACCATAGCCGGACGGAGCACGCGTTCGTGAATCTTCCAGCCGTGCTGAAAGACCTGAGCAACGTCGCCCGCGCTCTTGCCTTCGACGGCAGGCACCATGGCAATGGCCTGCTGCGTGTTGGGATCAAACTTGGCGTCCTTCGGATCGATGACGGTCATGCCGCTCATTTCAAGCGCATGCACGAGCTGACGGTGCGTTGCGAGAATGCCTTCCCGCATCGGACCTTCGATTTCGGCGGTCATTTCGATCGCCTTTTCAAGCGAATCCATCACCGGAAGCAGGTTCTTGGCAAACTTCTCGATGCTGAACTTCTGCGCCTTGGAAACGTCTTCGGCGGCACGGCGACGCACGTTTTCCATTTCGGCAACCGCACGCACGTAAAGATCAAAATTCTCAGCCGCTTTGGCCGTCGCCGCGGCAAGCTGGTCTTCGAGCGAGGCTTCTGCGCCTTCGGGTTCGATGCCGAGTTCCGGAGGCAGTTCAGAACCCTGCGCCTGCTCCGCAGCTTCGGCTGCTTTCTTCAATTCGTCGGCAGGATTAACCTGTTCCTGCTTGGTGTCTTCTTGAGCCATAAAGATGTTCTTGCAAAAGGGATGCTTGAAAGATGGCTCTTATATGGGGATTGGGTTTGCTCTTTTCAAGCCGTCGCAGGCAAAAAGTTCAGCTGAAGCGGATTTTCAGGCCTTCGACAGAGCCTTGCGAACGATCTCGGCGTAAAGGGCCACCGCATCGTTCTGCGCGTTCAGGCAAGGGATATAGTGAAACCCGCTGCCGCCCGCCTGCTCATAAAAAGAGCGCAGTTCCGTGGCGATTTCTTCAAGCGTCTCCAGGCAATCCGCGGCAAATCCCGGGCAAATCACATCAAGGCGCTTCAAGCCCTGTCGGCCTAGTTCGGGGGCCGTATCAACGGCAAAAGGCTCCAACCACTTCGCTTTCCCAAATTTGCTCTGGAATACCTGGACAACCTGATCTTTCTTCAAACCCAACGCAAGGCGCAGCTTTTCCGCCGTCTGCTTGCACTGTGCTTCGTACGGATCGCCGCGTTCGCTCGAAACCGCCGGAATACTGTGAAAGCTCATCATGAGCTTGCCCTCGTCTCCGAGATCACCCACTTTTTCCCAATGCGCGCGCACGCGAGCGGCAAGCGCCTCAATGTAGGCGTCTTCTTCGAAGTAATGAGAAATCGTAACAATGCAAGGCAAATCGCGAACCTTCTTTTGCACGCGTCGCACCGCATCGAACACTGCCTCCGTCGTCTGTGTGGCGTACTGCGCATATAGCGGCAGAACAACGATGCGCTCGGGTTTTTGTTCAGCAATCCGACGGAGTTCTTCATCGATTCGCTGTACGCCGTAACACATCGCCCAGGACACGATGAATTCGTCGCCCAGCTCCTTCTGCAGACCTTGCGCCGTATCGGAGGTCACCGCCACCAAAGGAGACCCTTTTTGCGTCCACACCGTCTTGTAGCGATCGGCAGAAGCCTGCGCGCGACGGGGAATAATGATGCCGCGCAGAATCGGCTGCCAAATGAGCGGATTCATTTCCACCACACGCCGATCACCGAGAAATTCCGCAAGATACTTCGCCACTGCTTCTTTGGTCGGAGCAGCAGGCGAACCGGTATTGCAGATGAGAACGGCGGTCTTGGGTGTGTTGTTTTGCGCGATCATCGGATACAAAAAAGGCGGATAGATCAAGTTCGAGCAATTGTGCACGAACTGTCTTAACCGCCGCTTTTCTTGAGAATGCGTCCGAATCACTGCATCTGCAGGTGTTCGTGGACCGTATGCATCTTGAGTCGTCTCCAAGCTACGATCAAGGCGCCTGCAATCAGACTCATCCAGAACTTCCCGAGCACCTGTCCGGCCAAAAACTCAATGGAGCCGAAAGCCAGAGACAGGAAAATCGCGGAGTCAACCACGGAACCGGCCAGCCCCGACGCAATCACGGCCATGGCCGGGTAGCGCTTCTTCATGGGAGCATAAACGGCAAAGTCAGCGAGCTCCGCAAACAAGAAAGCACAGACCGAAGCAATGACCAGAGCGGGTTCCGAAATCAAGCCCGAGAGCGCGGCGCCGGCAAAAATCGAAATCAGCGCCCAGCGCCAGCCCAGGCAATGATGCACAACGTCACGCAGCACCAGACTGAACCCGGCAAGCAGCACGCCGGAAGGCGCCCATAAACCGGGCCAAACGGGAATCAAACAAGGACCGTCAGCCGGGCAAACGAGGCCGACGTTCATGATCACCCAGTTCGTCAAGGGGATCATTAGAACAAACAAAACGAGCGAGAGCCAACCGCTCAACGGGCGCTTGATGTCGCCCAGCTCACCGATATGGGACATATGGTTTCCTTGTGACCGCCACCGGCAGAACAATCCGGCGCAGAAGTTTTTTTTGAAAGTGGTGCGAGATTGTAGCAAAGACAACCGCTCAGGGAAACGTTAATTTTCCCTTTCAAATCAACCGACTCAAGCCTGAATCGCAATAACGCTCTGTTTGCGGCGCCGCCACACGGCAATCGCCACGCCCGCCAGCAGATTGATCCAGAACTTGCCCAAAACCTGCCCAAACAGGTATTCGACAGAACCGAAGGCAAGTGTCAGGAAAATGGCAGAGTCCACCGCAGAGCCGACAAGACCGGAAACAATGACTGCTGTCGCCGGATAGCGCTTCCTCATCGGGGCATACACCGCGAAGTCAGCCAATTCGGCAAAGAGAAAAGCACTTACCGAAGCCACCACGAGTGCCGAGTCGGAAATAAATCCTGAAATGATGGCGCCGAAGAAAATGGATGAGAGCGCCCAGCGCCAGCCCAAGCAATGGTGCACAACGTCACGCAGTACCAGACTGAAGCCAGCCAACAACACGGTCGACGGCGCCCACAGTCCCGGCAACACCGGCACAAGACAAGGTTCGCCGGGCGGGCAGACGACACCAAGGTTCACTATCACCCAATTGCTCAGTGGAATCAGCAGAACAAACAGCACGAGCGAAATCCATCCGCTCCACATACGTTTGAGGTCTGCATGTTGCGCATTGTCGGTCATTGGGCTTCCTCGTCTTGCACCAATTTTCTCAGAACAAATCGGCAATCGGTGTTTCCAGGAATGTTTCGAGCGGCAGTCCCCCACTGCCCACAATCAAGGCGGCATTCGGTCGGAACTTCTGACAAAACACATCCAGTCCTTTGGTGTGTCGCTCGTGGTTGCTCTTGACTTCCAACGCCACGACTTTCCGTCTTTGCGCAAGACAAAGTCGACTTCGTTGTTGCCATCCCGCCAATAGAACACCTCAAATTGCAGGCGATAGGCCTGAGAAATCAAATACGCTCCGACAGCCGATTCCACATAATGACCCCACTTCTCCGGATCGTTTCGCACCTGCTCAAACGTGCCGACAGACAGTGCCGTCAAAAGCGCATTGTTGTGCACCTGAAACTTCGGAATGCTCGCGCGACGTCTGGCATCGTCCACCGAAAACTTCTGCAGCGTCCCCAGTAAACCGCATTGGTTGAGCCGCTCCAGGTATCCGGCAATTGTCATGACGTTACCCGCGCCCTGAATCTCTCCCAACAGCTTTGTCAACGACAGAATCTTGCCCGAATATGCCGCACCGAGCTCCAGTGTCTTACGCAGCAACGCAGCTTTTCCGATTCGGACGTTTTCGAAAATGTCTCGGTTAACGGTTGCATCAATCATGCTATTTCTGACATATACCTTCCACCGAGCCTCGTCCTGCATCATCTCCACGGCTCCCGGATAGCCGCCGAAGTAGATGAATTCATCGACCGTCAACCCAAAGCAATCCCGCATTTCAGCATACGTCCAATGCGCCATGCGGATTTCTTCAAAACGCCCCATCAAGGATTCGCTTAACCCCTGAAAAATCAAAGCTCGGGACGATCCCAATAAAACGACCTTGATGTTTCTTTCATTCCAAGTGTCATCATCCCATTGCCGTTTGACGGTTTCCGACCAATTTGGCACTTTCTGAATTTCATCGATCACCAATACACATCCGGCATCGGGATGTGTTTGGGCTTCCAGCCGAGCAGCCGTCCAACAGCTTGCAAGCCAAGCAGAACCTGCTACCGCTGTGTCATCCGCCGAGAAATATAAATGCGGTTTATTGATGTCACAAAGCACCTGTCGAACCACTGTGGTTTTGCCAATCTGACGAGGGCCAAGTACTACTTGGATGAACTTTCTCGGTTCATATAAATCCGCGAGGAAACCCGCGGCTTTAGCCGCGGGAGGAATCGCGGCT